>OBLI01000141.1_pt1 | contig 76048 bp, 83 predicted proteins | sample 1519701 | NCBI WGS metagenome assembly OBLI01 (sample SAMEA3663005, study PRJEB22513) | pig gut metagenome | biome: pig gut; feature: pig-associated habitat; material: faeces | place: France | collected 2012
AAAAAAATAAAGAGTTTATAGTGATTTATCTTATCTGAGTCCCTATAAACGTCTATTTTCTGAGGATAAAAACTGGAGGATGAGGTCAATGAGTCCCTTTAAGCCCGAAAAGTATAGATAAAAAGAAAGAGACTTTAATATCTCTCTCTCTTTCTTGTTTGTTATCCTAAATAAAACTCAGCTCTTTCTTCAAATTTTGGTTTTTCCTTTTCTTTTTCTTGGATGAGCTGGTTACTCCAAATTACTACTGTCGACATTGTTTCCCGACGTTGTAATTCTTCATCAATCTTTTTCTTAAGTTCTAATAATTCTTTGGTTTCTAAATTACGTAGATTCATACTTTTCACATTTTTTAAACTCATATATAAGAAAATCAAGGGTTTTGTTATAGAGTGGGTGGTTTTGCTCTAGAAGATTGGTTCAGTGTTTTCATAAATCCCATTACTAAATATAACATTTTATTTTCTTTCCCATAGGTAATTTTTGTATTTAATCATTTGTCCTTTAGAGGAATTTAATTTTTTTGAAAGGTTGTCTCTATTAACCCCAGATTTAATAGAAGCTTCTTTTAAAGTTGCAAATTTCTCCAAGAACTCTCCAGATAATGAATATTTATATATTTCTCCAGAGACAAAATTTTTTCTTATTTCATTAAAATTTACTCTTATTAGGTTTGATGCTTTATTATTTGATTTATCCCCATCTTTATGAATTACATATTTTTTATTTTTATTTTGTTTAATAAAGTTTTTAGCCACCAAAGTATGAATCAAAACTGGTTTATTATTTATAGAAACATAGTAAAAACCAGAAAGATTTATTTTTGGAGTCAGAATTTTATTTTTCCAATTAATTATTCTTCCGAAATTAGATATTTTATATTTTCCATATACTTCTTTCCAGATCTCATTAGGAAGAGATTCAAATTCTTTTTTAGGAGGTTTCTCTTTTTTAGGTTTAAGATCTTTTTTGTTTAGAAGTAAGACATTAATACCATAGAATTCTTTTATGAAATCTATTAGTTCTTTACTAGAAATATCAAGAATTTTGTTAACCTCTATTCTTGGCAATTTGATCGTTTTTTTATCTCTTTTTTCTATCATCTCGGCTAGTTCTGGGTATTTTTTCTTTAGTCGAGATAAATTTTCAGAGATTTTTATTAATAATTTTTTCATATGGGTTATTTTTATTCATATATAAGGTTTTGATTATTTTTAACGTATAATTTTTGGGTGTTATTTTTATATATATTTTATTTTTAGCTAGTATTTTCAGAGCCTCATAACACCCAAAAAAACACCCCTATTTTTAATGAAAGCCTTATAGGTGAGTGAGAAGTCTATCATTCAAGTTTTTTGGTCTCCCGTCATATACCTCATCCTTGAGTTAAGTCTATTCTTCTTTTTCTTAGTTTACATAGTTTTTGATAGATTTTCTTGCCAGGGAGATCGTTGGTTTTTTCTTGGATGAGGTATATATTTTAGAATCAAACTACGTATCATCATATAAAAACATTCAAAAGGCTCTAGAACTGTCTCTTAGCCCATCAGTTTTACCCGGGTTCAATACTGATAATGAATGTTCCTCAATAGCGCTTATGAGGTTTAAAAGACAGTTCACTCCGGAGATAGTAACCTGCAAGGAGTAGGGACAGACTGCTAATCTGATCGTTCACGTTTACTGAATATGGGTCGGTACCATACATCTCCGCTATAAAATTTAAAATTATGAAATGGATTTTAGAAAGTAATCGCCCCAAACATTTTCTTTTAGCCATACCTTGTGGTTTTATTGGGGCCCTCCTTAGTGGAATCTTAGGAGGAATTTTATTTGTCCTTGGTTTATCCCTCGGTATGGAATTTAAGGATAAACAATATGGAGGAAAATTTGATCTCCTAGATATTCTTGCAACTATCCTTGGAGGAGCAATAGGAGTTGGTTTAGAATTTTTAATTTTTGGTTTTCTATTTTAACCAGAAAAGCTTGTGTAGCTCAGAGGCAGATCAACGCTGATAAATTAAACTTGAGAGGTTAATGCAAATCTTTAAAAGAGTTTTAAAAGATTCGAATCCTTTATGTAAAGCGTCGGGATATCGTAATTCTCCACAAGCGCTAATTGGAACTTTGGCAGACATGGTGTATGCATCGGACTGAAAATCCGACCAAGAAGGATCGTGACCTTTGGGTTCCACAACAAATTATTGCTTCCATAGCTCAATTGATAGAGCACTCGACTTGTATACAGTCAACGAAAGACTGGATAAAATGAAAATGTATATGCTGAAAAGGATGCCTCTACTTATATTGTAAGCATAGCGAGTTTCGACAACTCCATATACATCAATCGAGAGGTTGTTGGTTTGACCCCGACTGGAAGCTCAAAAATTTAAGAAAAGATTGATATAAAATATATGTATTAGACTAAGCGAGAGTAATTAACTCGTTATGGGGTTCTCGGTCCCTGTCTAATACAAATTTAATACCGAGAAAATAAAATCGAGATCATGGATAAAGAACAGTATTTATCATTACCTAATGATGATTTATTAAGATTATTTGAAGAAAATAATTATAGTCTTAATTTAATTGATCGTACTTATGGTTTTTCTAAAAGTACATCAGAAAGGCTCTTTAAAAGAAGAGGAATTAATTATAATTTAATTAGAGAAGAAAGATATAAAAAAATAATTGAAGATTATAATAAAAATCCTAAACTCTGTAAATATTGCGGAAAACCAATTCCTTGGGATCAGAGAAAAAAAGATTTTTGTAATAGTTCATGTGCGGCTTCTTTTAATAATAAAGGATTGAAAAAGAACTTTAATTATATACAAGAAGTTTTATTGCCTAAACAAAAATCCATTTTTATAAATAGATTGGAAAAATTATATCCCGGAAAATATGATACAACAAGCATAGTTTATATTAATGGATTAACTAAGGTCAAAGTAATCGAAAAATTAACTGGAGATGTAATTGAAATTTTACCTGAAACTATTAGTAGACTAATTAAAGATCCTAATAAACTTGTATTTCATAAGAAAACTCGTGAAAGAGCTAAAAAACTTGGATCTATTCGTATTAATCATCTAACTTGGGACGGAAAAACTGTTGTTCTTAGATCATCTTATGAATCTGATTATGCTGAACTACTAGACTCCAAAAAGATTAAATATGAAGTTGAAAGTTTACGGTTAAAATATTTTGATTCTAAATCTAATAAGAATAGAATTGCTATACCAGATTTTTATATTGTAGATACTAATACAATAGTAGAAATTAAATCGGATTTTACATTAGATATACAAGAAATGAGAGATAAATTCAAAGTTTATCAATCACTAGGATATGCAACTGTTTTAATCTTAGAACATGAAGAAATAGACTTAAATAATATAGAAAATCTTATTTCTCCTGAAAGACTAAATAAGATATTAAACTATAATATTAGTAAACTAAAAAATCAATAATATAAAGGTATACGGGGATGGAGCAGTTGGTAGCTCGTTAGCCTCATAAGCTAAAGGTCGTTTGTTCAAGTCAGACTCCCCGGACAAATCTAACGAAGGAGGAAACTTTATTTCTCCGGGAAGTAGATATTATTTATGTTTTTTTTAATATAACCAAGATTAAGGGTCTGGCAAAGAAGTATATAAAGATGCAGGAGGAATATTATGCACCCTTTATTGCAGCTGGAGTTAACCCGTTTATTTAGTAGAGAAGAGTAATATGGCTCTTCCCTTTTAGGCGTCAAGTATTGTCCTCTTTCTTTTATATTAGTGTAGAGGGGAGGGGTTACTTCTAAAAGTTCAATAATTTCTAAAATATGCAAAACCAAAAGAAGAAATGCATATGGATATAAGTGGAGATATTTATCGGATGTATTGGATGAAAATGGAGAAATATTAAAAAAATACCAATATAAAAAAATAATTTAGGAAGTTTGGCAGAGTGGTCTATTGCACTGGTCCTGAAAACCAGCAAACAGAAATGTTTCAAAAGTTCGAATCTTTTAGCTTCCGCCTATGAAAATCCGGGGATAAGGTCGTCTGTTCGAGTAAGACTCCCGCAACTATATATTTAGAGAGGTTGAATGCGGCGGTCTTGAAAATCCTCAAAACTTGGTTCAATCTCACAAGGTTTCACTTCTAATTTATAAATTATGTTTTATAATATTATGGTTATTGTTTTCTCTGTCATAATGGTTATCAATTTCTTGGTTGTACTATCAGGAATAACTATTCTTAACCATTTCCCAGAGAAATATAATAAAAAGGTTTTTAATCTCCTTTATAAAATTTGTTTGTTAGGTACTATAGTTGTCATACCTATTTTGATATTTTCGATGTTTTAGGATGTCGTTATTTAGAATAATATTAAATAATTTTGTCTTCCTTTTTATTACAAATAGGTCATAGGGGGGGGACAGATAATAATATAAACAACTCCTCTATGTCCAAAGTATAAAATGGAAATACAAAAGATTTTCAGTAATATAGAGGATCCAGAAGAAAACCTCTATTCTGTTCTTATGTCTGAAGAAGAATTATCTCTCTTTAGTGAACTTCAAAAAGAATTTGGAGATAGAGGACTTAAAGATGCTCTATTAGGATCTCATGTTGGATATACCTCAGGGTTAGATGGGACTAAAACTGTTTATACTCATGGGAAAGGTTCAAGTTTAAATGGAAGTACTTTATCTAGAAAGCTTGGAGATGGAAGTTGGAAAACTAACATTAGTAATCCAGAACTTCATAAGAGAATACTTAAAGATAGAACTCATCCTCTTCATGAAAAATTTGCAGCTAATGTTAAAGCTGGAAGAACTCTCAGAAAGACAGGTAGTTATGCAGCTGCTTTAAAATATTTAAAATAAATAACTTTTTATCCTAGGATAGTTTGAATGTACTTACCTAGGAACTAACCCTACGTTTAGCTTAATGGATAATAAGGCCGGAGGGTATTTTACTCGAGGAGAGTTGGTACCATAAGAAGGTAACCTAGAGCGCCGTGAGGATAAAGAAAAAGATCTCTCTTTCTTTTATCCAACATGTATATCGGAATGGTGGGTGTTCGAGTCACCTAGCGTAGGGAAATTTTTTAATAAATAAATTATATGGCAGAAAATAGAAACATATTTCAAAGATTATTTTCTACTTTTGGTTTTGCTTCAGGTTCTAGAATTCCGATAAGATCTAATATTTATGGATTTGGAGCTGGCCGAGGGGGATATAATAAAATCGGAACTTCAACTTCCAGAATATTCGGTGGTGATAGAAAATCTGCTATCTTAGGAAATTATACAGCATCAAATTCAATTTCCGGATGGTTAGATAGAGTTTCTGAGTTGAAGGGTTACGAATACATAGATCTGGTTAAACTTTCTGTCTCATTTTTTCAAGATTATATTGTTAACTTCTTGAATACTTCTGCCACTCAAGTTGTTACTATCTTGGATGAGGAAGGAAATGAGGATGAAAATAAAACAGCCAGAATAAATGATGCACTTTTAAAGGATCTTAAGATTTTTGATTTTATAAGAGATCACATAAATGAGGCTGTCTATTATGGATCTTATTACTCAATGTTAAGAACGAAGAGGGATGATAAAGGACATCTTCGGTTTTATGCCTATGGACTTTATGATCCTGTTTCTGTTATAGTTAAGAGAACTTTCGATAAGGACACAGAAGAATTAGTTGAATCTTATATAGTAAAAGGTGATGATGGTGTTGCATATACAGTACCAGATGATGAATGTTTTTATCTAGGTTCTCCAAATATGCGTCTTAAGAATGATCTAAAAGATAAGAATCAATTTTCAAATCCTTTCGAGAAAAATGATGAAAAACTAAGATTTGGAGATAATAAAAATCGATCTCATGTTCTTCAGACAGAGTATTATACTGCCGGAGAACCTATATTCTACACTAATATTCTGAAATTAAAAGAATTAGTTGTCAAAGAATTACTAATTTCTCTTCTTACTCTTAGAGATCTTTGTACTCCATCTATTTTAGCGTTGATGTTCGACAAGGGCGTTCCTCTCGAGAATGCAGAAGAATTGTGTACGAAAGTTCAAAGAATGCTAAATTCTTATAATGATCTTTCTGCATTTCTGACTGCCCAATTTGATGCAACAAGTCTTATCGAGAATATACTTTCCCAGAACATAAGAGTAATTCCAGATTTTAATGCCACCCTCCAAAATAAAGGTTTAATAAATACTGATAAACTCTCTGATAAAATTCTAGAGCTTATGCAGTCATTAGATCAAACCAAACAGGGAGTTCTAGGAGCTCTTGGTATTCCTGGAAGTATCTTAGATGGAACAATTGGAACAAAATGGTCTATTCTTCAAAGTAGTGAAAGAGCCTCTGAGAAGGTACACGATTTTATGTTAGGTATAAATGAGAGTGTATCAGCTTTGGTTCAGACTATACACAAGCTCATGTATGAAGAGTCTATAGATCCATCTCTTATCAAACTTCATATTCTCAAGAAATCAACAGTCGAGTATAATAATATTCAAAATACTCTGGAAAGTGTTTCTGGATTGGTAAATGGTGTTACTACTCTTATAACATCTGCACTTCAAAGTTTGGATATGTCAATGCCTTTGATAGATCCAGAATCTTATGTAACCTATATTCACAATAAAATTAAAGATATAGATCCAGATGCAGCTAACTTAATCAATGAAGATACCATAAAGCAATATATTGAATTTACCCAAGCAAAATATAGAGCTCAAATGGAACAACTTGGATTAGGTGGTGATGAAATGTAGAAATGCTCTTCTCCTTCAGTTTAAGATATTCACATAGAGGGGGGGGGGCAGTATGATAATAACATATTCCTCTATGTGACTTTAAATTATGGAAATACAAAAGATTTTTAGTAATATAGAGGATCTAGAAGAAAACCTCTATTCTGTTCTTATGTCTGAAGAAGAATTATCTCTCTTTAGTGAACTTCAAAAAGAATTTAATTCTAAAGCTCAAAAAGCATTAAGAAAAGCTTGGGACATTAAAAATGCAAATAAAGTAAAAGAAGCTTTTAATGATGCTCCACAATATTTTGAGAAACATAAAGTTAGAATTGGTAGAGCAAATAATCCATTTAAATCTTTAGGAGGAAGAAATTCTAACGTCGGTGGTGCTGGTGGAAACACATTAAATAGTAGAATAAATACAAAAGGATTAATTGAAGAAGGTCTTACTCCTGTTGGAAAAAGCAGTGATATGTTTAAAAATATAGCCAAAAATAAAGGAGGTATTACAGGGGATACAGCTCTTCTTGGTGGAGTAGAATCTGGAATTCAGGAAATATCTAAAAGACAAGGAGCTAGGATCAATCCTTTTAGAAGAAATTCAAAATATATAAGTAGAAAGAAAAACTAATTTATATTTATCCTAGGATAGTTTGAATGTACTTACCTAGGAACTAACATAAATATTAATAATTATGGCAATATATAGAATACGCCGTTTTTCTGCCCAGGACCCTTCTATGTATGGCCAAGAGGGGAACGAGGGAGAAATTCTAACTTCCAAAGATTATCAACTTGAAAATATGAAACTTCAGAGAGAAATCTTAAGGAATCAGCGTCAACGTCAGAAGCTCCAGGAAGAGGAAAGAAGACAACAACTTCAAGCTCAGAGAGATCTTCAAAGACAAGAGGCTTCCAAAAATAAAGAAGAGTCAAAAAATCAAGTACGTCTTAAGGAATCACAGAACGACCAAAACCCTGGAGCCCAACATCCCGGATTGTATAAAAAATCTACATCCGCCGTTAAACCTATACCTATGAAATGAAGAGGAAACAAATGACAATTAGAGAGACACTTATGGATATGATAACAACTCATTCCGGAAGTATCTCTAGTAAAATAGTTATCGGGGCAGTTTCATATCTGATTTTAGTTGTGGCGGTTGTTACTCTAATGTTTATCAATCCGAATTTTCCTGGGCTCGCTGAATTGGTCTCTGTTCTAATAATTACGTCATCCTCTTTACTCGGTTTGACTACAGTAGAAAATATAAAACAAAGGAAAGAACCTTATGGAAGAATTGAAAACTAAACTTTGTACGGAGGGAGTAATAAATGAATCTCTGGAAGAAAAAGAAAACGAATTTAATCCCCTCAAAAATAATGAACGTATACAAGATAAAACGTTTTTCTTATGATCTCATTGAAGGAGTAAATCAAGGTAAGGAATATATAAACACTCAAGTTGATACAGGAATATCTACTGTTCATGATATTTCTACCAAGATTACAGAAGATCCAAGACTTAAAGATGTAAAACCAGTCAAAAGATATGGAAGACTAGTTAGAAATCTTAGTTATCTTCTAAAGAGAAAGAAAAAGCGTAGTAATAATAACCAGTAAGATTGTCCTTCTATCTTACATAAATTTTATATAATCATGAAAAAACTTCTAAAGAAACTTTACAATCAGTACATGGATGCAACCACTAAGAGTTGTTTTTGGTTAACCACAGGAAGCACCTATGTACCTTGGATGACTGGAAAAGAGTAACTTGCTCTTTCCAGATTTGGGAGTCATGATTATAGGAGATAAATTTATGATTTACAAAATTAGACGTTTTTCTACTACCGATACGCCTATTAATCCTTCAGAGGCAACAAAATTTAAGGTAGATTTAAATAGAATAACAACACAAATGGGATCCACCGAAGATCCTACCAAATAAAATATGTCTCTCTCCTTCAAATTTGTGTAGAGGGGGGGGGGCAGTATGATAGTAACATTGTCCTCTACACACTAGAATAATATGGAAATACAAAAGATTTTTAGTAATGTAGAGGATCCGGAAGAAAACCTCTACTCTGTTCTTATGTCTGAAGATGAACTTAATCTTTTTCAGAGGGAATATGGTATCAAATCAAAGGCTCTTGCTGTAGTGGCTCCAGGTGCATATCAGGCTAAAGAAGCTGCCAAATATGCTTATGACAATGAGGAAGACTACAAGAAAAACAGAGGTAAGTATGCTCTAAAGGGTGCACTTACTCCCGGAACTGCAACTTATATGAAGAAACAAGCTGAGAAGATGGCTAAACAAGGAAAATCTAAGAAAGAAATTAGAGAGTATCTTGAAAATGCTGGAACTGGTAGAATTGCTGTAGGTACTGCTGAAGCTTTGACAGGAGGTTTTGGTGGACTTGGTGATACTGCTGCTCTAGGAGTTGGTCTCTATGATAAGATTACCAAAAATAGAGCCAAAGTCAAGAAGAGTGAAAAATAATTAACATATTATCTCTCTAATATAAATTTTAGATATAGGGGGAGAGGGGTAATATGATAAAGTATAATATCTTCCCTATATCAAAATATTTATATGGAAATAATGAAAATATTTTCTTCATATGATGATTATGGATATGAAGATGAAAGACTTTATTCTGTCCTCATGAGTGAGGATGAAGTTGCTCTTTATAGTGAAATGATTGAGACTCTATATAGTGAAGAGGAAGAAGATAGAGGTAAAAATCTGAGAAGAGCAGGTAATGCAGCACTGGCAGGAACAGTAGCAGCAGGAACTTATGGTACTTATCAAGCAATGAAAGGTCAGGATATTATAGATAAGGCAAACATAACAATATCAAAGCATAATACCCGGAATATGCTTAACGCATCTCCTTACTTTAAGAATACGGGTAGAACAATATCTAAAGAGGCTTTCAAACGTCATAAGGCAATGGTAGAAAAGAAAGTTGCTCCTATGGCTAAGAAGTCTAAGATTGCTAGTGGTGTAGCTGCTGCAGGATTAGCTACTGGTTTAGGCCTTAAAATCGCTGCTAATAGAAAGAAAAATAAAGATAATAAATAACTTTTTATCCCAGGATAGTTTGAATGCACTTACCTGGGAACCAATGAGACTTTGTTTTCATAGAGACCTTAAATATAATTAAATTCAAATATTCTTTATGAACGAATCTCAGTATAATGAAATAATAAATAGACTGGAAAGAATAGAAAATTTCCTAAAACCACTTGAGGAAGATACAAGCTATGGAAAGAAAATCCTGGCTAATATAATGGGTAACCTGATTTGGGAATGGTTATCATATGGTACAAAAGATTCAATAATTCATCCACCAAAATTATGATTTACAAGACAAAACGATTTTCTTTCACCGAGGATACCCAGTCTGCAGAAATCCACGAGTCTACTGTCAACGGAAAAACAAAAGGAGTCGTTGTAATGTCTCGTGGTCATAATGAGACTGGAGAAAAGCCGGTGAGGAAGACAATAAAGATTAAATACAAGAAAGGAGGGACAAATGCTTAGTGTTAATCCTTTTAATGATCCTGAGGTAAAAAAACAAATCTTAGATGATGCTGGAGTTACTCCGATTGATGATGACGATAGTTTTCAAGAGATTATATCATCAGCCCCTGTTATCCCTGGAAGTAGTGCAATAAAAACTATAATAAAAGACGCTGGAGCTGTTCTTAAGGACTCTCAGGAAGCCAAAGCACAACAGATGAATCTTGCCCTCTCTGATATAATGACTAAATATAATAAGGAATATGGGCTTGATCTTCATGTTGATTTTGGGAGTCTATCAAGAACTTTAGTAGCCTGTGCAGATACTAAACAACAATTGATCCTACAAAATTATGTCAGTAAGATCTTTCGAGGCATTTTTGGTATGGTGCCTTAAAATTATATTAACTGCTGGAATCTAAATATAGTAATCAGCAGAACTTGATTTTCAACGACTAAATATATTACTTAGGTTATATAGTCTATTTTGATGCAGACCATTAATCCTTCTTAATATGATTTCTAAGTTAACATTAGCTTTAGATGTTCTTCTCTCACCCGACAAACTTCTAAATCCTAATGAACTTAGTTTGACAGATTTATTCCTTGCTACTGACCAGATTTTAAATTACATAGAGAAACTGGAAAATATGAAAAATGAAATTCTTATTGACCAGGAGGATCTTAATTTGAAACAGATAGCAGAAGAGAATAATTTAAAGTATTCAGATTCTGATGAGCAATTAGTAAATGATTTTATGGCTCTATTCAAGAAAGATAACGGAATTAGCTAACTAAATATTATATATTATGAAAAAGATTTTATTTGTAGTTGCTGCATTAATAACATTTGTTTCATGTGGTAATAAAACAGTAGGTTCAGAGTCTACATGTGATTCTGATTCTGTAGCTGTAGACTCTATTGAAGTTGTAGATACCCTCGCTGTAGACACTCTTTAATATGATCTATCAGGTACGTAGATTCTCCAAAATAGACAACCGTGAGGATGCATCTCCAGAACTCCTTGAAAGAGCTAAAAAGGAAGGTGTTATCCAAAAGGTTGGTGGAGATTGGAGAATTATTTCTATAAAGAAAGGAAAGCTATGGGATGCTCATTATGATTCTAGGGAAAATGCTGAAAAGTCACTTAGAGCCTACCAAGCTAACAAACATTAAATAATTTTGTCTTCCTTTTTATTACAAATAGGTCATAGGGGGGGGGGGCAGATTCATAATACAAACAACTCCTCTATGTCCAAAGTATAAAATGGAAATACAAAAAGTTTTCAGTAATATAGAGGATCCAGAAGAAAACCTCTATTCTGTTCTTATGACCGAGGATGAAGTGGCTCTTTTTAAGGAATTCTCGGATAAAATGTCTGATGAAGAATATAAAGCTGCAAGTAAAAAAGTTTCCAAAGATGTTTCTAAGGCTGCTGCAGGAATAGGCACAGCTGCGGTAGGTACCTTAGCTTCTGTTGGGTTGGCAAGTGATGCTTTAGAAAATCATCGTGTCGCTAAATATTTGGCTAGGAATGCAAAAGAAATGAGAGGATCAACTGAATTTTCAAAAAAATATAGACATGATCTTGCGAAATTCGCCATAGGGAAATCTCGTGAATTAGCTAAAATTGCCAAACGAAGTGGTGCAGCTTCTATTGCTTCAGGTGCAGCTGCTATAGGGGGTTTAACTTATGCAGGAAAGAAGCTTCACGATATTCATAAGCAAGAAAAAGATCCTAGATTTTCCAAGAGACTTAAAGAGGATTTGGATAAAAATAAGAAACACTAGAAAATAATATATTATCTCTCCAATATAAATTTTAGATATAGGGGGGGGGGTAATATGATAAAGTATAATATCTTCCCTATATCAAAATATTTATATGGAAATAATGAAAATATTTTCTTCATATGATGATTATGGATATGAAGATGAAAGACTTTATTCTGTCCTCATGAGTGAGGATGAAGTTGCTCTTTACAGTGAAATGATTGAGGAACTTCAGATGTATAGTGATAAGAAGAAGGATGAGCCAAAACTTAAGACTGGAGATAAGATTGATATTTGGGTTCAGAAACACCTTAACACTAAGAAAGACCGTGAAGCTATGATTGAAGCCTATGGTGAAGGTAAGTGGCATAAGATGGGAAAACGCTCGGCTATTTATGGTGGAGCTGGTGGTGCTATTGGTGGAGGTCTTACTCATGGAGCAAGGGGTGCTGCTCTCGGTGCTGCTATAGGTGGAGCTGCAGGTGCTGCAGGTGGATATGCTGGTGCTAGACTTGGTGGCGCACTAAGAAATACTATGGCTAAACATTCTGGTGAAGTTAGTGATGAAAACAAGAGAATTGCAGATAGAGCCAGAGTTGCTAATGGTGACATGACCAAAGAGCAATACGCAAAGAAACATAATAAAAAGTAATCCTCATCCCTATTGTGTTTGAATGTACACTTTAGGGAACTACGATAGGCATTAATAAACAAGGTTGTGGAAATATATAGAATAAAAATATTTTCTGTCCAGGACCTTTTAACTTTTCAGCTTGAGAATATGAGGAATCAGCGTCAGGAAATGAAAATAATGGACCCGAGGATTGTATAAAAAAGTCTACATTATTTTAGATTAACTTTATTGTCTTTCCCTTCAATAATAATTCACATAGAGGGGGGAGGGGCATAATCACACTTTAATCCTCTATGTGAAAATAAATTATGGAAATACAGAAGATATTTAGCAATGTAGAGGATGAGGGTGAGAAGCTCTATAGTGTCCTCATAAGTGAAGAAGAAATTCGTAAGTTCAGTGAATATCTTGAGCAAAAGGAGTATGTTTCTAAGCGTGAAGCAAAGAAGCTAGCAAAGAAGACTGCCAAAATAGAACAGGAATTTCAAAATGCCACTAAAGCTGCTGCCGGAGATGCAACTAAACTAAATCAAGCACAGGCAGTATATGAGTCTAGAATGGGTAAGGAGGTTCTGAATAAAAAGAATGCAGGTAAGATAATTGATGCAACCGGCCCAGCTCCAACCGTTAAAGCAATAAAGAATGATAGAGCGGCAGAACAAATCGCTGGTGCTCTTGGAAACGGTGATGCAAAAGTTAAAGCAGAGACAGCCCAGAAGCTTAAGAAATCTGCAGGTGGTACGGGTTTAAATGTATCCGAACATGTAGCAGCTGGACATTATAACCCTGAAGGTGTAAAAGCTAATGTTACTGCTACAGCGAATTCTAATTCCGCTCTAAAGACTAGAGTAAACGGTGCAAATGTAAGGGCCGCTAAAGCAGAGAAAGCAGCTCAGAATGCTAAACTTGAGGCAGAAGCAAGAGTACGTAAAATGGAGGCTGAAACATCAAGGAAGATGGAACAAATGGCTAATCGTGGAAAATCTACCTATCAACCCTATCAGCACAAAAACGGATATGCTCCTAAGACAAGTGAGGTTGCTAAGAAATCTGAAGGTATCTTAGGAAAAGTTACCAGAAAACTCGGGGGTATGAGTACAAAAGGTAAAGTAGGTCTTGCAGCCGGAGCAGCAGCATTAGCAACGGCAGGAACAGCTTATGGAATTCACAAAGCTACAAAGAAAGACTAAAATATATCTCAGAGAGGTTTTAATGTACGTCTCTGGGAACTAATTGGAATTAATAATAATAAAAACTAGTGAGATCTTGGAAAAGAATCGCGAGGGTCAAACTGATGAAGCACTAGAAATATTATAGGCTGCAATTTTATCTGTTATAATTTTAGCAGAAAGTATTGTTGCTTTCATGATGGTATTTTAAAATAACAACATATAATACGTATTAATATGAAAATTACTATTCAATTTTGGAACTGCTCTAATGCGGCTTCAGATGGCTCACGAATTCCTTTAGAGGTTTTTGATGAGTACTTCAGATCTCCGCAGTATCAGGAAGCAATTGAATCGAAATCTATGCTTTGTTCTTTAACTCATAGATCTAGAAACCTAAAATCAGTACCTCCAGAGTATCAGTCTCTTAAAAATACAGTCGGGAATGATGACTTAATGCTTTGTGTAGATCATAATACTCCCAGTCCCGTAATGTATATTGACAAAATGTACTATAATAGAGATACTGGTTGGGTATGTGCTGATGCTACTGTACTTAATGAGAGCACGGCTGATGAAGACATGGCCAAACAAATTAAGAGATTTAAGTCTCTTCTTCGTGAGGGAGTAAAATTAGGATGCTCTGCTGTTGTGGTTGACTAAGCGGCCACATTAGTTTATAAATTGCTGAAACCTATATAGAGAAATCAGCAAATCATAAGATCTCAACGACTATTTATAAGCCATCGGTGATATAGTCTATCATTATATAAAAATATAGTAATTTAATTGCGCTTACTGGGATAATGCAGGAAATAGTGGAGATATATGTAGAAAAATTAATTCCATCAAGGGAGTAGATATAACCCTTAATCCCTCTCAAAAAGGAGCAAGAATTACCGACATTTACGAAGATGAAAATGAAGCAAAAGAATTTAGTTATCTCGGACAGCGTAAGTTCTCAGAGGTAGATATTAGAGTAATGAATTCTGGAACTCCTGTTACTAAATTATTCTCATCTTCTGATTTTGCTCCAGACCTCCCTAAAACATCAAAGGTAGGTTTAAGATTTACTAGTCTTAAAGTAAAAGAATTTTCTAGTATATCAGATATTGATGTGAAAGAAGATCAAAAAGAATTTTCTGTAGGTAGCCTTAAGGAAAGACTAAGAGTATCAAAACTTTCCCCACGTCAAAATTTTAGAAGACTAGTATTAGATTATAAACAATTATGTAAATCTCAAGGAGGTGCATCTAAAATGGACCCAGAGGATCTTCAGGTATTAAAATCTCTTTTTACCTCAGATGTTCTTATGATCCTTCGTCAGATTCACCCAGAGATTCTAAAGGGCAAGCAAATTTCTACACTTTTAGGTGCATCTAGTTTAGGAAAGGCTACAAGAGTTGCTGCCCAGAAACTTCAAATTCCATATAAACTCGCTTCCAAGGAGGTTGAGAAATCTGGTATGTTAAGTAAGCCTAGATTCCAGAAACTCCAGGAATCATACTTTGAGTTTATAAATTCTATGATCGACGAAGTATTTAATGATCATGGTGTAAAGCCTGAAGAAAAACAGGTTGAGGAAGAAGAAACAACAGAAGAGGATTAATATCATGGAAAGAAGAAAATTATTTAGTGCGCCTAGGAGACGTCTCTTTTCAGATGTTGATACTCCAAAGGCGAATGACCATATTATTGTTTGTAGAGATTGTGGTCACGAGATTCATACTTCTGGGGTTACTACAGACGTTGTTTGCCCCAATTGTGGATCTTCAAACAGATTTAATGTAAAGGATGAGAAGAAACCTAGACGTTCTTTGTTTTCATCCTTGACTAAACGATATCCAAATCCTAATGGGGAAGGACAGAATGATAAATATGATGCTAAACACCGATTCAAATGTTGGGACTGTAATACTGAGTTTGAATCATCATCTAGAATTCCTCAAGGAGTTGTTTGTCCAAATTGCGGTGGGTTACGTGTTGTCCAGTTAGAAGATGTTATTACTGACACCGAGGAACAACATGAATTCTCAGATGCTACCGATGAGTTGCTTAAAGAGTTCTCTGGTAAAGAAATTTCTCAGGGAGATCTTCAAAAGCTATTTACTGAGCGTGGAATTACAGATACAATAGAGAATTTCTGTAACTCCGGATATGCTAGTTTAAATGATGAAGGACAAGTATGTTTCTCAGAGAGACCAGACTTGACCAGACGTTTCTTTAGCGAACTTGTGATATCGGTTACTAAAGAATTGCATCTTGTTCCCACTGAAGGTAAGATTGAAGAGCTTATTCATGGTTTGGAAGAAAGAAAAAGATTATCTCCTAAAGGTATCATACTCGTAAAGAAAGCTCATGGTATAATTCCACCTAGCATACCAAATCAATCCGAGTTTTCTGAGACTGAAACCTATATAAAAGACAGTGGATTAGCAAATGATCTTAAACTGGAGTACTCAGGAAAAACCATGCCTCTTAAGGAATTTATGGGAATCTTGGATACTCAATACAATGACGCACCTGATGATTTATTGGATAAACTGGTTGAAACCGGTGTAATCAAGATCTCTGGTAGTCAAGTTGAAATAAATTAAAAAAATTAATTAAAAATTATGATTACACGATTCATGCAAGTAATGTTCTCCGCCGCTGAGAATAATGACGAAGAACTTACTAAACAGGTAGCCGACGATATTGAGAACGCCAAGACTCAGGAAGCTGGGGAGGGTGTTGAAGATGATGAAGTTAGCTACGTAAATCTTGGTTCCGGTAAAGTTTTAATTATAGACAAGGGAACTGGTGAGGCCACAGTGGCTGAACAGAATGAAGAAGACCCAGAGCAGTACGATCTTGAGGGTTTTGAAAGTGATGAAGAATTGGAAAAATATCTTCATACTCTCGAGGATGGTGTAACTCCTGATGAAAATGTTAAAACAGAAGTTACCGAGGATGTAGAAGATCATATGACTGGTGAGGATGTTATTTCTCCCAACCTTGAGGATGGAGGTTTAAATCCTGATGCCGGTCATGAACCTACTGTAGAAGAAAAGTATTGTCCTGAATGTGATGAAGAGGAAGAAGAAGAAAAGGAGTTTTCTAATACTGTTTCTTACATGCTTTTCTCTGATTCTGACTTCTATTGTCGTATTTTCTCTGAGGTTCTTGATGAGGATAAACCTGCTATCATTGGTGATCTTAAGATTGAGAAAGCTGATGATGATACTCTCATTGTAACTGACGTAGAATCTGGAGATGAAGCACAGGTTACTGTAAACGATGATGATGAATTTGTGGTAAGTGATGTTCAGAAAGAGCTATCTGATGAGGAAAAGACTTATTCTGTTACGATGACTGAAGATGAATTGATTAACTTCTGTAAGTATTTCTCTGATGAGGAGGAAGAGGATGAAGTAAATGAAGAAGGTGAGGATGAGGAGGAAAGCTGCCCAAATCAATACGAGCCTTTATTTGTTGTAGGTATTGATCCTGTAAACCACATTATTGTTGACTCTCCAGTTTATGATCCCGAGGATGCAGAAGTATTAGCACAGCGTCTTTCTGAGGATGGTGTTGATGCTATTCAAATCTTCGAAAATCCTGACGAAGCAAGAGATTATGCTGTTGATCTTCTTGGTGAAGCTGGTGTATCTGAAATTGAACAGATTGCAGAACCTCAAGAACATAATTTCTCTGATGTAACAATTTATACTACCAGATATTTCTCTGATTGTACAGAATTCATGTTTAAGCTTTTCTCTGAGGCAGAAGAGGAGATAACTGAAACTCAAGATAATATCGAGGAAGCTATCAAGAATGGTGAGCAGTCTGAAGATGAGTCCGAGGTTATTACTCCGATTGACGATGAAACTGCTGTAGTTTATGATAAGGAAGCTGATGAGTATACTAAAGTAACCCTAGATGGTGATGAAATTAATACTCAAAAGATTTCCGAAGAGGAAGCAGATGAACTTACAAAAGACATTGAATTCGAAGAGGATGAGTCTAAGGAAGAGGAAAAGGAATTCTCTGTTCTCGACAAGTTCTTCGCTGAAGTTGAAGAAGCCGAAGCTCCTGTTGCTTCTGTAGATCCCTCTAAGATTAACCCAGAAACCGGTGACCCTGTAGATGTTGAACCTGTCGCTGCTCCTGCCCAGAGTGTAGAGCTAGTTGAAGATAAGGCTCTTGCTGCTGTTCAAAGTATTCAGGAAGCAGCTAATGAGGCAGTTCTAGCAATAACTGAGGCTAAAGAAGCCCCGGCTCCTGGTGAAGAGCAGGACCTCAAAGAAGCTCAATTCTCTGCAAAAGAAGGTAGTGCAGATACTCTCGCTGATTGGTTCGAGAGCATTTAATTATAACACAAATAAAAATAACTTACATATATGAATTATTCTAACTACATGCAGACAAGCAAAATGCAGTCTGCTCTTTTAGGTAGCTCTGCATCTCCTGTTGATGCAAAGTGTCGTATGGGCGAGTATGCTAAGATTTTCTCTCGCGCTGAAGAGATCAACAATATGTTCCAGTCTCCTAATCTTCTTCAGAAGAACTTCTCTGGATATGCTGAAACTCCTCTTCTTAGTACACAATATTTTAATGCTTCTGTAGCATCTTTCGTTAGCTCTTTTGCTGGTTTCATGTCAATCGAGCGTGACTTTGAGCAGCCTACAGGTCTTTTCTATTGGTTCGACGTTCTTGGTGTAACTGACATGCGTTCTGTTATTCCTAACCTCGGCCGTGATAACTACCAGGACATTCAGAGCATGGGTGGTTTCGAGGATGAGATTACTGTTGTTAATGAGCAGAAGGCTTATACTTTTGTAACCGGTCGTAAGATTATCCCTGGTACTGTTCGTATCAAGGTAACTACTTCAACTGAGAAGTTTGAACTCATTGATAACGGTCAGGGTGAGTTTATGTCTATAGCTGGTAAGATTACTGCTTCAGCAATCAACTACATGAACGGTAAGATTGATTTCACTCTTGGTACTGCTCTTTCTGATGCAACTGACAAGCTCGTTCTTGTTGGTAAGGAAGATGTTACTGGTACTCCTAGCTGCACAACTGGAGCTACTAATGCTCATGCAAATGACAAGAGATTTACTGCTAAGATGCAACAGCTCGGTCTTCAGACTGTACCTGATATGCTAGTTGCTGAGTATAACATTGCTTCTCTTGGTGCACTTAAGAAGGCTACCAACTCTGATATGGCTACTTTCTTGTTCACCAAGCTTCGTGAACTCTACACTAAGATGATTAACTACAATCTCGTTTCTACTCTGGAAGAGGGTTATGTAGGTGATGTTATGGATACTCTGGATCTCTCCAAGTCTGCTATGACTGGTCAGTTCTATGATTATCGTAGCCGTGTAGACCTCTTTGATGCTTATCTTATCAATGTTGAGTCTGCTCTTGCTACAAAGGCAGTTAAGGGTGTTACTACTACTGCTTATGTTGCTGGTAACGCTGCTGCAAATCAGTTCCAGAAGGGTGGTATGATTGGCCGCTGGGAGAAGAACACCAAGTCTTCTTACATCAATGACTTGCTTGGTTGGTATAATGGTATTCCTGTTCTCCGTTCTACAGACGTCAAGGAAGCAGAAGGTGAAGGAACATTCTATGCAATCCACAAGACAGACGATGGTCAGATGGCTCCTCTTGCTCGTGGTATCTATATGCCTTTGACTGATACTCCTACTGTTGGTAACTATGCTAACCCAACTCAGATGGCTGCTGGTATCTACTATCAGGAAGGTACTCGTATGCTTGCTCCTGAGCTCGTTCAGAAGGTTACTTTCAAAGTTGGTTATTAATTCTTTGAGTATTTCTTGATCATCTCTCTTGGTTAAGAAATCTCCTAAAGTAAAAAGAATATATATAGAGAGGTTTCCCTGGGATTTTACTATCCTAAGGGGCCTCTCCTTTTATTTATAGAATTATGATATACTCAACTAAACGATTTTCTTTTAAGGGAGGAGAATACGTAGAGTTTATTGAAAAAGATGGTAGGGTTATAGGTAAAGATGGTAAAACCCAGTACCTAAAAACTGCCAAAAATAAAGCTACAGAACTCCTAAAGACAAAGAAAGGTAAAGCAATAGCAGGAACCATTGCCCTTGGAACTGATATTGGTGCTGGTGTTGCTGCAAGAAAGAAATATATGACCGAAAAAGAATTAAAAGAGTTTTCAGAATTTCTGGAGGAAAGAAATTATGCTTTTAATCTTGGAGGACTAGCTAAATCCATAACAAATCCGGTTGCTAATACTTGGAAATCCGGTGCCCTTGGTAAAGCAAAAGTAATAGGAGGAGCAACTTTAGGTACTGCTGCAGCTCTTGGAACAGCAGGTGCAATGATGGGAAACCGCATGGTCAATAACGATAATAATGAAGGTCTATGATATATAGTGTTAAACGCTTTTCTGAGGAAGAGAAAAAAAGTGGTATAGGCCTTGGAACAAAATTAGCTCTCGGAACTGCAGCCATCGGAGGAGGTCTTCTTGCTGGTAGAGCTGGAATGTTGGGAGCCGGAGTTCAAAAAGGAATAGGTACGGCCACAGCATCTATCGGAAATAAACTTGGTATGCAGAGTTTAGTAAAAGATGGTGCTAGTACAGTCGGAAAGGCAGCTAAAACAAAAACTATAAATACCTATATGAGATCTGCCGTAGACAATGGTGCTAACATCAATAAAAAAGCTCTTGAAATGCAAGCTACAAGTGATGGAGCAAAAGCAACAAAAGGAATTTTAGATAAATATAGTGTATGACAAACCTAAACTATCAGGGATTAGTCTTTGAAACTTCCTGTAAATATTTTTATATACATACCGGAGATACGTTTGCACTTAGGGAAAATAAAAAAACTTCTGTATATGAGATAATTTTCCCCGAGGGTTCAACATCTTATCAAGTCTCTGAGGTATTAGGAATTCAAAAAACCGGGGAGAATCAAAAACTAACCGGAATGACGAGACCTGAGAAGTTTACACTAGTCACACTTACTTTAAATGGTCTTAAATTCAGAAAACTAACTTATGATCAGCATATCATAAAAATAGTTATAGTAAAAGATTCGGATTCTAGGGTTATCCAAAATTATCATCATACAACTCTTATTGTTAATGAAAAAGATTATAAGAATCAAGAGTTTATAAATTTTCTTTTATACTCTGGAGGTTTAATCTATCTTATCCCTGACACTCCAAAAAAATGTTTAGGAACCTGGGAGATAAGAAATTTTCCAAGAATAATAATAGGAAATAAGTCTCTTGATCTTCATTCTGATTCAGAGGTTTCCTATTCGCTTAGAGAGAAATATGATAATTACAGAATAAGAGCAATTGATTATCAACATCAATTCATTGAGGAAATAAGAAAACGTCTAGGAGATTATGGGATAGAATTGGCAAGGTACAATAGGGAAAAGACTTTGACTAATACCTCTTATGTTACTTATAAATTTTCTCAAACCCCAACAAATGCAAATCACCCAATGTATAGTGATCAACATTGTACGATTTTAAATCATAGATTGCCAGTTGAGTTTGAATTAAGGTGCGATAATACTCAACTTTTCTTTGATTTTAAGAATAGATATAATAATGTTGACTTTCTTACTAACTTCTGTGAGATGACAACTATGGATAGATACGGAGATCTTTGGACTTCTGCAATAAAATGGGGTAGAATTTCAGAAGACTTCTCTCAACTCTATGAATCTGATAGTAATTCAAACTTTTCATTTCAATGTCAATTTTCTTGTGAACTATATTTTTATGAAGCATATGATGACAGATATAACTTCTTAGAGGAAATTAATCTTGAATTGAAATCAGAAATAAAAGAACAATGATTACCTTTAGACCAAAAAAATATATTCAAAAAGATCTTGTCCCCGAGGCAATCAATTATTTAACATCAAAGGGGATCAGACCTAATATTATAACTGCAGAAGAAGCAGAGGAAGCGTCTAAGGTTAATTCTAGAGCTATGGTAATTACTAAATTCTTTCAAAATACACGAGGGAAAATAGAAATAGAAGTTCAAGACAAAGAGGGATATAGATATACTCAGAAACTCTTTGAAGACATCTATAAAATGACTATCCTCGACGTAGACAAAAAGAACCGAAAACTACGCGCCGAGACAGATTACCTTGGAAGAACTCTAGAAATGATATCAATACTAGGACGTAAATATAACTTATCAATTGTAAGTTCTAATGATTAAATTTGCACAAAAACAATATACAGAGTATGATGCAATGAGGGCGCTATATGTAGAACTTATGAAGTACTCTGATAAAAATAAATTTGAAGTAATAGATAAATCGGCGCTTATCCCGGTTCTGAAGGGTAATAACGTCGTGATTGAAAGATTTGTTATCTCTACTTCAACCTTCGGAAAAGATAAATACAGGATGTATCTTAAAATAGGTGCTAAAGCTAAACTTCCAGATGAGGTTCGTTTGGCTGGAGAGCATGTTTACGATAAGAAACTTCTAGATCTTTCTATATCCTTCAAAGGAGGAATTAAACCAAAAACATTCTCTGGAAAAAAAGGTGGAGGTGGTGGTTCTCCTTTTGGTATACAGACTGAAATTAAAACTCCATATTTATCTATAAACCAAGAAGTACATGAACTCTTAGGAGAGGCTATTAGATATGACAAAAAAGAAAGATCCTTAGTCCTGGAGTTTAAAGAAATTCAATATGCAATCCGAGCTTTAAATATTCTCCCATTCGGATTAGGATATAAGATATACCTGTTAGATGCCTAGTAAAATTCTAAACACTAATATCTCCGGGATTGGTTTTCAGAGAGGTAGAAAATATGACACAGATCTAGATCGTCTTGGGAGAATGAAAACTGCCCAAAGTGAATTGAGAAAAACAGGTGAATTAAATTTACAAAAAGAGTTAAAAAAGACTATGGCAACTTATAGCGTAAAAAGATTTTCAAAGATATCCCAAAGAGAATATGGAATGGGCGATGTTGTTGGGGCGGTCGGAAATGGTGTTAGAGATGCTGCCGGAACAGCTATTGAGACTGGAGGAAAACTTCTAGACAATGGGGTTACAAAAACAGCAGCAGGTATAGCAGGACTTGGGGCTATGGGGACTGGAGCTTCTGTTGGTGCATCTATCGGAAGTGTTCTTGGACCTGTAGGAACAATCGGAGGAGGCCTTCTGGGTGCTTTAGCTACTCCTTTCTTGGCAGCTAAAGGTACTGAAGTAGCTGGTAAAGCACTAAAATCTATAGGACAAGATATACATACATAATCATGATTACATTTAGACAGAAAGACTTCTTTTGGCAAGGTGCTCTCTTAGCAGGAGGAACTCTATTGGGTCTAAAACAAAGTGCTGATGGAAATGCCGCCCAAGAAGAAGCCAATGAGAAAATGTTGAGAGAGCAGAAAAAACATAATAGAGCTATGGAAGAGGCAGCTAGAAAAAATGCAAGCGCAACAATAGAAGCAGAAAAATCATTTGCGGCCCTCCCTACTTCAGTTCTTAAGGGAGTAAAAGATGCCGGAAAAGCCCTGGCAAATACAAAAGCTGGAGGTTTCGCTAAAGATCTTCTAGGAACACAAAAAGAAAATATAAAAAAAGCTGTCGGAACTGGAGCTAGTTTTGCAGCCCTAGGATATGGAGGAAATAGATTAGCTGCATCTATTAAAGATCATAAGGAAAATAATGATGAAGGTAATAAAAGTTTCCTAAAGAAAGCAGCCTTAGGAACAGCAGCTGTAGGAGGTGGTATCTTAGCTGCAAAAAGAGGACTTATACCTGGTAAATTTGGAAAAACAGCTCAAACCTTCATGACAACCGGAAAAGGTGGTAGTGCACTTAAGTCCCTTGGAAAATCTGTCAATCCTATTGTAAGAGATGAAACAGGACAAATAAGTAAAGGTGGAACTCTAGGAAAAGTTGGTATGAATGCCATTTTTCTTGGTATGCCTACAGTATCTTATCTCGCCCAAAAGAAATCTCAGAATGATATGATAGATAATACACAAAAAGAGTTTTCTATAATGGCTGGAATTAAAGCTGGATTTGGAGCACTACGTAATAATCCCGGCCGAACGATAACCGGCGGAATAAATAAAGCTGCTTCTTTTATGGGATTCTATGGAAAAGGTGGTACTACGGCAGTTCAAAAGACAGTAGGAAAACTAGCTGAGGCGGGTAAAGCTTCTGGTAATACTTGGACTCAGAAAACAGCAGAATTTTTAGGAAAACATAAAAAGACAGCAAATGTTTTAGCCGCCGGAGGAACATTGGCCGTAGGAGGAACAGCTATGAAAGCAGGATCTTCTCTAGTCGATAAACCAATGAAAGCTATAGATAAAGACGCTTATAAAATGGAGGAATCTGAAAATGATAAAATTTAAGCAAAAAGTATACACTCAGTGGGACCAAACAGATCAGCTAAAACAGATGAAAGACTCTGATATTCTAGCTGAAAAGAAAAGATCTAATACCTCACTGAACGTAGATACCCTCAAGAAAACAGCTTTAGGAGCAGGTGTTGGAGCTATGGCCGGAGGCGTTCTAGGGGGTCTTAAAAAAGGAGGAACTTTTGCTGGAGGTGCTAAAAAAGGTGCTATCTTGGCTGGTTTAGGTACAGGTTTAGTCTCTGCTATTCAAAATAGACAACAGAAGAAAGAAAATGACTTCTACAACGATCGTCTGGAGTATGCACAAAAACAAGCACTTCGTCGAGAAAAGAAAGACTGGAAAAATAATATGACTAATCGAGATGGATACACATACTAAAACCTATTCCCTCCTACGGGATATTAGAAAAAGATCTAAGGTTGCATCAAATCTGATTAAGGAAACCATACAAAACCCTGGACATGGACTGAGAAAAATTACTGCTGGAACCGTCAAAGATCCTATCACTGGAACAGCATTACTAGCAACACGACTTCAACCAATCCCAGGAGTAGGAACAGCAACGATGGCAGCGGCACCAGCTTTAGCAGCAACCTCTAAGAGGATTCTACCAAAATCTACACAAAGAAAATTACGTCAAACATCGAAAGAAATAATGAGTGATCAAGGTAAAACAAGAGCATCTAGATTTGGACAGAAACTAGAATATCATACCAATAAATCTCTTATGTCACTTTCTAATTTGGCGTCTAAATTTCCTATGTAATGAAAAAGTTTAATAAAAAAGACGCTCTAACACTAGGACTATCTGCCGGAAGTTTAGGGTTATCGGCAGCAAACTTAGGTGTTAACTACAAACGTGGAAAGGAAAATACGGAACTTCAAAATAAACAACTGAAAACTCTAGATAGACTTACAAAGAGTCTTGACAAAGTTGATGATTCTCTCAAGTCAACTCCGTCTCAACAATCTCCACGTCGAATATTCATATTTAAACAGAAGAATAACTCTCATACTGCCGATTTAGCTTATAAAGGTGGAGCTATCGGAGGAGCAATTGCAGGTGGATCAATTCCATTTTTACCTAACAAAATTGGAGTAAAAACTAGTACAATAAAAAATACTACAATAACTAAGGATAAAAAGGGAAATGATATAAAAAATGTTCAGGAAACTACTCAAGAAATAGAGGATCCAGATTTTAAACACCCAAAATTCAGAGAAAAATATAATAAATATGATTCTTCTATCAGAAATACTCTTATAATGGTAGGAGGAGTTGCAATAGGTGCTTCATTAGGTGCTTTAGCTGGTATGATTATGGATATTACTGATCATATTACCAACAAAAAATCTCTTAATAATCGTCTTCTTAAAGATATTCTAATTGTTCTAAAGAAAATGGGATTCAATGAAGGAAGGGATTATACAAGAGATCCTAAAGTAGCCGGACTTCTCAAAACAAAAGTAGCTATTGTAATCTCCAAATCCTCAGATGAATTAAAACTTCTGATAAATACTGTAAACGATGGAAAGCTTAAGGATATAGTCAAAAAAATATCCAAAAACTTACCAACTATGTCTACTGTGACTGAAAAAGTTACGGACAGATATAATGAATTAAATATAACAACATTGACTTCAAATAATGGAGACGCTACCTGGGTTGCTTCGATAGCAGAAAAATTCATAAAATCAGGTTATCCAGTATATCTAATTGAAGTCGGATAAATTTCTATATACATATTATGGCACAATGGAAACAAACCCTTGAACCTTACGTAAAGGTTATTGAGTCAGTAAAAACAACAACCGTCAATCCAGCTGCCGGAGAAGATCTTATCATTGGAGCAGTTATTATCTCTGATGCAGGTCCCTCTATGCCTACTCTTATCAATTCTCAGAAAGAGTTTTTGGCTACATTTGCTGCTGAAGAAATTTCTAAAGCTTATACTGACTCCCTGGATGAACTTTACACCGGTGATAATAAGACTCTAGCTTCTACTATGTGGCTTAATGCTTATCGTCTATCCGGTGCTGGTACGCTTCTTATCTCTAGAGCATCAAAATCAGAGGGACTTATATATGCAAAACCACTAGAGAAAGGAAAAGATGTTGATTATGTCCTTAAGGATAATGAAATTCTAAGAGCTGTTGATGGAGGTTTTAAATTTGTTCTTGATCTTGGTGTTCTTGAATCAAATGAAATCAATATCGCAGAAGTAACAACAGCTAATGATGGATGGGCAGTTTCAATTAAAGACGTTGGTGTAATCGGTAATCGTGTAAATGATAACGGACCTCTCTATGATTACTATGTAGACAACCTTTATGATCTCGTCCAGAAACTTAATGAAACCACAAAATTCTTCAGCCCAGAGTATCATTTCTATTCCGATGCTGCTTGCAAGAATGAAGTAGAAGTAACTGAAGACAACAAGAATACAGCTGATGTAAAAGCAGTTAAATTCGATGTAGTCTATCTGGCAGGCGGTGGAATTATGGAACCAGAAGTAGTGGATGCAGCCGGTAATGTTGAGTACTGGGGACTTAACTCTAATGGTGAAAAAAATAATTGGGGTGATCAAGATCCTAAAACTGGAGAAGCTGACCTTGATTCTACTGCAGTTGGTTGCGCTTACATAGTTCCAGAAACACCAGATGGAACTTCTATTATCAATCTTAACTCTGAACTTTATTCTGGTTTCGAGGCTCCTAGTTACTATGCTTCTAACCTCTATAACTCTAGAATGAATCTTACCGTAAGAATTCGTCGTTTCAATCATAATGCAGTTCAGTCTTATACAACATCTGAGGGTTCTACGGACAGTCCTTACACAGTTTTATCTTCAGTTCTCGATGTTTATACTAAGAAAGGCACAGTTGATCCATCTGAGTCTATTCTTAACTATGACTTCTATGAATTCTTGGTAATGGATAGTTCTGTTTCTTCTGATCCTCTCTTCTTCAATGTGGGTAATGTAGGAGGTCGTGGAGATATTTCTGTTGCAGATCTTAATAATTCTCTCGGACTCATACACCTTACTCTTCCCCAGAATCTTAAAGATCTTGGACTGAATTATTATGGATATGGTGCAGACAATGCTGAAGGAACTGAGGAAGAAATCTATGTTAATCTTAAGATTGGAGCATCTGACAATACTGTAGCTCTCTTGAAGGCATCTAACGCAGATATCATGAAGGCTTGGGATAGAATCGAAGAAGATGAGAGATATATCGTAGAGGGTATGACTGACTTAGGTTGTACAGAGACAATGGTACAGAATTATATGGCTAACATCGCTGTAAATTCTAACTACTTCTATGCTGTTTCTACAGTCAATTCTACTAACTACATGATTATAGCTAACAAGAAACAGAAGATTACTCAAGATTCTAGAAAACTGTGGTTCGGTTCTCCTTGGGATTATGATGATGGTAATGTTGGATACCTCTTTAATTGCTCTCCTTCTGTTCTATACTGGGAGACCGTTCTTAAGAATCGTCGTAATAACCAAGAATTTGCTGCAGCCTTTGGTCAGAATCATGGTACTGTAACATTCGTAGCTCTAGCAAAAGAATTTAAGAAATCTGAACGTCAACTTCTTCTCACCAAAAAGATCAATACAATCTATCATGACGTATACAATGAACTCTACTACTGGAATGATAACGTTGTAAACCAGACTGAAGATAATGTATTGAAAGAGGAATGTAACGCTAGACTTGAAATTCGTATCTCCAAAGCTATGCCTGTTCTCCTGAATCAGTTTAAGGGATATCAGAATTCAGCCAAGACTAGAGCTCTGGTTTGTGATGTGATCAATTATTGGTTTACTACCACAATATATCCTATGGGAACTACTATAGCAGAACATCAAGTTATATGTGATAATACCAATAACACCGACACTGACGTGAGAAATTGCAAATTGAACGTGACAGTAAATGTTCGTTATTACAATTCTGTTAAGTATATAACCGTCTTTAATGTGGCTTTTGAATAAAAGAGCATTATTTTTAAATTGCTGGAAACTTTTAAAAGAAATCAGCAACATTATTGTATGCCTAACGACTAAATATTAATATCAAACTAATTTTGAGTGATATAGTCTAATTATAATTTTTAAAATTATATATAAATGATCCTATCGGCCTCGAATTTGGGGAATAATTAGGAAAACATTAAAGAATATAAAATCTTAGGGGAGATGGGAAACTCTCCTCTAAGAACTAAGTAACCTTAATAATGTATTATTAATTTCATTAAAGTAGTTTTTGGTAGTAGGGAGTATAGAATTAGCTACTCTAGAAACCTACTTTTTTAAAAACACTACTTTAATCTTAACCAAAAACTATGATATGAGACTACAAGAACAAGACACAGTTAATAAAATATTAGAATTGTGTAAAGAATTATCGACTCAAGATGAGGTACTAAGTTTTAGAGGATTTTTTAAATGGATTTAATGGTCAAAATTCCAGAGTGATTCTATACAATAGTAAACTTGATTTGGAATGGGATACAAAATATAAAAATTTTGCCTCTCGTAAAACTAAAACTCCGAAATTAACTGAATCTCTTGCATTAGAAGTAGTAAAACGAAAATGTATTAAATTATCTGAACCAGACGAGGTAATAACTTTTCTTGGTTGGAAAGATAATAAGTGGATTGGAAATAAAACTCATCTAATTTTACATAATTCTAAATTAAACTATACCTGGGATAGTACAATTTATAATAGTTTTACTTCATTAAATATAAAAAGACCAAGATTTTTTGATGAGAATTACTATAAACAACAAGTTATTCTAAAATGCCAAGAGATTTCCAATGAAAATGAAACTATTACTTTTCTAGGATGGGAAAATGATAAGTGGATAGATTCAAGAACAAAATTAATCTTATATAATTCGAGATTAGATTTAACTTGGGATACAGCTACTTATGATATTTTCTTAACAAATGGTAACAGATATCCAGCTTGGGAATTAATTCCCGAAGAAAAGAAAAAATTAGTTATACGAGATCTTTCCAAATATGATACAGAGAATATTAAAAAGAAAATTTTAGAGTTATTTCCAGACAAAAATTGGGATTTATCTAAAGTTGAATACACTGGAAATCAAAATAATATCTGTATAATATGCAATGAAATAGATCCGATTACTAAAAAGAAGAATGGAGAATTTTATACAACCCCTAACAGTTTATTTTCAAAAAGAAGTTGTAGAGATTGTCCAAGATGTTCTGGAAAATATAGATATACCACGGAGGAGTATATAGAAAAAGCTTCAATTCTTCATAATAATTTTTATGGATATACTAAAACCGAATATACAAGAGGAGAGGATAATATTATAGTTACTTGCCCGACTCATGGAGATTTTTATGTAACAGCTGCTTCTCATATAAATGCGTTAAGAGGCTGCCCGATTTGTTCATCTTCTAAAGGAGAAACTGTAATTTTTAGAATTCTCAGTCAACTTGGGATTGATTTTAAATACCAATATGAAATTGATTCTTCAGAAATTCCAGGATGTCCAAATAAAACTCACACTGAAATTGACTTCTTCCTAGAAAATTATAATGGAAGAAAGATAATAATAGAATTTAATGGACAACAACACTATAGTTTCAGAACTTTATTTCATAAAACAGTTGATAATTTTAGAAGACAATTCCTTAGAGACTTATCTATTATAAATTATGCAAAAGATAATGGAATAGAGTATCTTGAAATTCCTTATTGTGATTTTGGAAGGATATCTGAAATTCTTGAAGCTTTCTTGTATAATGGATCTGATATAACGACTAAATTAACCCGAGAGATATGGACTGGACCTGATATACCATTAGGACTTCCATATTACCCAAATATTCCCTGATTTCTTTGATTAGAAGTTAGGGAACTATTTTTAAATATAATAAAACATTTAAGTTATGAATAATTTTGTTAACATAGGTACTGACCCAACCCGTCCACTAGATAAGTCAATATCTTTGGAACAACAATATTCTAAACTTACAGACGAGGAAAAATTAATGGTATATCATAAATTGGTTCTTAAGGCTGACCATAGAATTTGTGATATAGAAACCTTTATAAAAGACGACTATTACCTAGGTCTCATAACTCAAGGTGGTAACGGAATATTTGATTACTGGAAAGATACTATGAAAAGCATGTATCCTTCTCCGGTTATAAATAAATTTCCTTATGTAAGTTTGGGAGGAGCCATAAACTTTATACTTGTGGCTTATTTTATTTAATGCTGGAAGATCTTAAGATAAATCAGCAAGATAAAATCTTCAACGACTAAATATAATTAACAAGATATAGTCTAATAATCAACATTGAGGTATTGGTAAGTCTACATTTTCAAGAATTTGTGCATTATATACAGAGCATAAAATAGATTGTCTTATAAATCCTTGGACTACTTTTGGGTTGATGTCAGGGAAGCCTCTCACGATGATGTTTAGTCACTTAAGTATATCTGTGGTTGAACGAGAATTTCTAGAGTGGTTTAAAGAAAATAAATCCAAATCTCCGTACTTCAGAAACATGTATCATAATCATAGTCTAGCTTATGTTGCATCAGGTCTTAGAGATCAAAATTCTCTTGGTTCTGATCTTGTTTTTGCTGTTCTATCGGAGGTTAACTTTGTTCCTAAACCAGAAGTAGCTATAAACAAAATAAACACTGCTGTCATTCGTTATAAAGCACGTTTTCAGAAAAGTAGAAATTTTATAGGAAATATTATTGTAGACTCCTCTGCATCTCCTGTTTCCGAATATAACCCTCAGTCTGTTTTTGAAAATGATCGTCCACATAATGAGTTAATAATCCTAAAAGCATCTCACTGGGAAGTAAAGAAAAATGACTACAAAGAATCAGCTGGGAGAACTTTTGATGTATACTTAGGAGATTCTAAAACTTCACCATACATTCTTCCGGAGGGACAAAATTTACCGGGAGACCAAGATCCAGGGCGTATTCTTAAAGTTCCAATCCAGCTTTATACAGATTTTAATTCAGACTTGAGGAAATCTATATCTGACCTTGGAGGTAAAAATATAAATGCTTCTAATCTTTTCTTTGATGGTAATATAAGTCATCTCCTAGAATGTTCTTCAGAAAGAAATCTAATACCTGATACAATTAGGGTTGATTTCTATGATAAAACTCAGGATCTATATGAACAAATTTATCCTATGATATTAAAAATTCCTAGAGGTACTTTTCTTCATGTTCATCTTGACTTAGGACTTGTAACTGACCACACCGGATTTAGCATAGTATATTTCGATCATTGGGATACAGAAGATGGAGTTACAAAAGAACCTTATTTTATATGTCCACTTACTGTTTCAATAGATAGAATAAAAGGACAACAAACATCTCTTTGGCATATTTATCAGATGCTTCTTAAACTCTCCAAAGAATTTAATATTTGTGTTAGTGCAGACCAATTTAGTTCTAGACAAATTCTTCAAGACTTAGAAAGAGAAGGAGTACAGACTAAATATATTTCTGTAGATAAAACTGATACGGCTGCTATATACCTTAAGAATACAATAAACAGAGAAAGAATAAAATTACCATACAATGAAAGATTACTAAGAGAATGTTCTGACCTCCAAATAGTAGTAAGAGGAAAACATATAGCAGTAGATCACCCAAAAATTGCTTCCTTAATTTTTGACAACAAGGATGGAGAGCATCCGGAAGGTTCTAAGGACGTTTTTGATAGTCTTCAGGGGGCTTTGGAAAATTGTAGGTTAAGTTTATATGAGGGTAATGAAAACGGATTAAATACCGGATATATAAAACAAACCAAGATGATAAATAAAATGACACATGACCCCAGAGAAGATGCACAAAAAACTTTTCAGGGAATGTTAGAATCACTATTTTAAATTATGATATACGGTATAAAACGATTAAATCACGATGAAAAGAATCTTCCAGCCTCGTTCTTCCAGCCGGTTTCTTTAGACCGAGGAAAACTGAGGAGAAAACTAGAAGAGCTTAATTATTCATCTAGGGAAACAGAAATAATCTTAGACCTACTTAGAGAAGATCCTGATGGTGAGATTACAAAATGGATTGAGTCTGGAGAAATATCTGAGAGAGTCAAGGAGAAAATGAAGAAAACCGGTCTAGATTTTCCGGCTGCATATATAGAGGCTAAAGAAAGGGTTGAAAGACATTTTAGTACAACAGGATCTAAAGTATGGATAATGTTTGGAATACCTGGAAGTGGGAAAAGTACTTGGATAAAAAAGAATAAACCTAATCTTCCTGTTGTTTCTAGGGATCTTATCAGGGAAAAATTAGGAATTCAAGGAAAATACAAAGGCTCCCCAATGTTTGAATATGAGGTGACTTTAGAACACAGAAAACAAACTGACAAGCTATTGAAAGAGGGAAAAGAATTTATAATAGATGATACAAATCTTGGGTCCTACACTTCTTCATTATTTAGATACTTGAGACTTAATGGAGCATCAGAAATAGTTGGAGTGATTATAAAAACCCCTCTAGAAGTTTGTATAAAAAGAAGACCGGAAATTCCAGAAGAAGTACTAAAAACCATGAATGGATATATAAAAACATTTCCATGGTCAAAAGAATTAGATAAAATATTATGGATAAAACAAATATAGTAGATCTAAAGAAAAAATTATTCCTTAGATCAGCATTAATCCCGATAGACGGACTTTCTGATCTCTTGGACTTAAATGATACATTCTCGGCGGATGAAATACTAGAAGAACTCTTTAAAAAATCACTACGATCCTTTGAATATCATTATCCTCTAATAACCGAGTTTAGAGTTTCCAAGGAACAGCTTTGTGGGTGTAGAAGAGGAGATGGATGGTGTGAAATTAAGAGTAACTTCCCATTGTACCTTAAATGCGCCATATCAGAAGATCAAATTATTCTAGTTCCGAATGCCACACCCAAGATAAGATTAGCTATGTCTGGAAATTATTACTACGGTAGTTATCCTTATCCAGGTTCCTACTCTACTTCAGCCCCTATTGCTTATGAGCGTCCATTTATCTATATGGGAGATATGGCAACCTATAATCAATTTTACATGCATGGAATTTACTCTAGACCTGCCATCTTTACATATAATCCAGATAAAACATTCTCCCCTGAGGGTGCTATTTACTGGATGAATATAGAAGAAGGTGTGTTAGGTCAAAAATTTGTAGATCAGTGCATGGTAGATCTCTTAGATTATATTAGAGGTCTTAAGTCTAACCTTCAACTTCCATCTCTTCCTGTCCAAATGTTTGAAGCATGTGACATATATTATCAAACTTTAAAGAGTGAACTTGATAATTTCTACTTACAATCAGCTTGGAGAGGAGATTTATTAGTATGAAATATCTTAGCAAAAATTTTACCCTCGAGGAACTTATTTATTCTGGAACCGCAAAATCAAGAGGTCTAGATAATACTCCTGGGGAAAGAGAAATCGAGAGTCTTGAAAAATTAGCGACGAAAATATTACAGCCGATACGTGATAAATATGGAAAACCTATCAAAATAACATCAGGATATCGGAATCCAAGCGTAAATTCTGCAGTCGGTGGTGTAAAAACATCTCAACATGTAGGAGGAGAAGCGGCTGATATATTCGTCGGAGGAGATAATGCAAAACTCTTCAGACTAATCCAAGATATGATCAAGAAAGGTGAAATAACAGTCGGTCAATTGATATGGGAGGGAGGAAATAAAACCCAACCTAGATGGATACACATAAGCCTCCCAACATCAAGACTTAAAAATCAAATACTTTATATTTATGGAAAGAATTAAAGGTACTACAAAAACTCCTATCGTCGAAAAAATAGGGAAAACTTATTATGTCCGTTGGGGTTATAAGACCGAGGGAGGGGAGACAACTTATAACCAAATAGAATTTCCCTACAAGCCAACCGTGGATATAATTAAAGATATAATCCTTGGTATAGAAAACTCAAAAATAGATAAAGAAATTCTGTCTGGTTTTATATGGAAAGATATGCCTGTCTGGTTATCCTCTGAGAATCAATTTAACTACAAAGCTGCTTATGATCTCGCCATAATGTTAAAGGGTGCTAATCTTCCTGTAACATTTAAATTTGGTAATACAGAAAACCCAGTTTATCATACTTTCGAGAGTCTAGAGGATATTTCTGATTTCTATATTAAAGCTATGACTCATGTAAATCAAACACTTCTCTCAGGGTGGACGGAAAAAGATGCTATTTCCTGGGATGAATATAAAACAGCACTGGAAGAATTATGAGCAATGGATGTGGGTGTCAATCTGGATTTCTAAGATACATCAAACCTCCATACTCTGACCTCTTCTATGTCGCCTGTTGTATTCACGATGATAACTATGAAAAAGCAGAGATACCAAGAAAAGAAGCAGATCGGATACTCTTCATGGATTGTCTTAAGATAATAACCAAGAAAGAGACTAATCCATGGAAAATAACTTGGCTGGTTTTGGTATCTCTTATTTATTATACATCAGTAAGAATATTTGGAGGACTATATTATGGAACTTGACCCTATCGGAAAATATCAGGTCTGGAAACTTAGAAGAGATCAAGCAAAAGATCTGAGAACAGTAAGAAAGACCAGTAATAAACTCATGTCTGGTCTCCCCGGTCATAGAAACGCCGCATATGACCTTGCCCAAGATGCCGCCAAGAAAACAAGAGAGGAAGCCATGAAGAAAATAAAAGAAGGCTCCAAGAAAAGAATAAAAATGGGAAAAAAGGCGGCTGTAGTGGGCACATTAGTCGGCGGTGGTTATGCATTAAATAAACTTATGAAAGACGAGAAATTATATTCACTTATTTTGACTGAATCCCAACTTCAAAGACTATACTCTAAGATGGAAGATCAAGACTATCTGGATGAACAAGAACAAAGAAAGGAATCAGTTAAACATGCCAAAGGATTAGGGACAGCTACCGGAGCTTTGGTAGGTGCAGGATTAGGACACCCAAAGACAGCCCTAGGAATAACAGCCGCAGGAAGTCTGGTGGGTGGTGGAATTGGTTTTAAACTTGGTAGGGATTCTGGAATTTCTGAGTACAAGTATAAGAATGATCCAGAGTACAAAGAGAAAGAGGAAGAATGTAAGAAAAAGATAAAATACTCTCTTGAACAGGATCTCATAATGGCCAATGAATTCAGTTATAAAGAATGGAGTAAACTTGCGGAAGAACTAAAGAAAACAGGAAAAATAATACCAAAAGAACTCCTGGATTATATAAAATTCTATGAAACAACATGGAAGAAAAATATAAAACTTTGGTACGATAACGTTGAAACTAAAGATGAATTTGAGGTAGTTGAATTTAAAGAGATATTTCCACTCCCGATATCTTCAAAAACTGCAAAAGAATGGCTTAAGGATGATGACTCAGAAGATTTATATATTCTTACAGTCAATGATGCAGGAGATGATGGTTGGGGATGCTATAATTTCAAAACTAAAGGATATGGATGGGATGGTGCTAGTTATGGAAAAATTGATACCTCCCTTAAAAAGTTTATATCAAATCACACAAAATGGTTTAGAAATGATTATCCTCTGTCAAAAACCCAAAAAGAATTAACCGAAAAATTCTTAAGGTCTATATAAAAAATCCGCCTAGAGGGACTCAGGTTAAATCTCTTTCATATATTAAAACCTATTTACTATTTAAAATTATAGATTTCTTTAGATATATATATAAAATTTTTCTTTTCTTGAGGGAAGGTTCTCCATACCAACCCTTTTCTTCCATTTCATTCCAGAAAAGCCTAACCTTCCCTCTGAATCTCGCTATGCTCGATAAAATCTAAGTAAGAAAGAGGATATTAGGAAATTATGAGGATTTTTTCAGAATATTTTAGGAAATTTTTTAGATATAAAGTTTTCCAGAATTACATATAAAAATTTTCAATACTATATAGGGATATATTTCTCTGTTAGCGCCGCAGGCGATAAGAGAGCTCCCGGTGGCAAGTGACTGTAGCTTTAGCGAAAGGAACGAGGGTAGGCTTTTCTGGAACATAGTGGAAGAAAAGGGGAACGGGAGTGTATATAATTAAAGTGGGGATTTTTATTTTCTATATTTCTTTAAAGACCGAAACTGTTTTTAGAAAACAAACACCCACTTTTTACTAGTAAAAATCAATGAAAACCTTATATATGAAGAGAAGAGTTCTATTACCCTAGATCCCTTTAAGCCACTCTATATGGTTTTAGAGGATTTTATTTTAAGTGAACTCTTTATTATGTTAAACTAAAAATAAGGTTTTTATTATGAATAAAACTAAATTAAATGTTCCTTATGGGATACAATTTATTTCAGAATGGGAAGATTATATTTTTCCCAAAGGTCATGTTATAGTAGATAAAGGAGTAACTGGTTGTGGGTATACAGAATACTGTCTTACTAATAGTCTTCCTATAGTTCTTTGTTCACCTAGAAAATTATTATTGGAAAATAAAAGTGAACAACACCAAGGAGATCCTAATATTCTTTATGTAAGAAATGACTTAGGAGAATATAAAGATGTCCTAGATCTTAAAACTAAAATTAAATCATTTATTGGATATTGTTTTAATGATCTTAATGAATCTCCAAAACTTCTTGTTACTTATGATTCTTCATATTATATAAGGGATATTCTTATGGAGATGAACTTACTAGATAGTTTTTATTTTGTTGTAGACGAGTTTCAAAGTATTTTCTTAGATTCCTTCTTTAAATCAGATATAGAATTTGATTTTGTAGAGAATCTTAAAGTATGTCCTAATGTATTATATCTTTCTGCTACTCCTATGTTGGATAAATATTTAAAGAGGGTAGATGAATTTAAGAATCTTCCCTTTTTCCAATTAGATTGGTCAGGAACAGGATATGTAGAAAATATTGTCTTACAAAGAAAACAAACTAAGTCTTTATTTGGAGAATGTAAGAAGATTATAGAAGATTATAAAAAAGGAAAATACCCTATGACATTAACTAAAAATAATGAATTAGTTATCTCTAATGAAGCAGTATTTTATTTTAATTCTATCTCTGAGATAATCAAATTAATACATAAATTAGAGCTTTCTCCTGATGAAGTTAATATAATTTGTGCAGATACTAAAGAAAATCAATCCAAACTAAATAAACTTTCTAGAGATCTTAAGTATGACCCTAAGAAAGGAGAAGGATTTAAGATAGGTAGAGTTCCTCTTAAGGGGGAGAAGAATAAGAAATTTACTTTTTGTACTAAAGCAGCTTATATAGGTAGCGATTTTCATAGTACATGTGCTTCTTCATATATCTTTGCTGATCCTAATATAGATTCTTTAGCTTTAGATATTTCTCTAGACTTACCTCAGATAGTAGGAAGACAGAGAAATAAAGATAATCCTTTCAAGAATAATATCATAATTTTTTATAAGACTCTCAGAAAGAGTGAGATTATGACAGAGGAAAAGTTCAAAGAGAAACAAAAAGAAAGAAAAAGAGCAACAAAAGATTTACTTGATTTTTACAAAAAAGGAACAGAAGATCAGAAAAAAGAATATATTAAAAAATTAAAGGATGGAATTAAAGTTTCTCAATATTCTGATGATTTCGTAAGTATATCTAAATCTACCGGATTACCTGTATATAATAATTTTATAGAGATAGCAAATGAAAGAGCTTGGGAAGTATCTCAGAAGGATTATCAGGATAAAATTTCTGTTACAAAAGCATTAAATGAAATAACCTCTAATATTTCTGAATATCAGAATGATCTAGAGAAAGAGATAGATGATTTTCTAGACAATCATTTCTATAAAACTGGTATATTTCATGAAAAGATGAAAATATATTGCGAATTTATGGATAAACATCAAGGTAGTCAAGAGGTATCTGATTCATTATATTTCAGAATTAAAGATGATAGATATAGAAAGTATTATAATTTCTATGGTACTTCTGGATGCTCTTCAAGAAAATATCAAGAAGGAAATTTATATTCTGGTATGATGAATGTTTCTAAAGAATCTGAGTTATCTTCCGTTATATATTCTAAATTTAAGATTGATTCTAGATATACTTTAAAGGAAATTAAATCTACTCTTCAAGATATATACAGAGATTTAGGAATTACTTCTAAACCTAAAGCATCAGATTTAGGAAAGTATTTTAAACTTCAGAGAACTAGAATTAAACAACAAGAAAGTTATCTTTTAAAATCATTAATACTATGATATATCTTATAAAATCGTATGGATACCGTGGTAAGTCTGTGTTAAAAATTGGATTTACTGATGATATCCAGAAAAGAATCTATCAATATTTTTCCTCTAATCCTATGATGGAAGTTTTATCAACCAGAGAAGGAGATGAAATATTCGAGAAGCTTCTTCACAGATATTTATGTTATTTTGGTTTTCAGTATAAAAGATTTGGAAGACTTGATGAATGGTTTTTAGACTCTCCAGAAGTTAAACGTATTTTTCATATATCTAGGGAAACTTTAGAGAAAAAGATTTGGAAACATAGAGATAAAATTTTAGATATAAGTTCTTCTACTGATTTTAGATTATTTGAGTATCTATATCAAAATAATAAAGAAGGCTTTATTGGAAATGAGTTTAATTATGTTGATGGAAAATTAACCAGAACTAAAGCCAAAAATATAGATATCTCTTTCTGGTCTTTGGTAATTAAGAGAAAATCAATATCTAGTGAAGACATAAACGACATTGTTTCGGTTTTTCTTAAAGAATTTTATTCAACCGGAATTTTTACTGAGAAAATGAGGATGTATTGTGAGTTTAGAGATAAGTATTTAGGGGATCAAGAAATTCTGGCAGCTCTTAATGTTAAAATCGATGATCAGAAATTTAAAATGTATTATGAGTATTATGGAACTTCAGGGTGTAAATCAAGAGGGTATCGAGATTTAGATTTATACAGAGGTTTTAAAAATATCACCCTGGAGGATCAATTACAAGAAAAGATCTTATTAAGATTTAAAGTAGGAGATAGATATTCTAAATCTGAAATAAAGGAGGTCTTGACTAAATTTCGAGAAGAGCTTGGAATCTCTGGAGTTGCTAAAGCCACAGATCTTGGGAGATACTTCAAACTTACTAAGACCAGCATAACTAACTCAGATAAGACAGTAGTAAATGGTTTTAAACTGGGAATATTATGATATATCTTCTTATAGTAATAATTAGAAAATATTATTATCTTAATAACCTTAATATTGTATAAATATAATTTATGACACGAAATCAAGCATTCAAGTATTATGAAGAACTAAAGAAGACTGGGAAACTAAAGGAATTTCAAACAAAAAAACCATCTGAAATGACATTGAAAGAAAAGGAATTATTTTATTTTGATGACGGTAAATTTCTTTATAATCCTTTCTCAGGAACAATAAATGAAGTTTTTCCTATGTAGATGATGATAATTATAATTAACTGGAGAAAGAACTTGGTTTATGGAAACAAAATATAGTATGAATAGAACAGAAATGATAAAAGCCGGATTTACTGGAACCAAAACATATAAACATCCTGAAACTGGGGAAGACATTGTAATTGATTGGGATGATCCTGAAAAGGGTTGTTTACTTACTGCTAAAGAAGCTAGATATGTTTTTAAGGGTGAAGATCATGGACAACTTCCTCACTATCCTGGAGATGAATTTGAAGATCTAGAGTTTCTCAAAGAACATGGTATAGATATTGATAAATTAATGAATGAAGATTATGAATAAGACAGAAAGAATTAAGGCTGGTTTTGTAGGTAAGAAGAAGTATATACATCCTGAAACTGGCGAGGAGATTATTATTAACTATGATGATGTCGAGAATGTTGGTGTCTTAACTGCGGATGAACTAAAATTAACAGTTAAAGGGCTAAACGGTGGACAAAGAACTTTTTCAGAGGGAGAAGTAGTTCATGAGCCTGGAGATGAATTTGAAGATCTAGAGTTTCTTAAGAAGTATGATAGTCTTTAAACAGAAAATATACCGAGGAGAAAATTGGACTCCTATTAACCCTTATCCTGAAATAGAAGAATGGGATAAGGCTGGTAAGAAAGTAGTATTTGATGTTGTAGAAAGAAAGTCCTTTTTAGATGATTATAAGAAAATTCAATCGTATCCTGGCATTAGAAAAAGAATTAGCCAACTTCGACAAGATTTACGTGCAGGGTATGTATATACTGAGAAACATGCTCTTAACTCAAATACACACTGGATAGGTGAAGAGAAAGATCTTAAGAAAAAGCATTATATGAGTAAAGATATAGATAATCATAATAGGCTTACTTATGATGTTTATAGACCAGTTATAATTACAGATCCGGATGGCGGTGAATTCTTGTACGTAAAAGTTAGTTTAGTCTTCTGCACTGATCATAAATACAGGGATACCAGAAAAACTTATAGCGAAAATAATTAACAAACAATATATAAACTTAGAAAGATATAAATTGTCCTTCTAAGTTTTTTTATTTATATACATTATGGAAACGATACGTAAAGGAAGCAAATCTATAGATGTTCTTTCTCTTCAGGCGTCTTTAGGTTTAAAAATGGATGGTGACTTTGGAGAGAAGACAGAAACAGGAGTCAAGGATTTTCAGGATTCTCATGGTCTTAAGATAGATGGTGTTGTTGGTCCTAAGACATGGGAGATTATTCTTGGAGAGACTAGAAAGACTGGTATATCTGATGAAGCTTGGGAAAAGGTATCTAGGAGTCTTGGTGTTGAAGTAAAGATGCTTAAGGCTATTCATTCTGTGGAGTCCTCGGGCGTTAGTTTTTTAGCTTCAGGATATCCGGCACTTCTTTTTGAGGCTCACATATTTTATAAAGAGTTGAAGAAGAGGGGTAAAAATCCAGAGGTTTTTCTTAAGAGTCACCCAGGAATTATAAGTAGGGAATGGAATAGAAAATTATACAAAGGAGGTCAGGATGAGGTGCCGAGAATAAATGAAGCTTTTCTTTTATCGCCCGAAGCATCTATATGTTCTGCTTCTTTTGGTGCTTTTCAGATTTGTGGATTTAACTATGGACTTTGTGGATATCTTAGTGTTTATGATTTTTACAAAGATATATGGTCATCAGAGGAAGGTCAACTTAATATTTTATCTGGTTATCTTAAAGGTTCTGGTATAGTTCCCTACATGAAGAGTAAGAATTTTCAAGAGATAGCTAGAAGATATAATGGTCCTGGTTACAAACAAAATGGATACGACACAAAACTTAAGGCAGCTTACGAACACCCATAAATCTTCCCTAAAAATAACAGCTAGCCTTATAAATGTAAAAAGAATGAAATTATGACAAATCAAGAATTAGGGAGAGAGGTTACCCATAAAGGAGGGGGGAAGTATTAAAAATAAAATACGAAACACCTACAGGGGATAATATATTTTTAGTCTCTTCTCTAATAGGGAATTAGAAAATAAAAAGTCTAATCCCCACTTATTAATTTTTAATAACAATGATAACGAAAAAGTTTATCCATTTTGCCAGGTTTGAAACATTCTTGAGCAAAAAATTATCAGCTGACATAGACAATACAACTTATACTGTTGGTATAGGCGGAGAGGTTTTAGAGGGAGAACCAGATATATCTTATCAAAGTATTGTCTATATAAAAGATAAGAAATATATATTTACTCATGGTCAGCTATACGATGCTTCTGGAACATTTGATAAATTAAAAAATCCAGTAAATATAAATGAGTCTGAGTTTGATGGTTCTGGAGATATTATAACTGAAATCTGGGGAACATCTAGAGATATTTCAATTATCGATGCCTCCAGGGTAAATAAAAGTTTTCCTGTATCAGTAAATGGGGGAAGTAACATTATTATACCTCTTCCTACAGATATAGATGCTAACGTCACTAATGATTCAGATGGGAATAATATAGTTGAAACTTATTCCACGAAGAAAGAACTTGCAGATGCTATGGATGAGTTATCCACTTTCCTAGTTTATTCTTCTGATACTGATATAAATCCGACTCTTACTTCTTACCCTGCTTCAGAGTGGATTACACAGGAACAACGAAAAAGTCATGCAGGGGATTATTATGTTACTTCGACTGGTAGGGTTTTTCATTTTTATGAAGACCCAAAATCTGGATGGATGTGGAAGGAAATAACTGACTATTATCTTTATGAATGCCAAGAGTCTCTCAAGCGAATTGAAGATAAAGTTGATATGACTTCAGGTTGGGATGAATCACAAAGAAGTCCAGAGATTGGGGAAGTATATATTAGGGGTAAATTAACAAGTGGAACTCCTTATCTTGATATTCTTTGTTGTAATCAAAACTTAAGTTATAGACTTGATGATTCTAATGTTACTATTAACCTTCCTTTTATCTATGAAGGGTCTTGGACTAGAACTAAAACAAGCTACTTAACTAGAATCCCTCATTTTATTACAACCAATGAACTATCAAAAGCAGTTGGTAAAACTATTATCATTACAAATGAATCAACCTCGGCTGGTGCATTAAATATAGTAATTGGTGATAGTCCTAGTGGAAGTAATCAAACTTTATCTGTAGCCAAAGGTAAATGCTGTATATTGAAATTTTGTGCAGCTGCTGTTTCTGGTTATCTATACTATTACTGGGAAGGAACCTTAGCTAATCCAACACGTACTTGGTCATGAAAATAATAAAAGTTCAGGGTAAAATTCTTAGAAACGAGGATTTTCTTATACGAAGTGCTAGAGATGTAGAAACTGGGGTAGAATTAGATTCTCCTAGTACTATCGTCAATTTAATTAGGCTTAGGAAAAAACTTCGTGAACCTCTTCTCGACAAGTATGGTTTTGAGTATGTATTTCCTTTTGCATTTGCCCCAAGACTAAGTACAAATGGATTTAAAGCAGAATTTCCATTAATTTTTGAATAATATGGCAGAAAACAATATTACAAATCTAAATAATAAGATTGAAAATGAAGGTGCAACTAGTCAAGGACGCCTTAGTGCAGCAGAATTCAATCTTCTCGTCAACGCTGCTATTGAATCTCAGGAGAAGATAGCAGAAATTGAAAATTATTTTATTCCTATCTCTGAGGAAGAATATGATAACCTAGCTGTAGAAGGAGCATTAGAGAATAGGCCTTATTTCGTATATGAAGAATAAATACTATGCTTGATCTTAGAAACTTAGATAAAAGCCATGAAATCACACAAGTAAATATTGTAAAAGATGGAGTGGTAAAAGCAATCTCCTACATATACTATGGAGCTGATCTAGTTTGGCAAGCTGTTCGTAGTTGTTTTGGATCGGGATTGTGGGTATCTCAAAAATCTTGGTTAGGAGATGAAACTTGGAAATACTATAATAAAAAATAAATTATGGCAAAAGTAGTTTATGATGAAAAAATTACTGACCTTTCCACACCTTGGGAGGGTTATACTGGTCAAAGAGTAGAAGAACTTATAAAGGGGTATCTTTCAGACCATGATCAGAAAAAAATTGGTTATATAATTCTCCCAAAGGCTGTAGAAGCTGATGGTTATTATCATATAAAGTGTTTTGCTTCTGAAGAGACTTATAATCTTTGGCTTGAGGATGAGAATCTTCATAGTGATCTTCTATTATTTAATCTAGCTATCCCTCTGGTTGAAAATAACGGTACAACTTATGCAGCTAGATTGTCAACTTCTTTAGTTACTTCGGATCCAATAATTTCTACAGAGAAGAATTATAATGTTCCAGTTATGTTTAAAGGAACCATGTCTTCTGGTGGTATTACAGAAAATGCTGGTATTAGAGGTAATGTAACAATTCAAAGAAGTACAGATGGAGGATCTACCTGGGAAACAGTCGGGGGAACAACTTTGAATTCTATAGACCCCGATGTTACTTCCTATACAGATATTAACATTGGACAGTATTTTTCAGAGTCAAATCCACAGCAAATTCGTCTTCGTGCATCTTATACTGTTTATGATGATGAGGGCCTTGTTGTTGCTTCAGCCCAATCTGCATGGTTAACTTTCTCTAATATTACCTATACAAATCTTACCATTAGTTTTGCTGGTAACTTTGAGAACCCCATCGACGGTGCTACAGCCAGTGGTTTTCCTTTGGCTTACAATTTGTCTGGTGAAATTTCCAGAAAACTTCATATAAAAATTTCTGGAGCTAAGGGAACACTTGACATAACAAGAACTATAGGAGCAAACGAGTATACAAATGCTCTTACTACCTGGAGAGATACAGTTCCAGACAGTGATTCCTACCAAATTCTTTCTCATGGTATTCACACAATAGAGGCTTGGCTTACTTGTTCTGATGGAGTAAATGATGAGGGTATTTCTTCTCCCCACACCATTAATCAACTCTTAGTTATAAATAGAAATACAGTTGGAGCTAATTTAACTAAGCCTTGGATAATGGTTCAGAACGTAGCATCTACCGCAGTAAACTATGTGGCAATGTCGGAGTTCCTTAAGTTTGCTGTTTGGGTTCCATCTGCTGAAGATCCATTTGTTGCTTCTGAAAATAAGATTTCGGTTGCTTTTGTTTTGACGGATTATGGAACCGACGGATCAAATTGGAATACAGAATACTTTAGAACAGAGCAAGTTGTCTCTTCTGGTATTCAATATACTCTTCCTGCTACGATTGAAATTGAAAACTCTACAGATAACAAACTTTATGGATATCTTCACGTTCAGGATGGAGATGGAGGAGATTTCTTGTATGCCTCTTGTGGAAGATATAACTACTCAGTGATAGTTGATAATACAGAAAAGTTTTCTCCTACAGCAGGTGCTAAGTTCTTCCTTAATCCTAAAAACAGAAATAATTCAGAATCTAATCCTTTCTCAATTATTAATGCTGTTACAGGTGAGGAAGTTGAAGCTACATTCTCTGATAATTTTGAGGCTATAAATGATCTTTGGGTTACTTCTACTGTGGATAATCAAAAGGTTCTTCGAGTAAAGGCAGGACAAAGATTAGAAATAAACTATGATTGGTTAGCTCCTTTCCGTACTATTACTGCTGCTAATGTAACTCTTGAAATTGACTTTAAAGTTGATAATGTTACCGATGAAGAGACCCCAATCATTCAGGCTATAGATGCATTGACTAGTAGTGTAATTGGTCTGAAGATGTCTCCTATGACTGGTTACATATACTCAAGAAATCATATAACGGATGAAGCTCAGGATTTTCGTTGGCAGGAAGGAAAAAGAACTCATATAGCAATTAATATAGTTTCTGCTCTTCACCCAACTGCAGATTCAACAACTACTCTTCCTCTTTGTCGTGTTTTTATAAATGGAGTTATAAATCGTGAGTTTATTTTTGGATCTTGGAATGATGGAACAAAGTCTTATGATATATCAGCTGGGGAGTGGTATCAAAACGGCTCTAAATTAGTTTTTGGACAGGATGCAGCTGATCTTGATATATACTCTATTCGCTGTTATCAGGACGAGCTTTCTAGTTCTAATATTCTTCAAGACTATATATCAACTCTTCCTACTTCTGATGAAAAAATAGCTGTAAGAAATAAAAATGCTATCCTTGGTAGTAATGGTCTTATCTCAGCTAGTTCTTTAATGACCCAGGGTAAAAATGTATTAATTTGGCATGGAACACAACCTGACTATAACAATAATAATGTTGGAACAGGTTGGTGGGAAATTCATATTTACAACTCAGATGGTTCAGAGGATCTTGAACATTCCGGTACTATTTGTAAAGGAACGGCATCTTTAGTCCCTACTAGTCAAGGTTCTACTGCCAAAACCTACAGATACCATAATATCCAAACAAAACTTAAGGATGTTAAAAATACAATAGAAGTAGCCGTCGAAAAAATCCATCCGGAGATCTCATGGAAAGATGTTCTATGCCGTTACGATTCAGATGAAGGAGAGTGGGTAGAAGATCCAGCTGGAGACACTCAAATGTGCTATATTAAAGGTAATGCACTTAAGGGTTATTTTGAATGGGTTACAAGAGGAAAAGTAGTAAGAGTAACGGATGGTTGGATCGACGGTAATGATATGTATCGTGGAAATAGTTATCAAATTGAGGATGCTTCTCCCATTTCTCAAAAGTTAGTTCTAAAAATTAATTATGCTTCTTGTATGCAGTCCCACCTTATGGGAAACTGCAAAATGTATAATGATCTTCATACAAAAATAGTTGGAACTAATACCCTCCAGAAGGATAATCCTAAAGCCAGAGTAGCAAAAATTCAGGCTCCTTTCCATTACTTTACCCAAGGATTAGGAGATTCTGTTTCTGTATATCAAGGTCCAGGTACTTTTGGTCCAGGTAAAATGGATGATTATACTTGGGGATTTGATAAAAAGAAGCACACCAATTTCTGTATGATTGAAGGGGCAGATAATAACCTTCCACTTACTGATTTTAGAATACCTTGGCAATCTAGTCGTATTTTTTGTGAAGAAGAAGATGGAGAAGTCGTAGGATGGATATACAATAGAAGTGTTTCTTTTGATCTGGATAAATGCGTTACTGTAAAAAGAAGTGTTCCAGTCCAAATTTCAACTGGAGAGAATACTTATGAAACTGTATATAAAACTCTAAAAACTGTTTCCGAAACCGTAGAGGGAAAAATTAAATCTCTTGTAAATTTTCTCTACAAACATAATACTAAGATTGAAGTCTATATAGGAACTTTTGATGATTTTAAATCTAAATATGAGGAAGGGGGAAGTACAATTAATACTAATACCTCATACTGGTGTACCTCGGGATCTGATGCTTATTGTCTAAAGAGATTTGATAATGTAGATCAGGCTTGGGTTAATGCAGGTTGGGATGAAGAAACAGAGACTGTAATTCAGAGAAATCTATACACAGAATTCCCAGAGGCTGTTGATTCTAGACCTGGACAATGGACTGAAATAAATAAAGCTTTCATATCCGCTATAGCAACAGATGCAAGAGATAATGAAACTGATAACTTTGGACACCACTTTAAAGTTGATTCCGCTCTTTTCCATTATGCATTTATAAATCAGTTTATGGCAGGTACTGATAACTGTTCAAAAAATACTTACTATGTACTTGATCCGGGAACTCTTCTTTGGGAAATGCATCAGGATGATATGGATACAACTATGGCTACAGATAACTCTGGTTTCCAATCCAAGCCTTATTATATCGACCGTCAAAATCCATATCCTGAGAATTCTAATAAAACATGCTATGAAGGAGGTTATAATGTTCTCTTTAATCTTATCGAGGCTATGTATGAAAATCACGGTGAGATTCGTAGTATGATGGGAAGAGTATTTACTGAGATGTGTGGACTTATCAAGAATGAAGATCTAAGTAATGGAATAACTGCAACTCCTTGGGGAGCACTACAAAAATACTTCTTCTCGACTCAGGATTATTTCAGTGCAACAGCTTATAATGAGGCTGCTCGTATTCGTTATGAGTATCCTAGCGTTGAAGGATTTATTTCTGCTCGTGGCGTCAATCCTATTACTCAATCTATGGGAGATCAGGTAGAAGCAGAAAAACAATATATGAAACGTCGCCTTGTTCTATTTGCTTCTTATGCTGAATGGGGTGGAGACTTTTCTAAATCAACGGTCGGAAATACTGGCTTGGATGATACAACCACAAACTTCGGTATTGAGGCTACCAAAGATATTGATGGAAATAATACTAATGTTATCTTCAATCTAGTACCACACCAGTATATTTATCCTACCGGAGCTGTCGGACAAACAACTTCGTATCTTAGAAAGAGATGTAAACCAGGAGAAACTTATACTTTCCAGATTAATAGTTCTCCAGTAGTTGGTGATACTGCTGTCGTGTTATTTGCTTCTAATTACTATAGGTCTCTTGGTAATCTTGGTGATTTGTCTGTACTTGGAACACGCGATATGACTATAACTGGGAAACGTTTAGTGGAATTTAAAGCCACCCCAAGTAATCCAGATAAACCTCATTTCAGGCCAAATACTTTCTCTATAAATGCTCCGTTGATTGAAGAGTTTTCACTAAATGGATGTTCTAGAATTCAAGGTGGTCTGAATCTTAAGAATTGTATTCGTCTTAAGACTATGGATACAAGAAACACAGGAATAGTTGATGTTACCTTCCCTGAAACTTCTTCACTAACTTCTGTATATCTATCTGAGAATATGACAACTTTGATAACTTCTAATCTTCCAAAACTTACAATTCTTTCTTTAGATGGTGTTACTAAAATCACCGAATCAACCTTATCTGGGATTCCACTTATAAACACATATAATTTGGTGTCTCGGTTTAGTAGTAGTGGAGGAGCAAAGATTGATAAATTGACCATAACTGATTTTCATTGGACTGGAGCAACACCAACCATAACAGATTATTTGTATAACATAAAGACATGTAATCTCTTTGGTCAGATTGACTTCACAACAACAAAGGATTTAACATACGATAGAAAACTTAAATATCTGGCTAAATGGGGAGACATTGATGATTCTGAAAATGATCTTTACATAACATATCCAAGTGATGCATCTATAAATAAAATTTATAGTATATCTTTGTCTGGTGTTAGATATGTTGATGAAAAAGGAGATTATCAGTATAATATGATTCCTCTTAATTCTACTGGAATTAAAATAATCTATGGTAATGACTTTTCTAAAGTAGAGTGGGATTATATTGGTTATGGTGCAGGAAGTCAGGATAGTTCTCATAACTGGATTGAGACTAAAACTGGAATTTTCCATGCTGGTCTAATTGGAAATGAGGAATCTTCTAACTATAATGGAACTATAAGATGTACACTCTATAGAACTGATGATATTCCATTGGTGAGCAACTATACTGTTCATCTGTATCATAAAAAAGCTGTTGTAGGAGACTATGTATTTGCTGATGGTACTTACTCCGATGAAATAGATGAGGGAAGAACTGTAGTTGGGGTATGTTTCTATGTAAATCCAGAGAACAATGAAGAACGTTTAGCAGTTTCTACAGAATCACTCGGAGGACAATATTGGGGATTATACAATGATCGAAATTATATGTCTGGTGTTACTGTTACTGAAGATGCAAACCTTACTTCAGCACAAATTTATAATCTAAAAAATCTTCCTGATATCTCAGGATCACCTTTAAATAAATCTACTTCAGCAAATAGGAATGATATGATCAGAGATGATAACTTCCGTGATGAAACAACTCTTGATGGATTTGTTGATTATAAGGGAATGTTTTCTGAAAGTTATTCTAAAAATTCTAATTCAACCACAGGTAAGGCAGGTAGTATGATAGGTTATACAATTATTTCAGAAGATATAAGAGATGACCAAGAACATCCTTCATCATGGGCTGTAAGAAATGAGATTGGTATATTTGTTATTCCAAGTGGTTCTCGTGTTCCATGGGGATATGTTCAAACTTTGTATATAATTAATCATAGAAATACAATACTTTCTTATGTAATAACAGAGACAAATAGTGATACTGGAGAAATTTTATCATATGGGTTAGAAATTCCTTCAAATAGTCAGGATAAAACTGAATGGAAGAGTTTAATTGATTGTATGGAATATGTCAAAAATACATACAAAGATGCTTATCAGGAAATATATTATCCAGCTGCTTCAAAATGTTATGCCTATGATCCAACAGTTTTTAAAACTCTTAAAGAAGGGGAAGAGCTTAATGATAAACTCAGTGTTCATAACTGGTTTTTGCCTTCTATTGGTGATTTAGCTAGAATTTACTGGTATCATCGTCAAGGTTATGATGTTACCACAGAAAATGCAATCTTTGCTAAACCGATGTCTGAAACCGGCTTTACACAGTTCTCAAGTTCGCATCACTGGTCTTCTACTGAGAACAGCTCGATTAACTCGTGGCTCGTTAACTTTAGTGATGGGTACATCTTCAGCATCAACAAGTACTACAGCATCGTTGTTCGTCCCTGTGTTGCATTTTAGATTGCTTAAATCTCGAGGTTTATTCCGAGAGATTTCTATACTTAAGGGAGGCCTTAAAGCCGACCGTCTTCACTGCCCCGTCTGGCCTTAGGGCCGGAGCGGGACTAAGCAGTGAACAAAAAAATTGTTTAACTTTTTCACAACTATATAGCTAATAATTGTGAATATAATAATCCTATAAATTAAATGTCAAAGAAAAAAGAAACCCCAAGAAGCAGTGTTCCAAACAAAAAGAAGGAATCTGCTATTTATCGAAAAATAGAGACACTAACTATTAGCTTGATAAGTCGTACTAGAAACTTACCAAATGTGCCTATGATTAAAGAAGTTTGCAGAAAATTAACTAGTGAACTTATTGATTGTGGAGCTGCTGTTTGTTATGCTTATAGTACGCTTTCATATGATGTACGATATGGATACCTTGAAGAAATGGGTGTGCATCTAACATTAATAAAAACATGTGTTAGAGTATTATTTGAGTATGCATCTTCTTCAAAAAGTAATTTTATGACTCCAACCCAAATTGCAGAATATCTTATTATGTTAGATGATATTGAAATGCAAAGAGATAGATGGATGGTTTCTACTTATAAATATCTTCAAGGACAAAATTCTATATCCACTGAAAATAATGAATCTCCAGAAAATGAGCTTACACAGACAAAGGGTTCTGTGGTACCTAAGGATGAAGATTTCGGAATCCCAGAGAATACTCAATTTATGGCTTTAGATTCAGAAAGGGTGATTACTGGTAATTCTCTTTTTAGGAATGAAGATTGTTGAGAAAAGGGACAGTAAGGTTGCATCTGAAAGTTTTAGTGGTCAAGAGATTACGGTTTCTAGCCACAACTTTCCGATTTTAAATGGGCATACCACTAGATCTGAAAGACCAAAACTAGGTTTAATAAGACCTCTTATCAGAAGTCTAGTTAAGAGTAAGAAAGTGTATGCAAATCCAAGTTCGAATCACTGGTCTTCTACTGAGAACAGCTCGAATAACTCGTGGAACGTTAACTTTAGTGATGGGAACATCAACAACAACAACAAGTACAACAGCAACGTTGTTCGTCCCTGTGTTGCACTTGAAATCGAAGAGATATCAGGCTGGTATGAAGCTTTCCTAGATTGCTGTCAAAGAAAGAAGTCGACTATACAATGTTCTATCTACAGATCTAATTTTGAAACTGATATTCTAAAATTAATTAGAGAGGTTAAATCTAGAACATATATTCCTTCTGTTTCAACGTGTTTTGTAATCTCAAGACCAAAATACCGAGAGATCTTTGCAGCAAATTTTAGAGATAGAATTGTTCAACATTGGGTTATACAAAGAATAGAACCCCTTCTTGAGGAGCGATTTGTATCTCAGGGAAATGTGTCTTTTAATTGTCGAAAGGGTTATGGAACTTCGGCAGCAGTAAAGAGATTAGATCAAAATATAAAGGAAGTTTCTCTAGGGTATACCAAGACAGCATGGATCGGAAAATTTGACATGAGATCTTTCTTCATGAGTATAGATAAAGAAATTTTACTTAATCTTCTTATTCCATTTATCAGAGAGAAATATAAAGGTTCAGATATTGAGGATCTCATATGGCTTATAACTGTAATAATTCGCCATGAACCTCAAGAAAATTGCATAAAAAGAGGTCGTCTTAATCTTTGGGATGAATTACCTCCTCAAAAATCTCTCTTTAATTCTCCTCGTGGTATCGGAATGCCTATAGGAAATATTACATCACAGTTATTAGCTAATTTTTATCTATCATTTCTAGATGAGTATATGAATGCTCTTTGTTCTTCCATAGGAGCTAAATATGTAAGATTTGTGGATGACTTTATTGTTGTCTGTGAAGAAAAACATCAAATAAAACGTTTATGGAAGAAAGCAAATAAATTTTTATTAGATAAACTTCATATTGTTCTTCATCCTGACAAAATTTATATTCAAGAAGTAAAGAAAGGAGTAAAATTTGTAGGATCTGTAATAAAACCTGGTAGAATTTATCTTTCAAATAGAAGTGTAGGAGGATTTGCTTCAACGCTTCATACCTTAGACCGAGTTTGCTGTAGAGTATATTTTGAAACTCAGAAAAACTTTGATTGCAGAATTATTCTTAAGGATCTTGAACACTATATAAGTTCAATAAATTCCTACATGGGATTTCTAATACATACTTCTTCATATGGGATAAGATGTAAATTTATAAATAGTCTATCTTGGTTTTGGGGAGTTTGTGATGTAGATACTAAAACAAAAGTTGTGAAAATAAAACCAGAATATAAATTAATTAACTATTATGGAAAGAACAGGAAAAAACAAGCCCGCTCTAGTAACATACGGGGTAAACATAAGAAAGTTCTTTTATGTAAACATAGAGCCAATCCAGAATGAAAATGGAGAATGGAGCTGGTCTCAAATTGTTCTTCCTCCCGGGGCTTTAATTTATGATGAAATTGTGTCTGGACTGATTCGTTTAAAATATGAAGATGATGTTATGACTTCTATAGTAAATAATTATCTTGATGATCCAGATTCAGAAGATAATAAGTCTAAATTTTTCATAATGCAAGCTTGGAGAAAAGAAGCAAAATCATTAGCAAACCAGGCTATTCAGTATGCCAAAGAAAACGGTTTATGGGAGGAACCTGAAGATGAGCAAGAAAGGAACATATAGTCACGTCAATTATTTCTATGATTTTCCAAGATTAGTTCAAAGACTTAGAATTTCCAGAAGAAATTATGATTTTCCAACAAGATCTCTAAGTTCTTTTGTTGGATGTTGGTTTATTCTAGAAACTTTTGTAGACCCAGTTAAAACAAGTCATGGAGAAAGAGTTATGTTAATCATTTCTGAACTTTCTGATCCTAATGACCCTGAATCTGAACCAACCGGAAAGAGATTTAAAGTATTTTCATCTTCTCAGAGAATAAATGAATTTTTAAGAGGTCTTAGAGTAACTGAAGAGGAATTAGACTGTCTTCCTATGGTACTAAGATTGATAGCTGTTCCATTCTTCGACAAAAAAAGGGAATCAAACTAAGGCTAGGTATGAGTTTGATACTGGTTTATAATATAAGGAGTGACTCTGAAATATGGGTCCTCCCTATTTTTGAACACCCACAAAAATAACCCTAATTTTAACGTAAGCCTTATATATGTAAACAAAAATTAATATTTATGAATATACCAGTTTCTCAATTACCTAGTGGAGGATATGGATATGCTTTTTCTGATATCCAAGTTTCTCCAATGAATTTTCTACAGATAACTAGATACCTTGAAAACTTACCAGAAAATGATCCTCTAGAAAGATATCTGTATGAAATTAAATCCTTGATAGATGAAGATAAGCGAATCTTGGATTGTTATATTATGGATGTCGATTTCTTGATATTCTATAAAAAGCTTATTACAATTTCTGATAATGCAACTTTTAATATTTCCATAAGTTGTCCAGTCTGTCATGAGTCTATAAGAAAGACAATTTCTCTAGATAAAGATATACATTTTAAACAGATAGACAGGAATGTTATGGAGGGTGCAATAATTGAATTGGGGGGACATAAATACGAGACTATAGTTCCGACAGTCCGACAATTCTTCAAGGTTTTCGAAAAGTATCTTAAGTACAGAAAGATTGAGGACCTGGAGATAATCAAAACAATTGCCCTCATAAAAGATTTTGACATTAGAGGAAATCAGGTTGAAGATGATGTACTTGGGGCACAACATAGTGACATAACACTCCTTCTCGCCCTCAAGGAATTATATAATAATCGTCTTGAACCTATAGAAGTTTACTGTCCAAAGTGTAATGACGGGAAGGGGCCAGAAGAAAGGAGGGGTATAACAGTGAGTGTGGAAACTCTCATTGTTGACTTTTTTCGAGAGATCTGTAACAATTGCCCACTTGATGGATCTAAAATTTTATTTAAACAAGTTCGTAAAGGTTGATAATATTGAGGGTTATACTCTTAAAGCTATAAAGGAATTACAGACCTGTTATGAAAATTATTTAGAGAAAACAGAAGGATCAGATCCGGACTTTCCCATGGTTACTTTTGGTGGTAAAAATGGGGGAGGCAAAAAAGTTAAGGGTAGTAATGCAGCAGCTAACGATGAAGATACCTCGGCTGAAGAAAACGATGGATTATTATGATAAAATTTAAACAAAAAGAATACACAATCCAAGAAGGTCATTATACAGGACCAAAGGATTTAGATAAAGTACCAGGTTCTCTTGAAGTAATAGGAAAGGCTACCATCGGAGGTACAGCAGCCGGGGGAGTCATCGGAGGAGTACTTAAAGAAGCTGGTGTAGAAGGAACCTCAATTACAGAAGGAATGGCAACAGGAGGAAAGACGGGATTTATTGCTGGTATTATAGCTAAAGTTCTTTTAAATGCTCTCCACAAGCCAATGAAAACTGTAAAGTATCAGGAGGTTGACAAATTGATCCGAGCTAAATTTGGAATCTACAGAGTTTCTGGATTTACCACTGGAGACTCACTTCAGAAAAGAAAAACTCTAGAGGAAAAATTTGGTTTCAATGATAGAAAAGTTACTGAATATAAAATCTCCTTTTGTATCAGAGATAATATGGTGACAATGTATACTCTAGGGATAACAGATGAGGATTTAGAGAATTTGAATTTATCTCTAGATTATTATTGCAAAAAGTTCTCTGGAATGGGGTATACTTCAAAACCAATAAATACAAAAGAAAATTCATATTCCGTATCCATCACTTTCACTAACTACAAAGCAATATCTGATTTTATATTTGAAGTTTCAGAACGTCTCGGGTATAAAATAAATCTCCTCAACGACAACGTGCTTTTGGAGAGAGAAAAAAATTTTAGTATTGTATCTTTAGACAAATATGATAAACTCCGGATTTTAACCAAAACAGCTGGACAAACTCTAGGAGCAGCTATTGGAGGTCCAAAAGCCATGTGGTGTACTATGGTGTCTAAGTTAATCTATAATACTATCAAAGAAATGTCAGAACAAGAGTATGCAAAATATTTCAAGAATAATCTAAAACATTTTGGAGTATCGTACTTAGAGGATAGATTGAAAAAATTAGGATTCTTGGAAGGGGTTCACTATACAAAAGATCTTGAGGGAAGAGAGTGTAATATGAGATTAGACAGAGGATTGTTTATAGTTACAACTCTGATGGGATCAAAATCTGACTTACTTCTAAAAAAAATTCTTCCGGAGACAGAGAGGAAGGAAGTGAAAGGAAAAGTAAATATCTGGACTATGTATATTACTGGAAGAGGTGAATTTGATATTCTTCTGGAGAAAATTATAAAGTCCGGTTCTAATCCAAATATTTTTATAGGATGATAACGTATAAGCAAAAAGAATATTCAAGTTCATGCGAAGTAATCCAAAAAGCAACACAAAATCTTGAGAAAGATAGGGTGTATGACTATGAAGTTTCCGATAAAATTTCTAAAGAGTTTATTTCTATTTCTGGAAATCTTGGAAACTTAGAAATTTGGATACCTCAAGAATTTGAATTTACACAGTATTCTATAGATGATTTTATTCGAGAACTCTTACCTTATGCCTATACTAATGTAAGATTTGAATCTAATGTCTATAAGATGTCTGTCAAGGGTAAACTAACACTCCCTCAGTATATAAAATTACTGAAACACATCATAAAAGAAGCAGAATTTGTTGTAATAGTATCATGAAAGAGAATCAGGAAAGTATGTCAGCAAAGTATCTCGATAAGGCAAATAAATTTATGGAAATCGGGATGAAGCAAATTAAGTTCCAGCTTAAAGTTCTTGGGACAGACTTTGTAGTTCTTAGACCAAAAGAAAACTCTAAGTGGAAAAATGTCTTTGGTGGTTCATACTCTTCCGATCCTACCAAAGAAACTGATTATGAACAATTTACAACCCGACTTTTAATTAACCTAAATGAAATGAGAGATGTTTGGTCTAGGAATAAAGATACTACCGAAGTTTACTCAGACAACGGTGACTTAGAAGTTGGAGATGAATTACAATATACAAGAGCTGGAATTACTTATAGATTTAAGATCATCCAGAAATCAGCTTATTCTGAAACATCTGTTGGTCTTTTTGTATATATTCTAAGCTCGATGATTGAAACCCTAGAAACATGATAGAAAAAGGATTAAATCAACATAACATAATGCCAGGAACAGAAAGGTATACAAGACCAGAAGAAGTTAAGGCATTAAATAAATTCCTCAAGTCTGTCAAAGAAGTCCAAGAAGAACACACATCTCTTGAAGAAAATAACCTCGAGCTTCCAAGAGTTCCAAAGGTTAATGATTTAGATTCCAGGAGAGTTAATGTTTCTGGGGATATAAAAAAAGTAGACAGACTAGAAGAAGGAAGATTAGGTATACATGGAAAGGAAATAAAAAATCTTTCTGTGGACAGAGAAAATCTTATAGACTCAAGGGAAAATAATCTAGATGATTCTAAAGTCACCATAGAAGATTCTCGTGATCCTAAACTCTCTATGGATAGAATTTCTTTGAATGGTGGGGATTCTGTAAATCTTGAAGAAACTAGGGTGGATCTGAGATATGATTCTGAAAATAATTTAGTTGATTCTAAGGTCATTCTGGAAGACCAAAGAGAAATCGAACTTCAAGAAACTAAACTAGAGATAGAAACTCCTGAAGTAAAAGATCTATGGAAAGAAAATATCAAAATAGACCCAACCCCACAAGACAAAGAACTAGAAAATCATAAGGAAACTATAAATGATGCCCGAGAAAATAGCCTGGAAAATATAGTGCTCAATATTAATGCCCCTGAAATAAATGATTTAAAAACTTCAAGGGTAAACATAGAGAATACTAAAGAAATCAAAAATCTTCCTGGGGATAAAGAAAGAATTGAGACCCCAGAGATTACACATCTTTCTGAGGATAGAGAAAACATAGAAACTCCTGAGGTAAATAATCTCCCAAAGTATTCTATAAATATTTCCGGGGCAAAAGAATATGAGCTCGAAGATACCAGGCTGGATATTACGGGCAATGAAATATCAGATCTCCCAGATATCCTTGAGAAAATAAAAATCCCGGAGATCAAAAACCTTCCAGAAGATAAAGAAAGAATTGAGACCACAGAGATTACACATCTTTCTGAGGATAGGGAGAATATAGAAGTACCTGAAGTTGGAAATTTAGAGACTAACCGAGAAAATATAGAAACTCCTGAGGTCAATAATCTAGAGGTCCATAGAGAAAACATAGAAATCAGGGAGATAGGTAGTTTGGAAGATTTTATTGATACCATTGAAACAAAACAAAACCCAGGTCTTTCTGAGGAAATTAAAACTATATCTCCCAGAGAACTCACCCATCTTTCTGAAACTACCGAGACTATAGAAACTCCCGAGATTACGCATCTTTCTGAGAATAAGGAGAATATAGAAGTACCTGAAGTTGGAAATTTGGAGACTAAAAGGGAAAATATAGAAATCGAAGAAGTAGGAGAACTGGAGAATGATATTAAAATAATTCAGGGAAAAGAAATTTCAGATCTCACAAATTCTTCCATATCAATTTCCCCCGAAGAACTTAAAAATCTTGAAACTCGTAGGGAAAATATAGAAACTCCTGAGATTACACATCTTTCTGAGGATAGAGAGAATATAGAAGTACCTGAAGTTGGAAATTTGGAGACTAAAAGAGAAGATATAGAAACTCCTGAGGTCAATAATCTAGAAAACCATCTTGAAATAATAGAACAAAAGGAGATTGGAGAACTTGAAGATAGAATTGAAACTTTATCCTCTCCAAATCAAATAACTTCTCTCCCAAATGAATCTCTAAGTATCCAAAGTCAAGATATATCCTCCCTCGAAGAAAAACGGATTGATATAACTTCGGCCCAAAATATAGATAGTCTTCCGTCGGGTTCTGAATCTATTACTCAAGAGAATAAAATAGAAGGTCTAGAAAATCATAGAGAAGATTTAGTTGGAACTTCAGAAATATCATCCCTAGAGACAAAAATAATAGAAGGTCCGGAGAGAATAGAAAAAGAATTAGAAACCACTAGATTAGATATCTCGGAAAATCCTGTAGAATCTTTGGAGGATACATTAGTTCAGGGGCCGATAACAAACAATCCGGAAAGTCTCGAGAATAAAATAATAACTGTAGAATCCAATGAAATAGACTCTCTGGAAGATTTTATTCTAGGTCTTAATGATCCCAGAGAAAATAACTTAGAAACTGAAGTAATCCAAGAACCTACCAGAAATGAACCAGAATCTTTAGAAGAAACTATCATATCTCTTGGAAAACCTGAAGATCAAGAATTAGAAAATCATAGAGAGGATCTAGAGGACACAAGAGAAGAGAGTCTTGAGGACACTTTGATTGACCTTAGAGGAGTTTCAAGTTATACAGATGAAGGAGGTAGTAATTTCTTTTGGGAAGATAAATTAAGAGAAGAAAAACTTAGTCGTCCGGTTGATCCTGGGATTTCTGGAAGAACAACAACCTCGGAGGACTATAAACTCTCTGATGTAGAAATAAAAGATACTATAATATCTTCTCCTGGAAATGCAGATCTCTCAGGGAGAACCTACAGAGATGGATATGAGTATAAAACCGGGGATATCTTAGAGACAAAAATCATAGAGGGTCCAGAAGAAAATGAACAAAATCTTGAGGAAACGGTAATAGATAGGCCAATAAATTCAGATCAAACAAATAGAACTCTAACGGATTCTGAATATGAAGTCTCTGAGATAGAAGACCTTATTGATACATATCTTAAAAGACCTAGAAATACTGAACACCCTAGAAAAACTGAATCCTTCTCAGACAAATATGAAGAGGCAAAAGAAAATCTTGAGAGTGGAAGAATAATAAGGCCAGACTCTTTTGATGAATTTGATGAAAGTTTAGAGGAAGAAAGACTTAAACGCCCTGATGATTTTACTGAGAAAAACACAGAACTTTCAAAAGAACTCTCTAGAATAGAAGTTGAAGACACAAAAAATCTTCCAAAAGAAATAATAGGAGAATTAGTACCTGTAGACTCTTCTCTAGAGGAGGATTATCTTGAAACACCTAGATACAAACTTCCTAAGATTGGGTGGAAAAATTTCTGGAGTGGAGGTGCATTAAATCCAAGTACATATCTAAGATGGGCAGTTGATAATACGGTTGGAAGAATACCTCTAAAAGGTGCTATGAAGAGAAAACTAATTGACGAAACTCTTCAATTCTTGATTTGGGGTAGAGAAGCATTAGAAAAGAAAACAAAAGCCAATCGAGATAGACTACCTGGAGGTGATATGGGTATTCTTTCTGATCTAGTTGGTGGAAATCTATCAGTCAAAAGTGCTGCAAAATCTGTTCTTGGAGCAGCGGGGGAAGCTCTCTCTAAAACTGCAGTGGATAGAAGTCAGCCTCTTAATAGACCAAAGGATGAGAAATATAAGCAAGAAAAGTGGGAAGCTATAGGTCAATATGTTTGGGATACAGTAGATGAAGAAGATAAAACTAAAGGAAGTGGAAATTTCTTTAAGGATGTTGGAAAATCATTAATGGGCGGATCTCTAAATAATGCCAGTGAGTCTGAAACACGAAAGTTCTCTCAGATGATGGATACATCGTATCAATATAAAAATCCAGGAAGAGTAGTTGATGATGATTATATAGGTTTTGGACAAACAATAAATGATCTAATCTCAAGTACAGCAGATCTGTCGTCTTTAGAGGATTTTAAAAAAGCTCTAAGAGAATCAAGATATATTACAACTCCAGAAAAATTCACTACAACTAGAAATTCAACAAACTATATGACACTAGATTCAAATCATATCTGGGAAATTATAGTGAAACCTTATCTTGGAAAATTAAACGGAGAAAAAACATGGCTTCCTTCTTTTCTAGAAATAGATGTTCAGAATAAAGCAGCTTTTAATATGACTACTTCATTTTCAAGAGGGTGGCTACCTATAACTGGGTTTGAATTGCAAGATAAGAAACTAACCTCCAAAGAACTTCCTCTTTTCGACGGTTCAATCTCATTCCCTGTAGGACTAGAATTTACAAATGAACTTAGGTTAACTTTTGCAGATGACTCACTAAAATCTTTACGAAGATATTTTGATCTATGTGCTAAAGTTTCTGCATATATGAGTAATATTCATGAGAAAGATGAAGAAGGGTATAAAAGTGCCTCTGAAAATGAAAAAATAGATATTAAAAGTAGTTCTTGTAAAACGGTATATCTAGAAGGTAAGATTCATCCTGGTCTTTACAAAAATTTATCTTTTCTTATAACAATATTTATTCTAACACCACAGTACGGAACTATTAAAAAATGTAATCTTCTCTGCGTTCTCAAGGATTATACAATAGAAAATCAGGGAGAAACAGATGCCTCTCCGACGGAACTTAGTGTTACTTTCTCAATAGTTGGGGAAAATCCAGAGGATGGGATTGATTTAAAACAGGAAAGTGCTTATATTCCCGCTGTAAAAACCGGCCAAACAGATAGAACTGGGGAGGGTATTCTTGATAATCTTGGTTCAGTAGTAGATATTTTTTAAATTATGTCATATATTAAACTAGATAGGACACAAATAAGATATCCGAAGAAAACAAAAAATCCATTTATTTTCGTATCGGAGGTTGTAAATTCTGATTGTTCTTTTGTGACTCCTAAATTAATAACCTCTAGTGATGAATTAGACATATATTTTGGAAATTCATTTACACAACGAGATTATTACGATGAACTTTTGCATTATGGAGCTTCCCTTCTACTATATAAACCGATAAAAGAAGGAAAGTATATAAATGAAATCCCTAAAGAATATAATACCATCTTGGATTATACTTTAGATCCACCGGCCGAAAAAGATTATATATTTTTTGATAACCTTCCAGAAAATGGTATACCAGAAGGAGAAGATGAACCTGGTGATTGGAAGTTTTATGTATCCACCGAAGGAACTCATTACATCTGGTATGAGGGGGAGTATATAAAAATTGAAGATATACCGATGGAAGAAAACTTATCATCATTGGTAAACCGTGATACACTCCGACTGACTACAAAAAGTTTTTCAAAGGATACAAAATTTTCATATTGTCATCCTAAGTATAGATCTAGATCTTATACACCGGAATATACAGAGGATGTAGAAGACTTCTCTGAATCACTTCTTCAGTCGATTTATTCTCACGGAATTGATGATGAAACTAGATCCATCGCTTTTACCCTCGATTTTACGGAAGTCAGAGAATTTAAGGAGAAAGATTATATAGTATTTCCCCTTTCCTCTGAATTTTCATACTCTAGAGTTCAATTTTATTTTGGAAACTCCCCTGTCCTTGGTTCAGATATAATAGGAGGATCTTTTTCATTTAAAGTTGAAGGAGAAACAGTTGATGATAAAATATCCAGGATTGTAAGTTCTCTTGGAAAATCTAAAGAACAAGGTGGTTTTGGATATAAGGTAATAAAAGAAGGGCCAAAAAAATATACTATCTTTACTTCCGACATGATTCAAGATCAGAGATTTTATACAGTCGAAGGTTTAGTATTTTCTCCTAATTTTGAAGTAACCCAAAACATATACTCCATTCTCTCTGAAGACCATAAAAGATTAGAATTATACTCAAAAACAATTGGTCCTGGAGATGAAGATATAAAAATAAAAATAGAAAAACTAAAGGGAAAATTTGAAGAACACTATAGATTCACAATCTCAAGATATTCCTATACAGAAGTTTTTGAAGGACCTATCAAGTTGGAAATAGATAGTGATAATCTGACTTTTACTTCCCTTGAAAAAATGATAAATCAAGGTTCAAAATTAGTCGAAATGAAAGTTTATGATTCTAATGAAGAGTTAGTTCCTGGAGAATATTATCTTAGGAGAGCTAAATCTGAGAAGAATTATACACCAGAAGACTATTGGAGAGCTTTAGAGAAATTACAAGAAATAGATATCTCAGAGGATTTTCTTTTGGTTCCTGAGATAGAAAAATATGAAATCCGAGGAGCTTCATCAGATTTAGGGTGGATATATGAATATGAGAAACTCCTAGAATATGCAAACCAAAAAAATTGTCAAGTCTTAATTTCTAATCATCCTTGGAAATATGGATGTACTGAGTTAAGAATAGTCTCTGAAAAACCAGATAACCCAGAGGAAGGTATAATGTATGGTGTCTCGGTGGATAATGACACTATCTTGTATCAAACCTATAATAAAGATGATGGTTGGAGAATTTATAACTCAGATCCAGAACATAAATACCAAGTTCATGAAATAGAAGAAGCATTTGGAAAGGATTATATAGGAAATCATATTTTTAACTATACAAAAGATAATTGGAATAGGTTAGTTTATTTCTATAAAGATATGACATTCTTTGGATATCCTAGACCTGCCTATTATATATTTCTTAAAGGATTGTTGACTAGAGAAAATATAGTGTCAGTGAATGATATACTATACGAATCACCAACTAATCCCTATGAGGAAGAAACAAGTAATCTTCAGGAGTATAAATCAAACTTTCTTAGCTGTAACGATCATATTTTCTACTACAAGGAATTTTTTAATCATACCGGAGATTGGAAATATGAAGTTACTATACTCACACGATTTTGTATGGATAAAGTAACAAATACAGTCCTACGAGAATTTCCTGCTTATCTTGGTTCTGAAACTTCTGGAGAAATATTAAGAGGCCTAAATGGAATACTAGAAAATCTTAAAAGAAACTATCCTATAATACATTCACTTGAGATAGATTACATAGAAGAGAAAACACAGGAACAAACTCTTTCGGTATACCTAAATCTTAATGTGAAAGAAATGTTAGAAAAGGACATTAAACTATCAGTAACGTTAAATTTTAATAATAACTAATTATGGCATCAGTAGCTTCTTTGGTCAGGGGAGATGATGGGTATATGAAGTTTATTGACTATCAATCTACCTATAAAGATGATAACAAAGAGTTCCTTCGTGGTGACATGTGGGAGTTTACTCTTATCAATCCCCCTAAGATCGTTTATTATCCTGGTGATCAGATATTTAAAGCTCGTCTGAACCAGGTTAACCTCGGACTTGATACTTCAGTTTCAGGTTTCGAGAAGAGAATGCGTGGTAACTATGTTATCTTCCAACGTACAGGACAAAGTACTTCTGGTCAGATCACTCTTCAATTTACAGATAAGGAAGACCAGGCTATTTCATATTTTGTCGATGATTGGAAATGCAAGATAAGTGATAACCGATAAACATCACGGTCACTTAATTATATAAAATACTGAAAAGAACTAGATTCTGACCAGTAATCCATAGGACTCAACGACTAAATATATAACCCGATGATATAGTCTGACTTAAATATTAATATTAAAGATAAACAAGCGTGATACCAAGTATTCTTTCCGTAAGGATGACCTCGTAGCAGACGGTCAGCTCGTAATTACTAACTCCTCTCGTATCAAGGTACGTACTCTTAATTTCTATAATCTTATTATCAGAGATGCAGGCCTTGATGAAAATGGTATTTAAAAGTGCTAATATAAGATTTGACTTCTGGGAATTCTTAAGAATAATCAGAAAGACTAAGATCTTCATCGACTATATAATTTTTGAAAAAGATATAGTCAGCTTATGTTATTTATAATATAAAACACACGACTGCAGAGGATGGCACATTTTTAATTATTTATGCCTTTTAAATAGATTGCTGGAACGGATTTTTATCTCAATCAGCAGCTAGAATTAGTTCAACGAATATATATTTAAATTATCTATAACAGATAAGTGATATATTCTGGCAAAAATTACAGTTTTTGAATTTCCGAGATAGAGCTGAGATCGCACTGACTATGGACTTTGAACACTATGAGCGTAGATATATGCGCATTTTATATGGAATGCTGAGATGGAAAATATTATCCTAACCAGCAGAACAATGTTTTCAACGAATATGTGTATTACTAGGTGATATATTCTGTCAAAAATACATAATTTTTGAATCTACGATATTCGATAACCTTGCTTAAAAAAATATTGTAAGGTTATTTAACGCAAAACTTTTCTCTGGGGAGTTTGAACGTACTCCTCAGGGAACTAACTTAAAAAATATAATAAGAAATATGCCAAAGAAAATGACAAAAGAAGAGTTTATTGCTAAGGCAGAGGCTCGGTATGGAAAAGGTAAATATGGATTTGATGAAGTGGTTTATATAAATAATTACACTAAAGTTAAAATTCTCTGTCTTAGTTGTGGAAAATATTTTTGGAAAAAACCCGGCCATTTTTTAAGAGGAGATGAATGTTCATGTCAGAAAAATTATAAGAAGACTCCTTTTCTTACTACAGAAGAATTTATAAAAAGAGCTGAAGAATTATTTGGAAAGGGAAGATACGGATATGAACGAGTTAACTATATAAATAATTATACTCCTGTCGAAATATATTGTCCAATTTGTGACAAATATTTTTGGAAAGAACCAAGAATGTTTTTATCAGGATTTGGATGTACTTTATGTTCAAATAAAGAAAAAAGTATAAAAACAAGAATGCCTCAAGAAAAATGGATACAAAGAGCTGAAGAAAAATTTGGTGACATATGCGATTACTCTTAAACAATATATAGAGGAGACGATTATCCAGTACGAATCTTTTGCAAAGAACATCAAGGTTATTTCGAACAAAGACCAAGTGCTCATTATTTCTCAGCTTATGGATGTCCAATATGTGCTTTTAAAAAATCAGCATCAGAAAGCAAAGGGGAGACATCATTAAGATTATCTTTAGAAGAATTAAATATTAAATATGAAAAAGAATATTTAATAAAAGACGAGATAGAAGGAAGAAATAAAAATTATGTTAGGATAGATTATAGGTTATTCTATAATGAAAAAGAATATTGGATAGAATATAATGGAATGCAACATTATAAATATATACCCTTTTTTGAACACGGAGACGGTGAATCTTTTATTAAACAAAGAAAACGAGACCAAAATGTTCAAGAATATTGTAAAAAGAAAGGAATAACATTGATTGAAATCCCATATACTTATAACACTTATGATTCTATATTAGATATCCTTACGAAAGTTATAATTAATGGTGAATCTCCTGAAAACATAATAATTCTCCCTAACATTGAAGAAATACAAATTTTAGGCCTAGATTGATTTCTGACCTAAGAACTAACAAAAACAATAATAACATGAAAACTATAATATCAGAACATACAAGAACCTGGAAATATGATAATGAAGAATCATACTCCGGAGTTTCTTTTAGTCTAGACAATAAACCTTCCGAGAAGATATTATTAGTTAAAGATATTTGGTATCCTGGGACATGGAACATTCATTTCTTAGGAGTACTCTCGGAAGGAGAGAAACAAACTTTGGTGACTGAGATAAATAACTACATCAAATCAGGAGAATATCTTACTTCTTGTGGATACTGTTCTCCTGAAGATATATCTAGTTTTCAAAGATTTTCATTTAATACATCACTTTGGGAGGACACTGGAATGATAAGAACCTTGAAAGATAAAGAAACAGGGTCCCCACGATACTTCCAAATCTTAAAAAGAAAGTAATATGAAAGAAGATAAGAAGACTAATCTCGAAGCTCTACAAGAATATTTAGGGCTTGAAAATATTGACGATGCTAAGAAAGCAATGTGGATTTTAGATGAGCTAAGAGTATATGGAAGCTGGGGAGATAAAGTTGCTTCTTATTTCTCATCTATACTCTCTGGGGCGGAGGGTTCTAGAACTTTAATCCCAGAAAAACAAATTGAAACTTATAAAACACTATTTGAATTATGGCAGAAAGACACGTAAAAGTAGACCCCTCTACATATAAGACTGAGGGAAAATATACTTCAAATAGAGGATTTTATTATGACTCTCAATTAGAAGATCCATTTCTTTCTATTTCTCTACACCCAAATACATATAAAGAAGGGAATGAGTGGAAAGAGTATAAGAGTGATATTCTCACTCCTACGATGGGAGGGGATTATGACTGCTATAGTAAAACACCAATTGCCAGATGTATTATGACTGATGATTTTATTTACTCAATCAACAACAACTGGACAGACTATAACGGAGGAAATGCTATAGAAAATTTATTTGACCAATTTAAGCCCTATGCACCGATTTTGGCAAAAGGAGCAAAAGGTTTAGAAGAGGGCTTAAAATCTATGATGGGGAATAACTATGGATCTACCCTTGTAAATACTGCTAATAAAGTTGGAGAAATTACAGTTGACTTACTAAAAAAGGGTTCTAATTTCTTAAATAATGCTTTGATGGTACAAGGAACTAGATTTACCTATTATTCGGGATCGTCTGTAAATTTTAATAATATGGAACTAAAATTTATAGCATTTTCAGATTGGGTAAATGGAGAATTTCAATCAGTAGACGATTATATAAAAAAACTTCATCAGTACGTTCTAGGAGACTATAACCCAGTTGGAACTGGAAATAAGGATCTAGATAAATATATAGGAGAATATGTTGGTTATCAATCCCCCCCAGGTGGATTTACTATGGATACACAACAAATAACTTCTAAAGGACTAAATGTAATCCTTAAAGGAACAATGAGATTAAATATCGGAGGACAATACGCAATAAGTAATCTGATAATAAAAAATATGACTGTTACCCTATCTAAAACTCGAGCAAAAAGTCCGGTAGAAGTTGGGGGGACAGTTCCATTATATGCAGAAATTGCTCTTCAATTAGGACCTGCATGTATGATAGTAAATCAAGGATTTAACTCTGTAATAGATCATACTGGAGTTCAAACTGATATAATTGGTCCTATGACTGAAACATATGCAGCTGAGTTAAATAATAAACTAAAAACTGATAAGGAATAATATATGTACACTAAACCATCAAGAATTTATACTAATATAAAAAATCTTGAAAATTATATAAACGGAGAGGATGTCTATAATTCGCTTCTTTTATTTTATCTTCAGGATCCATCTCTAGAAACAAAAGAATATACAGTCAAAACACCATACCGGACCGACATTATAGCAGAAGAGTTTTATGGAGATGTTGGATATGAACCTTTTGTTATACTTCAGCTTAAAACTCCCATCAATAAAGTAACACGAGGGAGAAGTTTTAATCTTATAACAGGGGAAGAATTAATAAAAATACTAGAAAAAATTTAAACTATGGCAGATCGAGATTCAGAAAGAGATAGACGAGTCCGAGAGTTGTTATCTGGAAAAAAGAAAGATCAAATGGCAGTCTTAGGACAATCTAGGGCAGAAGTACAAGATATACAATCTGAACTTCAAAATCATATAGCCCTACAACAAGTACAAGATCAGGCCAGACTACAACAAGCTCAGACTATTTCTCAAGCCGCCGGAGGTATGTTAGCTATGGAAGAAGGAGATCAATTACAAGGACAAGTAGCCTCAATGAATCCTCAAACACAGGCTACATTAGGAAAATATGGAGTTAAACCCGGACGTACCCAAAATACAACCAGAAATCAAAGCGGCGGGAGAACTGTTTCTAAAAGTGGTGATATAACAAATATAAAAAATGAAACTATCACTAACAACAGAACAGAAATAAAGGTGACTCAACCAACGATCCCTATAAGTCAACCTAATATCCCCGTCCAAGCTGCCACTCATAAAAAAGAAGATAATACGGCAAAATTTAAAGCTTGGTTATCTGGAATGTTCGCAAAACAACAGAATGAGGCGGAAATTCAGAGAAAAGAATATAGAAAAAAAGAGTGGAATCTAGGACGGACTACTTCAAGGTTGATGAAAAGGATCGAAGAATCTGCAACAGCTCTAGGACAAAAACTAGATCCTAAAAATATGACATCAACCTTAGGAGGACAACTTAAATGGTTACTCCTTATTTTTGGTGCAACAATAATGGCTAAAGTATGGAAACCTACCATGAAATTCTTAGCGAACTTGGAGGGAGGATTTAGAGCTGTCTTTGGTTTACCTATGAATACAGATCTACAAAATGCTTCCTCTGGTACTCTTTCTGTTATCGACCAAATTAAAGACTTTATCGGTATAAAAAAAGGGGAAGATACTAGCCTTATCGGAGGAATTGGTAGAGTATTCATGGAAGGTATCGACAAACTTATAGATAAACTTAAATTTTGGTTTGAAGATAGAGCTACAGCACTTAGAGATGTAGAATTTCCAACCTTTGATACACCAGATTTTGGACCCCTAGGAAAAGTTATGGCCCCAATTATGGAAGGTCTTACGGACACTTTCAAAGGCATGACACAATACCTGGGGGATCTTATAACAGTTGCCCTAGGAGGTTCTAAAGGTAAAGTAAAAGTAGCAGCAAGAAAGATATCAAGACAAGCACAAGATGTCTTTACAGATACCTCAGGAAAGAAAACATCGGCGGGAGATGAAGCATTGATAAAAGGAAGTGGTCGGAATTACATGAGAAATTCTGACTATGACTCTTTTGGAAACCTTAAATCAAATGCCTCTTCTACTCAAGCTATGTCCCAGAGTCTTATTTCTATGTTTAATGATAGATCTGGAAAAGCACATACAGCAGAGATTAGTACTGGTATAGGACAACTCTTTGATGTAGCCGATAGATCTGGAAAAGTAGTAATATCACCTGAACTTCTAGGATATCTCGGATTGACTCAGGCTGATGTTACAGAACTTAGAAAAAATAAATATCTCCGTCAAGAAAAATATAGAATAATCGGAGTAAAACCAACCACAGATGCCCAGAAAGAAGAAATGGGGGCTTATACAGGTAGTGCCGGATTCTGGACAGGAGGTGTAGGTGGTACGATAGCTGGAGCATGGGCTGGAGCTAAAGGTGGTGCAGCATTGGGCTCTCTTGTTGGACCTTGGGGTACTGCTATCGGAGGTATCGGTGGAGCTATAATAGGAGGAGCAACCGGAGGATATCTTGGCAGTGCTGGTGGGGCATCTACAGATGAAATTGTAAAAAGATGGACTACAAATGGATTATACCCAAAAATAGTTCCCTCTGAGTCTCATGAAGTTGGTGATGATGGAAGTCCTGGTATTCCTAAAATGATGTGGGTTCTTACCAAAAAAGGAGCTGACATCGTAACACAGAAGTTCACCAAAGAGATGACCAATAAAGATATGGACATCACTAATAAGGAATTCTATGAGAAGATAAGAAGAATTGAGGAAAGACAGAAGAGATCAAATGGTGTGTCTGGTCCTCTTACTCAGAATCTTTCAACCAATGACCTAAACGTAGCTCAAGCCAACTATGCAGCCTATAACCAAAGATATTATGATAAATTTGTTTCGACAGATCCAAACTCCGAGAATATGCAAAACTATGGTCACTATAATACAACCATGGGGAATATTTCTGGAATGATATCTAATTTTGGTTCAGCTGCTTCTACCTGGATGCATAACGCAGGTAATCTCGTTGTTAGAGAAAGAATCGGCAAAAAAGAACAAAATCAGAGAGCTATGTATATTATAAATAGATTCATGAGAGAAGGACTCTCTGAAGAACAGGCCTCTGGTATTGCTGCTAATATAATGAAAGAATCTGGTTTTAGGGCTAATGTTAAGATAATGGACAATAACCATAAATATGCCGGAGGATTAGTTGGATGGAATGGACCAAACCTAGAAAGAGTTGAAAGATACTTCGGAAAAGATATTAGACAAGTTCCTTTCGAAGAGCAAGTAGAATATTTAGTGAAAGAACTAAAAGGAGAAGTAGATGGCATAAAAGCTGTGAATAGAGATGGATATGCTTCAAGATTTGGATTTAGAACTGGAGCTAATGTTCTAGATGTAATGAAAAGAACAGGAAACGTCTCAGAAGCAACCGTTACTTTTGAAAGAATATTTGAAGGATCTGGAGATTACAAAGGATATACAGATAGAAATGGTATAAGACGAGGTGGAGATGGAGATAAAATGAGAATAGAGTATGGCCTTGGTTTTTTGAAGTGGAAACAAAGCAATCCAAACTCAGGAACAGACTATAAATCATCTCCAATCCCACAAATAAATCTCTCAGATCTTCAGGGAAGTGAGGTAAAGGAAAAGAAAGTAATAGGAGCATGTTGGATTGGTGATAGTCAAAGCTGTGTAGATAAAGGTGCTTTCCCAATTCTAGTTGGACAAGGATTAGGGTGCTTATTTTATTTCTATGCAAAAGGATCAGCAAACGCAACACACTATCTTGGGAAAGGAAACACAAAACATCTCTCTTCTCCAGTAGGTAATATTCCTGGAGTAACATCATGTAAAGAAGCACTTGATTGGATAATACAAGAAAAACCAAAATATTGTTTCATCGAATTAGGACACAACGGAATGAATGGTTATCAAGAGTTGGTCAATAAATTACAATCCTCTGGAATAAAAGTTATTTGTATAAAGATGTGGTCTACCCAAGCTGCACCTGGAACTAGAATGAAATCTTATACAAAAGAACAAGCTTCCGAGATGTATAAGAATATAAAAGCAGACGGATTCATAGACTTAACTCAGATTGATATACCTAAATCAAAAGACGGAGTACATGCTTCTTCTAAAGGATGTATTATCGCTGCCAGGGAAGTATTGAATCAACTCTCTGGAGGAAAACCAACAATAGGAAGTGATGATGAAGATTACCTAAAAACACAAGATGGATTATTTGGAAGTCTTTCTGGTGCGATAGGAGGAGCTCTAGACTGGGTTGGAGATAAATTAGACGGAGGAGAAAATAATAATTTTCAATTATCTGATATAACTTCTGGAATGACAGAGGAACAGAAAAAAAATTTTAACAAAAGTATAGATAGAATAGCACAAAATGAAGCATTAAATATAAGATCTTGGGAATCATTAGGAGCTAAATCAAATGAAAAAGGAACTTATTTTCAAAATGGGGATATAAGAACGTATGTTAGAACTGATGGGGACCATAATGGAATGTTCGGTTTAAAACAGGATGATATCTCTTGGGTTGAACGAGTTGATTCAAATGGGAAATCTCAAAGTATAACAGATAGTGAAGTTGAAATAGCTACTAAAGCAGCAACCTATTCAGTTTCATCTCTATTTACTGATTATCCCGAAAAAACAAAAGACCAAGGATATAATGATATAATGTTAGATAAAAATGGAAAACAATTAGGATTTTTCATTGGAGAATTTAAAGATATTGGGGAATTTAAAGATCCAGCCCCAAAAGATTTTAAAGGTAAAATTAGATTCTGGATATTTCCAACTAAAGATTTAAAACGTTGGAATATGGTCGGAATAGGGGAAACACGAGAATGCTCTTTAAATATAATATCCGAGACTAGATCGGGGAAACGATACTATGGTCCAATTATTTACCATAAAGGGGCTAGATGGTTTATCCCTGGAACCCTTCCATCAGAAAAAAAATACACAGACTATCAACCGATATGTTATTGGTTAAATGTGAAATTAACTCCTTTAGCAAATATTGCAGCTTTAGAATTAATTGATTTTTTAAATACTACTGGAAATATTATTGAAAAAAATGGTAAATTTTATAACTCTAATTTGATTGAATTAACAAAAGAAGAAACTCAAAAAGCAAGAAATTATGGAATTATAACCAAAGAATATGTAACCGGTAACGATGGAAATTATGTTGGAAGAAAAGATATAGTCAGAACTGGATACTCAGATGCAATATTAGAAGGTAAATCATTAAGTTCTAAATCTTTTATAAAAATGGAAAATTATTCTAAAAGAATTGGAATAGATCATACAAAAGAATCTAGAGAAAAATATTATAAAGATCATAAAGATTTATTTAGAACCATAGATGGAGTTCTCTACGGACCGCAAAATATAAAATGGGGAACTGTAGATTCTAGTGGAAAAATATCTTTTTACGACAATGATTCTTTTGAAAATACATTTAAAAAAGAAGGACAAGAAGGACTAAGGAGAAATGCTGAAACTATTGAAAATTATGATACTGAACAATTAGCTAAAGTAAATGGAATTGTATCTAGAGAAAGAATGGCTAAATTTATATTTGGAACTTCTAATTACTCAAAAGAAGGTAGTAAAATTAGGGGGAAAGAAATAATAAAAGGTATCAGAGGTAAAAGAAACATCAAGAGTGGTGCTGATAATATCCCAATCCAATATACAGCTTTTATAAGATCAGACGGTACCCCTCATTCTTATAGAGTTACAAAAACAGATTTTATAAATTCTTTAAATGCCGCTGGATTTAAAAGTAATGCATGGGATTTATCTGATATTACGGCGTTAAATCTTGAAGATCTTGATCAAAAAATAATAAAATCATTGAATGAAAATGCTAAAAGTATTACTGATAGAACAAACTTTTTAGGTAATAAAACATATAAAGCAACCTCAGGAAATAATACTAATTCTAATATAAGAGATGGAATGGCCAGGTTGATTTTAAATAAAGGAAAAGAAGTTGTATCTATTAGGAATGCAACTAATGGTCAAGAAATAGTATTAGAGGATGGAGAAATTATAAAAACCAAAGATGGAACTTTTGGATTTAGCTGGGGTAAACCTACAGAAGACACTACTCGTTGGATAAATGATCTAAATAATGCTATTAAATCAAGAAATAAGAAGTTAAAAACTCAAGCAATAAATGATTCCTTCGAGAAATCCGGAATGAGCTCTCTTTATAAATCCTTTACTGAATCGGCAAATAAAGGAGAATTACAATATAAAAGAGCATATGATAATTATGTAGCAACAAACTCAGGGGATGTATTTGGAGTAATTGGAAAAGATGGTAAAATTAAATCCCTAACTGGAGATCAAGCTTATAATGTTGCTTTAAATTATTTTAACCAATCCAATATTAAAGAAGATTTTTATAGAAAATCACTGGGACTAAAAACTATTCAAGGAAAAGATTATTATGAAGTTGAATCTAATGGAAAAAAGCAAAGGATATTGGTAGATACCTCAAAAGATATATCTAATTTTATAGATAAAGGTCTTTCTGGAATTTCCTCTGGTAATGCACAACAATTAATAAATGGAAATTGGGTTACTTTAAGTGGAAATGCAAACGCTGAAGCAATGAAAAATCTTAGACAACCATTAGACGAAATGAGGAAAAATCAAGGATTTACTAACACCTTGATGAAACAGTTTAAAGATGCTATGGCAAAAAAACTTTCTGATGCAGCAAAAGCTAGGGTTAAACAGTTAAATACAGCAACGGAACAAAAAGCCCAACAAAAACAATCTAATGTATATCTAGAACAAATCGCAAAAAACGGATTAACAAAAACAGACTTAGATTCTCTTTCACAGAAAATTGATAAAATAAAACTAAAAGAACAAACAGATATACAAGCTAATGAATCATTTGCTGTCCTAGCAGAAAAACTTAAAGGAGGAGGGAAAAACTTAGATGATTATACGGTATTGGGGGATTCCAATAGAAAATACACCATAGGACTAAATCAACTTAATACGGTTAAAAAAGTTGGTAATGGAGATGGAAAATTATCTAAAGAAGAAGTACCTACCGAAGGAACAAAAGTAACTGCAACAGATAAATATGGGAACACACAACAAATTACAATAATTAATGAAGGTGGAAGATATTTTATTCAAAATTCTAATAAAACCTATTCAGGTCTTACAACAGAAGGAACTCTATCTTCTTACTCCTCTGATTAATCATGGGAAAATGGATAAGTACTAGTGGAAATACCGTTACAATATTACCATTCACTGACAAAGGATATAAATTTATTACTCTAGATTGTGAAGAGATAATCGGAGGTAAATTTGCCAAAGGAAGAATAGAAATGGTTCATGACGGTAACCCTGAGGCTGTAAAGCTTATAACTGACCAAGAAACAGTAGATATAGAATTAGGAACTACAGATCTTGGGACGGTTCTGGTAATACATGGAGTTATAATGCACAGAAATTACTATAAAAATCACCTAGACATTGATTTTGTTTGTGTTCATGGAAAGGAATTTTTTACCAATCGAGGGCAACTTATTTATGATGATATAGACTCAGCTATAAAATCTCTTTGGAAAGGTAAAATAGAAAATAGAACAAAAACAGATCTCCCGTCTGGCATAAAATATAATCAGGCAGGAGAATTCGATTGTAAATTTCTTGGAGTGCTCTGTGAAAGTTATAAAAAAGATACTATCTATGCCTGTGGTCTTGATAATCTTCTCATAAAAGATCTGGTGGGAATAGATAGTACTGGACATAATGAACCTTATTGGACTATGATAGGAAATGGAGATCACGTAATCCAACAAACTGAAGCAGGAGGAGAAGGTGGTGATAGATATTCTTTATACTATGACTACAAACTCTATAAAAAACCTGAAGATGCTTGGGAAGAAGCCTCCGGAGTACCATCAGAAAATTTAGGAGTTCTTATGTTTGATGATAGATATAGAATTATTCATAAAGATTATAATATTCTACGTGAAAATCTATATAATAATCAGAGAATTTATAACTCAAGAATGTATAACCAACTTCACGTAACTCATACAAACTTTTTTCAGAAATATAGACTCGGAGATGTTATATACTATAAAAGACCTGGAGAGACAGATAAAATGCCTTTCCAAATCTATATAATATCAAAAATCTCTTATCACTATAGATCTGAACCATCCTCTGAAGGAACAACAGACACATTTCCCTTCAAACTAGAATATACACTACACTGTCTAGAAGAAAAGGGTAATATAATGAATGATGCTGATCCTAAAGAAGAATAAAATATCCCCAACCCGGTTGATTCTGAGTTGGGGAACAAAAAAAAACTCACCCTTTCTTCAAGAGTGAGAATGAATTTTAATAATCACTGGTCTTTATCCTCCTTGACGAGTTTTGATAAACACCAAACTATGCCAACACTAATAGCTCCGACTAAGATACCTTTCTTCAGTCCAGAGTTATGAGCATAATTAATCGCTTGTCCCGCTGCCCAGGTCTCTATGACTTTTACGGGAACTCCACAAGTTTTACAAAATCCCTCATAAATAGGGCTACCCGGAGATATTTGTGTAACCTCCAAAGTGTGTAATAATTTAGTATTATTCATAATTTTACATGTTTTTAATACATATATAAGGGTTTCAGGGGATAAATAACAGAAGAAAAATTAGCGCTTAAAGGGACTCAACATAAAAACTCTTTCTTGAATAAAACCTCTTTACTATTTAAAACTAAAAATTTTTCCTAAATATAAATTTTTCTTGAGGGAAGGTTCTCCATACCAACCCTTTTCTTCCATTTCATTCCAGAAAAGCCTAACCTTCCCTCAGAATCTCGCTACGCTCGATAAAATCTAAGTAAGAAAGAGGATATTTGGAAATTATGAGGAAAACTAAATATAAAAGGATTTTTCCATACTCATATATACTATTCTCTGTTAGCGCCGCAGGCGATAAAAGAGAGACCAGGTGGCAAGTGACTGAAGCTTTAGCGAAAGGAACGAGGGTAGGCTTGATGACCGAAGGGAAATCAAGGGGAACTGGTCTTAAATAAAAATATTTATGGGAAAATTTTTTATCTATATTTCTTTAAAGACCAAAACTGTTTTTAGAAATGAACACCCATAAAAATACCCTTAAAATGAATGAAAACCTTATATATGAAGAGAAGAGTTCTATTACCCTAGATCCCTTTAAGC
>OBLI01000142.1_pt1 | contig 75939 bp, 79 predicted proteins | sample 1519701 | NCBI WGS metagenome assembly OBLI01 (sample SAMEA3663005, study PRJEB22513) | pig gut metagenome | biome: pig gut; feature: pig-associated habitat; material: faeces | place: France | collected 2012
GCCTGCGGGACAGCCGGGCATTCGGCCCACGACCATGCCGGGACGGATGCGCATGCTGCCCAAGCCCACGACCACGCCGGGTCCGACGGGCATGACCACGCCGGGGCCACCGCCCACGGGCAATCCCATGCTCCAGGGATAATCGAATTTTCAGCCGTGCAGGCCGATGCTGCCGGACTCCGGACCGAGACGGTCAAGGCCGGGCCGTTCAGCCAGGTGGTCAAGGTCAGCGGCGAAATCCTGCCGGCACAGGGTGACGAAATCACAGTCGTTGCCACCACCTCAGGCATTGTTGCGTTCTCCAACGGCCTGACTTCCAGGTCTGCAGCCATACCGGCCAGCCAGGCATCCGGATCAATCAGTCAGCCATCCGCACAGGCCAGCGAGCACTCCGGCCTGGCCATCCATCCATCCGGCCAGGCCAACCAGCCGTCCGCACAGGCCTCCCGTCCGGTCAGGACAGCCCTCGTTCCCGGAGCCAGAATCACTTCCGGCAGCACGGTGGCCTGGATTTCCTCCAGGAACATAGCTGAAGGCGACCTGGCATTGAAGGCCAAAGCCACCCTTGATGCCGCCGCCAGGGAATACGAAAGAGCATCCGCCCTCGTTGAGTCCGGAGCCATATCCAGAAAAGAATTCGAACAGGCTCAACTCGACTATGTCAATGCCAGAGCTGCCTATCAGGCATATGAAGGCCGCTCCGCCGAGGCAGGCGTCGCAGTCAAGGCCAGCCTGACCGGCTATGTGAAAGAGGTTTATGTCAATGAAGGCGACTACGTCAATGCAGGACAGCCTCTCCTCACGATAACCCGGAACCGCCTTCTCCAGCTCAGGGCCGACGTGCCGCAGAAATACTACTCCGCATTGCGCAATGTCAGCGATGCCAATTTCCGCCCGGCTTATTCGGATGAGACTTACGGCATCAAGGCCCTCGGAGGCCGTCTCGTTTCCGCCGGACGCAGTGCTGCAGGCACATTCTATATCCCGGCAATATTTGAGTTTTCCAATACCGGAGACTTTGTACCGGGCTCATACTCCGACATTTACCTGATCGGAGCCCAGGAGGAAGGAATCATCTCCGTCCCTGAGTCCGCATTGCTGGAGGAGCAGGGAGTATATTCGGTATTCGTCAAGGTCTGCGACAGTGAATACCGCAAGCAGGAAGTCCGCACCGGCCGTACGGACGGACTCCGGAGGGAAATTCTCTCCGGCCTCAATGAAGGGGACGAGGTCGTGACAGCCGGGACAGGCCAGGTCCGCCTTGCCTCAATGTCCGGCGTGGTCCCGGAAGGCCATTCACATAATCATTGACGCCTATGCTGGACAATATCATAAGATTTTCATTGCGGAACCGCCTTCCGGTACTCGCCGGGGCAGTCCTTCTGCTCGCAGGTGGACTGTATACCACATACAATATGGATGTGGACGTGTTCCCGGATCTCAACGCCCCTACCGTCGTGGTGATGACGGAGGCGGCGGGAATGGCTCCTGAAGAAGTCGAAAGGCTGGTCACCTTCCCGGTCGAGACGGCGGTCAACGGAGCCACGGATGTCAGGCGTGTCCGGTCTTCATCCACGGCGGGATTCTCCGTAGTCTGGGTTGAATTCGACTGGGGCACAGATATTTACAGAGACAGGCAGATCGTCTCGGAGAAGCTGGCCGAAGTCAGCGGCTCCCTCCCTCCGACCTGCGGGAAACCTACTCTCGGACCTCAGACCTCCATCCTCGGGGAAATGATGATAATCGGACTCCGTTCCGAAACCACATCCCTCCGGGACCTCAGGACCATAGCGGACTGGAGCATCAGGCCGAGACTCCTGTCGCTGGGCGGAGTGGCCCAGGTGACAGTTCTCGGCGGAGACATCAAGGAATACCAGATCCTCCTCTCTCCGGACAAGATGAAGTATTACGGTGTCAGCCTCAGGGAGGTCCTCGATGCCGCCGGCGACTCTAACCGTGACTCAAACGGCGGTGTCATCTACGAGTACGGCAATGAGTACATCATCCGCGGGGTCCTGTCCACCTCTGATGTGGAGGCCATTGGACAGACCGTGGTAAGGCTTGAGGGCGATGCCCCGATAACCCTCTCTGACATAGCTGAAATCAGGATTGGCGACAAGACTCCGAAACTCGGAACCGCCTCGCACAGGGGAGAGCCGGCCGTGCTGATGACCGTGACCAAGCAGCCGGATGCCAGCACCATCGAGCTCACGGCCAAACTGGATGAGGCAATGGAGGAAATCCGCGGCCAGATCCCTTCCGACATTGAAATATACACGGACATCTTCCGCCAGCAGAGATTCATCGACAGCTCCATCGACAATATCAGAAAGTCCCTGTTCGAGGGTGGCCTTTTCGTGATAATCGTACTCTTCCTCTTCCTGATGAACGTCAGGACCACGGTAATCTCCCTCGTCACCATACCATTGTCCCTGCTGGTGTCCGTATTGACATTGAAATTCCTCGGGCTGACCATAAACACGATGAGCATCGGAGGAATGGCCATAGCGATCGGATCCCTCGTGGATGATGCCATCGTGGATGTGGAGAATGTGTTCAAGCATCTCAGAGCGAATAGGCAACTTCCTGAAAGTCAACGCAGAAAGATACTGGATGTGGTCTTCGAAGCCTCCCGTGAAGTGAGGATGCCGATTCTCAATTCCACCTTCATAATAGTGGTGAGCTTCATTCCGCTTTTCTTCCTCACGGGGATGGAAGGCAGGATGCTCAGGCCGCTCGGAATCGCATTCATCACGGCCCTTTTCGCCTCGACATTTGTCGCATTGACATTGACCCCGGTGCTCTGCAGCTATCTTCTCGGCAGCGGGAAGGGCGACAGGCGGGGCCAGGATCCGGCAATGGTCAGGTGGCTCAGGAAGTGGTATGAGAAGGCATTGACCTGGACATTGTCCCACCGCAAGACGGTTTTCGGGGGAGTCGCAGTCCTGCTTGCGGCAGCGATTGCCGTGTTCTGCACCCTCGGCAGCAGCTTCCTCCCGGCTTTCAATGAGGGCTCTTTCACCATCAATGTCAGCACCCTGCCGGGGGTTTCGCTGGAGGAATCCGACAATGTAGGCAGGATGGCTGAAAACATCCTCCTGTCCGTCCCGGAAATCAGGACCGTGGCCCGCAAGACCGGCCGCGCTGAACTCGACGAGCATGCCCTCGGTGTCAATGTCTCTGAAATAGAGGCACCTTTCGAGCTGGACAAGAGGTCCAAGTCAGAGGTCCTTGCGGAAATCAGGACAAAGCTTTCTGCCATACCCGGGGTCAATATCGAAATCGGACAGCCGATTTCACACCGTATCGACGCAATGCTCTCAGGAACGAGGGCCGGGATTGCCATAAAGCTCTTCGGAACCGACCTGAACAGGATGTTCGCCCTCGGAAACCAGATAAAGAGCGAGATATCATCCATCCCCGGAGTGGTGGACCTCAATGTCGAGCAGCAGATCGAAAGGCCTCAGCTTCAGATAGTTCCGAAGAGGGGAATGCTGGCGAAATATGGGGTGACCCCGGCGGAATTCTCCGATATGGTGGAGGTTTACCTGGCCGGCCTTCCGGTCTCCCAGGTCTATGAGGGCAACAGGGTCTTCGACCTCACGGTCAAGGCCGATGACCAGTTCAGGACCACGATGGAGGCAATTGCGGACATCCCGGTGGATGTTGCAGGCGGCAAGGTTCCGTTCAGCCAGATTGCTGAAATCCGCTCGACCTCAGGCCCGAACACCATCAACCGAGAGAATGTCTCCCGCAAGATCGTGATTTCCGCCAATGTGGAAGGCGGTGACCTCCAGGGGGTTGTGAAGGAGATAGAGAAGACTGTCAATGAGAGGGTTCCCCTGCCTGAAGGTTATCATGTCGAGTACGGCGGTCAGTTCGAGAGCGCTCAGAGCGCATCCAGGACATTGATGCTCACATCGATGATGGCTATTCTCGTCATATTCCTCCTGCTCTACGCCCAGTTCCGAAAGGTCAGCCAGGCCCTTGCCGTCCTGCTGAATCTGCCGTTGGCGCTGATAGGCGGAGTTTTTGCAGTGTTTTTCACCGACGGGATCATCAGCATCCCGGCAATTATCGGATTCATCTCCCTCTTCGGCATTGCAACGAGGAATGGAATGCTGCTTATCGAGAGATACAATGAATTGATATCCAATGGTTTGACATTGCAGGAGGCCGTGATGAGGGGCTCATTGGACAGGCTCAACCCGATTCTGATGACAGCATTGACCTCAGCCCTTGCCCTGATACCTCTCGCCATCGGCGGCGAACTTCCGGGCAATGAAATCCAGAGCCCGATGGCCAAGGTTCTCCTGGGAGGACTGCTGACTTCGACATTGCTGAACGGCTTCATCATACCTCTGGTCTATCTGCTGATCGGCAAGGCCGGTGAACGCAGGGAACACGAAACGGAATCATTATGAGAAAGACTTTATATTTCGGTATTTTACTTTTGTTTGCGGCGGCACCGGCCGCTGCGGCTCAGGACTGGCTTGAGGGCATATTGTCCGGAATCGAGGAGAACAACAGGGAACTTTCGGCCCTGCGTTCCCGGATCGAGGCGGACAAATGCGGCTACAAGGCTGAAATAGCTCTTGAAGACCCGGAGTTCGGCTTCGACTATCTCTGGGGCAATCCTGACCAGGGCAACAGGAAGGATTTCTCCATTACCCAGACCCTCGATCTGGCCCTTCTCTTCGGCTCGAAAGGGAAGCTGGCGAAAACCAGGGCCGAACTCTCTGATCTGGAATACAAGGTGGAAAGGCAGCGCATATTGCTGGAAGCCAATAAGTTGTGCCTTGAAATAATCTACCGCAATGCCCTTGACCGCGAGCTTGGCCGCAATCTCTCCCAGGCGGATTCGCTCAAGCTGCTCATGGAGAAACTTTACAATGAGGGAAGCATCGGAAGGAAAGACTGCGGTGAGGCAGCCCTGTCCGCAACCCTTGCAAGGAGCGAATACAATCGGAACAGGATTGAAAGGGACAATCTTCTGGCCGCTCTTGCCGGGATGAACGGGGGAGAGCCTGTGCAGCTGAATGCCACTGAGTTCGCTGAATCGGAAATGCTCCCTGCGGATTTCGCCGGATGGTATTCCGAGGCTGAGGATGCCAGCCCGGTCCTTGCATACGTGGCCCAGCAGGTCAATGTCAGCGGCCAGGCTCTGAAAACCGGGAAGATTGCCAATGCTCCCAAGCTTACCGCCGGATATATGAGTGAGCTGGTGACCGGCAGCGAGTTCCGCGGACTTACCCTCGGAGTGACCATTCCTCTCTGGTCCGTGAAGAACAATGTCCGTCAGGCTAAGGCCTCCTACGACGCTTCGGTCAAATATCAGGAAGATGCCGCAGCCCGGTATTATACGGCAATGCTGCAGGCTTATTCCAGGGCTCAGGGCCTGCTTGATGTGCTCACGGATCTCGAGTCTTCAATGGATGAGGCCGAAGCCACTCTACGGGCCGTCGAGCGAAGATGTGCCCTGGGGGAGTCCCCGGTAATGGAGCTGCTTGTGGAGAGAAGTCTCTATACAACATTGATGAAGAATACTCTTGAGGCCAGGCTGGACTATCATCAGGCGCTTGCGGACCTCAATGCGTTCAAACTTTAGTAATCCTGCATACCATGTACAGATATGAGCCATCGGCATTGCCGAACACGAGAATTGACGTAGCCGACGTGCTGCGGGGCATAGCCATCGGAGGCATTGTCCTTATTCATTTCATCGAGCATCTCAACTTCTACAATTTCCCGGAGCCTTCGAGCGAGTTCTGGGCCGGTGTCAACAAGGCAGTGTGGGATACGACATTCTACCTGCTTGCAGGGAAGATGTACGCCATCTTCGCCACCCTTTTCGGCCTGAGCTTCTACATCCAGCATGACAATCAGGCTCAGAAGGGCATTGATTTCCGTCCGCGATTTGCCTGGAGAATGGTTCTGCTCATGCTGTTCGGCCTGTTCGACCTCCTGTTCTTCAACGGGGACATCCTCTTCCTCTATGCTGTATGCGGTATCCTGACAATTCCGCTTATCCGGGCAAGCGACAAGGTGATTCTGGCTTTTGCGATATTCCTGGGACTCCAGCCGATCGAGCTGGCCTATATCGCCGCCGGCCTCATCGACCCGTCAATTCCTGTGCTCAATCTCGGGAGCGGAGCCTGCTGGGGCGCCCTTGCCGAGGCTCAGGCAAACGGCTCCATCATCGATGTGGCCATCGCAGGCCTGCGTTACGGTCTGCCTGTCAATTTCCTCTGGGCGACGGAAAACGGGCGCATGACCCAGACTGTCTTCCTCTTCCTGGTCGGCATCTATCTCGGACGCAGGAGGCTGTTCTACAATGAGGGGAACAATCTGGCTGTCTGGAAGAAAATTCTCATTGCATCCGCCGCCTCTCTCATTGTCCTTGTCCCGGCCTATCACCTTGTCCCGGGAAATATTGAAATCAAATGCGTTGACAAGGCCGTGACCGTCCTCCTGAACATGTGGAAGAATTTTGCAATGATGTCGGTCATCATTTCCGGAACGGTCCTTCTATACTACCGGACCTCCGCATCTTCATGGCTCATAAAGATAGCGCCTTACGGCAGAATGAGCCTGACCAACTACCTGGGGCAGTCGATTTTCGGCGCAATGCTTTTCTACAATTGGGGATTCGGACTTTACCGTGTATGCGGACATACCGTGAGCTGGCTGATGGGCGTGGCCTTCATCGCTCTCCAGTACCTGTTCTGCAGATGGTGGCTCAGAAATCACAAGAGGGGCCCGTTCGAGGAGCTCTGGAGAAGGGGTACGTGGATATGCGGATAGCTCTGCATCTTTGCGCCAGGCATATCCCTCATGCATAGATCGGGACGAAGGCTCCCGGGAAATAGCTGATTCTTATATCGCCGCCGTCAAATGTCACGGCGGCGACATCGAACCAGATCTCCAGACTGTCGGAGAGCCCGCTTCCCCCGGTGGACATGTATCTTCTTGCCGCCTTTACGATATTCCTCTGCTTCACCGCGTTCACGGCCTCCTCGGGTTCACCCTGGACCGGAACTGTCCGGCTCTTGACTTCCACAAAATGAATCCCGCCGGAGCTCAGGGAAATGATGTCTATTTCCAGTTTTCCAGCCCTCCAGTTCCTTTCCAGTATCGTATGTCCGCGGGAAATCAGATATCTGCAGACCTCATCCTCTCCCGCCTTTCCGAGTTTTCCCTTGCCGTTCATCTTTACATTACATTCTGCTCTGCATTCAGGCCGGAATCTCCTCCGCCCGCTCCGCGATGGAATTACCTGTATTCGTCGAATCCCGGCATGCCTGTCCCGGTAATCAGTTCCTTGTACTGCCTGTCATCCCTCGGGCAGATGAGAAGCACGTCATCCGTGTCGATGACAATGCAGTCCTCGAGCCCCCTGATGGCCACAAGCTTGTCCTTGTTGGAGGACAGGATGATATTGCGCCTGTCCTTCTGCAGGATGCGGCTGCGGGTGTTGGAGAGGTTGCCGTCCTTATCCTTGTCGGGCATATTGGAGTACAGGGCATCCCAGCTGTCAATGTCTGACCAGCCGAAATTTACAGGATATACCCAAGCCTTGTCCGTCTTTTCCATTACGCCGTAGTCGATGGAAATCTTCAGGCAGTCGGCATAGGCCCTTTCGATGAAGACCTCTTCCGCCCTGGTGCCGAGCGCTCCCTCCCAGCCGTCGAAAAGACGGGTGATTTCCGGGACATGCTTCTCCATCTCCTCCTTGATCACATTGGCCTGCCATACGAAAATACCTGAGTTCCAGAAGAATTCACCGCTTTTATAAAACACTTCGGCAATCTCTCTGTCCGGCTTCTCGGTGAATGTCTTCACCTTTACGGGCTCGTTCTTGCTGCAGGCCTCTCGTCCTCCGACAGCCTGGATGTAGCCGAACTCCGTGTCCGGGCTGGACGGCTTCACGCCCAGGGACATCAGGACCGGATTGGCCGAGGCATAGTCCAATGCGTCCGACAATGCCTTCCGAAACATGTCTTCGTCCCTGATTATCAAGTCCGAAGGAGTAACCGCCATCACTGCGTCCGGGTTCCTCTTCAGGAGGGTGTAGGTGGAATAGGCAACACAGGGCCCGGTTCTGCGCCCGTATGGCTCCAGAAGGAGATTCTCCTCGCTGAGCTCCGGTATCTGCTTGACAACCAGGTCTTTGAACTTGGACAATGTGACCACGATGATGTTCTCCTGCGGCACGACCCCGACGCATCTGTCGTAGGCCATCCTTACCAGGGACTTCCCGTTGCCTGATATGTCCAGAAAATGTCCGGGCATGTCTTCCCGGCTGATAGGCCAGAATCTGTTCAGATGGCCTCCGGCCATTATTATGCAATATTGGTTACTGTTCATCAGTTTTATGTTATATCGGTTTTTCTTTCCTGCGGAATCATCTGTCAAATGTGACCACCGTGACACCGGACCCGCCGAGCTGAATGCTCTCATCCTTCGCCGACAGTACTCCCGGCACCGTCCTGAGATATTTCTGAATCTCCTCCCTGAGGGCCCCCGTGCCCTTGCCGTGGATGATTCTCACCGAAGGGACATCCAGCATCACGGCATCATCCACATAATGCATCACATTCTCGATGGCCTCATTGACCCTCTGCCCCCTGACATCCAGTTCCATCTTGAAATTCAGCTTCCTTTCGGAAATGGAATCACTGCGGACAGGAGCTGCCGTGGCCTTCACCTCGGATTTCACGGCGGCCTTGTATTCGTTGGAGGTGATTCTCTCAACCTTGTCAAGCGGCATCTTGCTCTTGATGCTGCCCACGATCACCGTGACGGCCTTGTCTGAGACGATGGCCACCTCGCCGACCATTCCGTTGGACTTGATTCTCACTTTCTCGCCGACCTTCAGCGGCCCGTTCCGGAATTCGGCGATTTTCCTTTCCTTCTCCTCCTGCTCCTGGATTTTCTTCCTCTCCTCCTCGCTCATCTTTCCCTTCCTGCGCATATTCTGACGCTGCTTCCGCTCCTCGACCTGACGCAGTTTCTTCTCGATATAGGCCTCCCTGTCCTGCTCGTCCTGTTCCTTTTTCATTGCGAGAGCGGTGACGAAATCCTGAAGGCCGCTCCTGGCCTTCCTGGTCTCATCCTTCTCTGCCTGTGCCTCCTTGATTGCGCGTATTGTGCTCTCTACCTTCCTGTTGGCGTTCCTTACTATCTCCTCCGCCTCGGCCCTGGCCTCTTCCAGGATGGCCTGCCTGAGTTTCTTTATGTCCTGGAGCTCCTTTTCGTATTTCCCGGTGATGGATTCGAGCGTCTTGTCCGTGTTCCTGATCCGCTGCAGCTTCTCCTCCAGGGCCTTCCGGTTCCTGGCAATCTTGCGGAGATTCCGCTCAATGCCCACGAACTCCTCGCCGGCCCTGTTCTCCGCATCCTTGACAATGTCCTCCGGCAGTCCCATCTTCCTTGCAAGCTCGAATGCGAACGAATTGCCGGGCAGTCCCATCTCCAGCTTGAAAAGCGGGGCTATGTTCTTGACGTCGAACTGCATGGCTCCGTTCACGACACCGGTATCCCCGTTGGATGCGTAGAGTTTCAGATTCGTATAATGTGTGGTGACAATGCCGTAGACGCCCCTCCTGTCAAATTCGCTGAGGATGGCCTCCGCTATGGCTCCGCCGGCTGCCGGCTCGGTTCCGGACCCGAACTCGTCGATGAGGACCAGTGTCCTGCTGTCGGCGACGGCGAGCATATCCTTCATCGAATCGAGGAAGGAACTGTATGTGCTGAGGTCATTGTCGATGGACTGCCCGTCTCCGATATCCGCCATGATCCTGTCGAACACCACCATCTCGGATGTCTCGGAGGTAGGGATGAGCATTCCCCATTGGAACATGTACTGGAGCAGGCCCACGGTCTTGAGACACACCGACTTGCCTCCTGCGTTGGGACCTGAGATGAGCAGTATGTGCTTCTGCGGGGTCAATGTCGCCGTAAGCGGCACGATTTCCTTCCTTTCCCTTTTCAGGGAGCGTTCGAGGAGCGGATGCCTGGCCTTCCTGAGGCTCATTTCCCCATTGTCCGATATGATAGGCATCCCGGCCACGAAATCCAGGGCGGTCTGAGCCTTGGAAATGAGAAAATCCATCTCCCCAATGCAGACGGCTCCGTCGAGAAGGCCCGGAACGAAAGGCCTCAGCCAGTCGCTGAATTCGTACAGGATGCGGGCTATCTCCCGTCCCTCTGCGAAATGAAGCTCGTTGATTTCATTGGTGATCTCCACTATTTCAGCCGGTTCGATGAATGTGGTCTTGCCCGAGGCGGACTCGTCATAGACGAAGCCCTGGATTTTTCTCTTGTTGGCGCTGCTTACCGGAATGAGCATTTTCCCGTCCCTCATGACGACTGCGGCATCGCTCTCCACAATGCCCTCGCTCTGGGCCTTCTTCAGAAGGGCCCCGATGCGCCTGGATACCGCACCTTCCTTTTCCCTGAGCTGCTTCCTTATGTCATACAGCCCGTCTGAGGCCGTGTCCTTGACGTTCCCGAACTTGTCCAGGATCCTGTCTATCTCCCTGAGCACTTCGGGAAAGAGGCCGACGCCGGATACCATTCTCTTCAGATTCGGATAGACGCCGTCCTTGATGCCGTTGAAGAAAGCCGTGATTTTCCGCAGGGTGTCCAGCATTGTCCTGAGCTTCCCGAGGCAGGCGAGGTCGATATTGGCTCCGGGATTCTCCAGCATTTCCAGGAATCCGATGCAGTCAATGTACCCGTTGGCGGGGAAGGACTCCTCGAACATCACGATGAGCCTCATCTCGTCGGTGAGCACAAGCCGCCTGCGTATTTCCCTGGCGTCATTGGAGAACTCCTCCATTGCCGCCTTTTCCGCCGCATATTCGGTGCTGCACCGGTCAGAGATTATCTTCCTGATTCTGTCAAACCCGAGTTGTGATTCTAACTTCGCCGTATCCATCATTTTGCTCAATGCTCCGCATATTCCTGCCCTTACCCGCCAGTCTGCGCCGGCCTTCTGTCTCTCCCGGTTCTCATCAGTTGCTGGACATGGAGGACCCAAGAAGCAGTTTCAATTCGTTTATGTTACTGATATTCTGCAGGTTGCCATTCCTTCCGAAGGATATTCCACCTGTCTCTTCCGAAACCACGATCACATCCGCATCGGTTTCTTCCGTGATTCCGATGGCCGCCTTATGCCTCATCCCATAGCTTGCCGGGATATCCTGCCTGGAAGTGATCGGCAATGTGCACCTGGCGGCCTCTATTCTCCTCCCCGAGATTATCATCGCTCCGTCGTGGAGAGGGGAGTTCTTGAAGAAGATGTTCATTATCAGCCTCCTGTTGATGCAGGAGTCTATTCTGTCGCCGGTCTCCGCCACGGATTCGAGAGCGTTGGACCGGGTCAGGACGATCAGTGCGCCTGTCTTCTGCTCCGACATTGTCCTGCAGGCTTCGGTGATCTCGTTGACGTCGCTGCTGTCCGCCTGATGCTCCTCGCGCCCCAGAAGGCGGTTCATCAGCGCACGTCCTTTCCTGCCGAGGCTTGTTCCGCTGCCCAGACGCATCAGGAAATGCCGTATTTCCGGCTGGAATATCACTATGAGGGCAATGACGCCCACGTCGATGAAAGTCGCAAGCAGGGAACTCATCAGCTTCATCTTCAATGCGTCCGCCACCACTTTCAGAAAGAATATGGCAATGATGGCAATGAAGATGTTGACCACGGAGGAGTCCTGTATCCATCTGAACACCAGGTAAATGATCAATGCGACAAGCAGGATGTCCAGCACGTCTGTAAATGAGAATTTCAAGAATCCGAATATGTCCAGCAGCATCAGCATGATTTTTCAGTCTTTCGTCGTCTCCTCTTCGGAACTCCTCACAAATTTACATATAAAATATGAAAATACTGCCAATGTGCCCGATTAATTTGCCGGAGGCCGCCGCCCCGGATGCGGCCCGCAGCCGGCGATGTAAAAAATGGCAAAATTTTCACGTAACTGATTGAAAATTGAAAAATTAGTCGTATATTTGCAGCCCGCAAAAATATGCGGAATACGATAAAGTATTAATAAACAATTAATTAACAAAACCAATGCCTGGATTAATTGGAAAGAAAATCGGAATGACTTCCGTTTTCGGTGCTGATGGAAAGAATATTCCATGCACCGTCATTGAGGCTGGTCCGTGTGTTGTTACGCAGCTCCGTACGGTAGAAAAAGATGGTTATGCCGCCGTACAGCTCGCCTATGACGAAACCACAGAAAAACACGCCAGCGCCCCTCTCAAAGGGCATTTCGCAAAGGCAGGAACCACTCCTCACCGCAAACTCGTAGAGTTCCCTGCGGATTTCAAGGGAGAGCTGAAATTAGGCGACAGCCTGACAGTCGCTGACATCTTCGAAGGTGTCGAGTATGTCGATGTCGTCGGTACTTCCAAGGGAAAGGGTTTCCAGGGAGTCGTTAAGCGCCACGGCTTTGCCGGTGTGGGCGGTGCTACCCACGGTCAGCACAACAGACTCCGTCACCCTGGTTCAATGGGCGCATCTTCATGGCCTTCACGTGTATTCCCGGGTATGAGAATGGCCGGTCACATGGGCAATGAGAGAGTGAAGGTGTTCAACCTTCAGGTAGTAAAGGTAATCCCTGAGAACAACCTTATCGTAGTGAAGGGCTCTGTACCTGGAGCCAAGGGTTCATATGTTATCGTGGAGGATTAATTATGGAATTGACAGTTAAGAAGATTGACGGAACAGAGTCCGGAAAGAAGGTCGTTCTCGATGAGAAGGTTTTCGGTATCGAGCCTAACGATCATGCCATCTATCTCGATGTCCTCCAGTATCTTGCAAACCAGCGTCAGGGTACGGCGAAGACAAAGGACCGCAGCGAGGTGTCATACAGCACCAAGAAGCAGGGTCGTCAGAAGGGCGGCGGCGGTGCGCGTCACGGCAGCATCAAGGCCAATATCTACGTAGGCGGAGGCCGTGCACACGGTCCGAGACCGCGTGACTACTCCTTCAAGCTCAACAAGAAGCTCAAGGCACTTGCAAGATTCTCTGCCCTTACCTACAAGGCACAGGAGAACAGGATTATCCTCGTGGAGCCGTTCGCAATGGAGGCTCCTAAGACAAAGGAATTCTTGCAGATCCTTTCAGCTATCCAGGCGGGCGACAGGAAAGTGCTTTTCGTTCTTCCTGAGAACTCAGCCAACATTTACCTTTCATCACGCAACCTCGAGAATGTGAAGGTGATTTCAGTCAATGAGATCAACACCTACGCCATCATGAACGCGCACTCGCTCGTTCTCGTTGACGGTGTACAGGATATCCTTTCTTCAAGAGTAAGCCGCTAAAAAGATTGAGAGATGGGAATTATCATTAAGCCAATAGTAACAGAAATGATGACGGCTCAGGGCGAGAAGTTGAACCGTTATGGATTCATTGTGGACCGCAAGGCGAACAAGATTCAGATCAAGGCCGCAGTAGAGGCCATGTACAATGTATCTGTCGCTTCAGTCAACACTTTGAACTACCACGGGAAGAGAAAATCCCGTTACACCAAGGCCGGAATGATCAAGGGCCGTATGAACCACTTCAAGAAGGCATACGTGACACTTGCCGGCGAGGACAAGATTGATTTCTACAGTAATATTTAAGGAGGGAAGCAATGGCAACAAGAAAATTCAAACCGATGACTCCTGGTACCAGGGGAATGGTCATCAGCGCTTTTGACGACATCACCGCCAAGAAGCCGCACAAAGCATTGCTTGAGCCTCTCAAGAGCACAGGTGGACGCAACAATACCGGTCAGATGACTGTACGCTACATCGGCGGCGGTCACAAGAGAATGTACCGTATCATCGACTTCCATCGTGCAAAGGATGATTGCAAGGCAACTGTTCTTACAATCGAGTACGACCCGAACCGCAGCGCGCGCATCGCGCTCGTTCAGTACGAGGATGGCGAGAAGAGATACATCATCGCCCCTAACGGACTGAAGGTAGGTCAGGTCATCGAGTCCGGTTCAGGAGTCGCTCCTGAGGTCGGCAACACTCTTCCTCTTGGGGAAATTCCGGTTGGTACCCTCGTTCACAACATCGAGCTCCGTCCTGGTCAGGGTGGCGCAATGGCCCGCTCTGCAGGTACTTACGCACAGCTCGCTGCACGTGAAGGAAACCACGCCATTCTCCGTCTGCCTTCAGGCGAGACCAGGATGGTCCTCGTTTCCTGCCGCGCTACCGTGGGTGTGGTATCAAATCCAGAACACAATTTGGAGTCGTCAGGCAAGGCTGGCCGCAGCAGATGGCTCGGCAGGCGTCCTCACAACCGCGGTGTTGTAATGAACCCGGTTGATCACCCGATGGGTGGTGGTGAAGGACGTGCATCCGGAGGTCATCCTAGGTCCCGCAAGGGTCTTCCTGCAAAGGGCTACAAGACACGTAATCCTAAGGCTGCTTCAAACAAGTTCATCATTGAAAGAAGAAAGAAATAAACGGAATTAAACTTTAGAGATTATGAGTCGTTCATTAAGAAAAGGTCCATATATCCAGGAAGCTCTGGAAAAAAGAATTCTTGCTATGAATGATGGCAGCAAGAAGAAAGAGGTCGTGAAGACTTGGTCACGCGCAAGCATGATCTCTCCTGACTTCGTTGGTCACACTATCGCGGTTCATAACGGGAACAAGTTCATTCCTGTTTATGTAACTGAGAACATGGTAGGCCACAAGCTCGGAGAGTTCGCTCCAACTAGGACTTTCAGAGGCCATTCAGGTAACAATAAGAGGTAATAACGCTTAATTGATCAGAAATTATGGGAAAACGTAAAAGATTGATGGCCGAAAGACTGAAAGAGATTAAGCAGCAGACAGCTATCGCAAAGGCTAACGATGTGCCTTCATCTCCTCGCAAGATGCGTCTCGTCGCAGACACAGTGAGAGGCGTGGAAGTGAATCGCGCACTTGACCTTCTCAAGTTCTCGAAGAAAGCCCCTTCAGTGGTTCTCGAGAAGCTTCTCCGCAGCGCTATTGCGAACTGGGAGTCCAAGAATCAGGACAAGGCCAAGGAGCTGGACAACGGAAATGTATATGTCAAGACAATAATGGTAGACGAGGGACGCACCCTCAAGAGGATCCGCCCTTGCCCTCAGGGCCGTGCCGGCAGGATCCGCAAGCGTTCCAACCACGTCACCATCATTCTCGATGTAAAGAAACCAACAACAGTGGAGGAATAAAAAATGGGACAGAAGACTAATCCTATTAGCAACAGAATCGGTATCACCCGTGGTTGGGTCTCTAACTGGTGTGGTGGTAATTATGCTGAGAAAATTGCGGAGGACTACAAGATCCGCAAGTATCTCGTGAACCGTCTTGCAAACGCAAGCATTTCCAAGATTGTCATTGAGAGGACTCTCAAGCTCATCACTGTGACAATCCAGGCTGCAAGGCCGGGTGTGATCATCGGAAAGGGCGGAAGCGCCGTTGACAAGCTCAAGGAAGAGCTCAAGAAGGTCACAAAGAAGGAGGTTCAGATCAACATCTTCGAGGTAAGAAGGCCGGAAGTTGACGCCAATATCGTCGCTGACAGCATCGCACGCCAGATCGAGGGCCGTGTATCCTACAGAAGGGCTATCAAGATGGCCGTATCTACCGCAATGCGCGTAGGTGCCGAGGGTATCAAGGTTCAGATCAGCGGCCGTGTAGGTGGCGCCGAGATGGCAAGAAGCGAGATGTTCAAGGAAGGACGTACTCCTCTCCATACATTCCGTGCCGATATCGACTATGCTCTTGCAGTGGCTCACACCAAGGTAGGCGCTCTCGGTATCAAGGTATGGATCTGCAACGGCGAGGTTTACGGAAAGAAGGATCTTTCTCCTAACGCCGGTGTGGCAGCTGCAGCAGCACAGCCTCAGGGCCAGGGACGTCAGGGCCGCGGAGACCGCGGACAGCGTCGTGGCGGAAGAGGCCGTCGCGGCCAGGATTCAGAGAGATAATCTGAATACACGATATCCAGGATTCCTCTTCGGAGGAGTCTGTAATTTACGGGACAATCTATATGGTTGTCCCGTTTTTATATTTCTTTTCTACTGACGGATAAATATATTCACACTTCACTGTGCGCCATGTCGGCAGATTTGCTATCTTTGCGGAATTAAACTTCATTTGATGAAAGATCAATTCGCATTTCTTTCCCAGAAGAAATTCTGGATTGAGATAGTGGCGCTTGTGGCAGCCCTTCTCGTCGGCGCGGCCGCAGTCTATTATTTCCTCATACCGGGGAATCTCATACTTGGCTCCATATCAGGTCTTGCAATGGTCATATGCTCTCTTCTGGAGTCTGCCGGGATAGCCATGAAGGTATCAGTCATGGTGTTGATACTCAATGCATTCCTTCTGATTCTCGCATATGTTTTCCTCGGTCCGGAAGTTGGACTCAAAACCATCATCGCATCCCTTCTCCTCGGTCCGTTCATGGATCTCTGGGCCTGGATATGCCCCTATGACAGGCTCATCGAGCCGGGTTTGACATCAGTCATGGGAGACCCGATCTTCGACCTCCTGGGGTTCGTCCTTCTTCTCGGCGCGTCGCAGGCATTCCTGTTCCGCATCAACGCCTCCACAGGCGGCCTCGACATCGTCGCAATGATAATGAAGAAATATCTCCATTGGGATATCGGTACATCCGTGACCGTATCCGGAGTCATTGTCTGCCTCAGTTCCTTCCTCGTCAATCCTTTCAGGCTGGTCGTCATCGGCCTGATCGGTACCTGGTTCAACGGCATTGTCGTGGACTATTTCACGGTCAGCCTGAACAAGAGGAAGAGGGTCTGCATCATCAGCAATGAATATGAGAAAATCCGCCAATATATCATCAGTACACTATGCCGTGGCTGCAGCATGTACGAGGTCAAGGGCGGATTCAAGGAGACTCCGGGTGTCGAGATTCAGACAATATTGACCCAGGGCGAGTTCGCCTCGCTTATGGAATTTGTCCGCAAGGAGGATATACACGCATTCATCACCGCCGGGAACTGCAGCGAAATCTACGGACTCTGGCGGCCGAACCGCAAGAAGGTCAACTTATGAAGTGCAGATGCGGTAAAGGCCTCGTGCTGACGCCTCCCGGCAGTCGGATACTTCTTCACGCCTGCTGTGCGCCCTGCTCGTCCGCAATAGTGGAATGCCTTGTCAATCAAGGCTTCCGCCCTGTCATCTTCTTCAGCAATTCCAATATTTTCCCGCAGGAGGAATATGACAGGAGACGCAATGAATGCCTCCGCTATGCCGCTGAGACCGGGCTGGAAATAGTCGAGGACAACTATGACCACAGGGAGTGGCAATGCATCGCCCGCGGCCTGGAAAAAGAGCCGGAAAAGGGACTCAGATGCACAGAATGCTTCCGCTACAGGCTTTCCAGGGCGGCCTCATACGCTTCCCGCAACGGCTTCGATGTTCTGACCACCACCCTCGCTTCTTCCCGGTGGAAGGACCTCCGCCAGGTCAATGATGCCGGAGCATACGCCTGCTCTCTCTTCCCGGGCGTGACCTGGTGGGAGATGAACTGGCGCAAAGGCGGGCTCCAGGACCGCAGAAACGAAATCATCCGCGAACACGGCTTTTATAATCAGCTGTATTGCGGATGTGAATTCAGTATCGCATCAAGTCCCGCGATGAAGGATCGGGACCTTATTTGACCCAAGCAGGGAAATTCTTCTTGAACAGGTAGTAGAAAATAATTCCGAGCCAGCTCGTCAGAACGATTAGGACGATGAACAGAATCTTCTTCACGTCGTCTCCCTGGAGTTTCCAGATGTCCAGCGCAGCCTTTATTGTCAGGACCACGCCAATAATCCAAATAAGAAATGAAATCATATCGTAAGGTCTTAAAATTTTGGCAAATATAGTAATCCTCAAAAAATAACCCGCATCATCTTTGAAAATCTTTTCGGTCCATATTTCCTCCCTCATCAGTCACATAGCTACGGCTATGCTCCTTCTTCGGGTGAAAATCTGACCTCGAAAATCTAATTCAAATCTGACGCAACTTATTTTTTTCATATTACATAGCGTTTTTTCTATTGAATAGTACCATCCAGCTCGATTCCCTCGGCGTCCCAGTCCAGATCGTCCCCTCCGGGCTCGTTGAAAGGCTGAAGGAAAGGATTGTGGGTGCGTTCGTAGGCAATGCTGGATTCCGGGCCGTGTCCGGGCAGCACGCTTACATGGCCGTCCAGGCCCATCAGCTTGTCCATTATCGCCACAATCATCTTGTCATAGTCTCCCCAGGCATTGTCAGTGCGCCCGATAGCCCCGGCGAACAGCGTGTCTCCTGAGAACAGCACTCCATCCTTCTCCCCGTACCAGCATACCCCTCCGGGAGTGTGTCCCGGAGTTGCAATCACTTGGAGTTCAATGTTTCCGAACTTTACAATGTCCCCCTCCGCCACCGGCTTGAAATCAAAGTGTCCGTCCGCGGCCCTGAGGCCGAAGCCTTCTGTGAAGAAGCTGTTGTTCTCTAGAATGACCTTGTCGTCTGCCGACATCATCACGGGTATGTCATAATGCCGGGAGCATTCCGCCACTCCGTAGATATGGTCGAAATGGCCGTGGGTGAGCAGTATCATCTTGGGCGTCAGACCCCGTTCCTGTATTTTTCCGTAGAGGGCTTCCGCCTCTCTTCCGTCGTAGAATCCCGGGTCCACGATCGCAGCCTCCCCGGTCTCGTCCCAGACCAGGTAGCAGCATTCCTCCAGGGGATTGAAATGGAATTTGGCAATGTTCATAATGAATGCATATAAGTTTTAGGCCTCTTCAGAAGACCCTTTGCAAGGTCAGCCTGACTGACCATTATGTTCAGCATACCGCTGTCATAGAAATTGATGTCTGCTGTCTCGTCTCCGTCAATCTGAAGAAGGTTGACGCAGTCCGGATACTGCTCCCTGACCTCCTCGAAGAAAGGTATGCCGAGGAGCTTGATGCCGTCCGCCTGATCATCGCAGCTGCTGAAGCTCATCTCCAGGGCCTCGTCCGTCACAGGCTGGTCATCGTCGTCCACCATGATGAAGGACTGGAAGGTCTCCATATTGATTGTCCTGGTGTATTTCACAATGACAGAGCCCTTCGGCCATTCCCCTATGCCGAGATGGACAGGGGAGTCGTAGCCTGCGTATTCATCCACCGCAGCGAAGAAATAGAGCATCCCGTCGTGAGGAAGAAGGCCCTCCGGGTCGAGAGCGGCAATGTCTTCGCATCTTATCTGGCAGACGAAGGTGAGAGGGTAGTCCTCGTCGCCCTCCACCTTCATCATCGGGTATTCCATATCCGCCGGCATATCCGGGTCTCCCCACCATTTGCTTTCGCAGAACAGCGGTTTCACGGTCTTTGCAAGGTCAATTCTGATAGCCATGGCTATTTCACGATTTTATAGTAATTCTCCTTTCTCGGCAATGCCTTCGGATTCGGAATGGCGGAGTAGCCCAGCGAAAGGGCTCCGATGCCGATATAGCCTTCCGGTATGCCGAGCTCCTTCATTATCTCAATGCCCTCTCCGGTGGCGAACATCTCCATTTCCCTGTTGATCCAGCAGGAGGCCAGGCCGATGGAATGGGCCGCCAGCATCATTGTCCCGAGAATGAGGGAGCCGTCCTGGACGGAGTTCCTGTTGTCCTTCACCGCCGGGGCGAACACCAGCACGATGGTAGGCGCATTGTAGTATGGGTTTGAGTCTGTCCCCATAATCTCCGCATTCATGCGAATGAGCTTCTTCATAAGTTCCTCATTCTGAACCGCCACGATGAACGGGTCCTGACGGTTCTTGCCTGTCGGGGCGAATGTCCCGGCCTCGAGGACTGCAAGGAGTTCCTCGTCCTTAATCTGCTCCGGCCTGTATTTCCTTATGCTGCGCCTTGTCTTGATGGCGTCCAATACCTGATTTTCCATTAGAATGTTATTTTAGATGATTTCAATCCTTTTGCTGAGACTTCCACCGTAACCGGACCTTCTCCGATTCTTTCGGCAATGACGGTGAGCTGGCCCGAGAACAGATGCATCTGCGGGTTCTGGAACGGCTCGAGGCAGGTGGCGTCACCATTGCCGATGGCCTTGAATCTTCCTGCTCCGCCCACCTTCACGCTGACCAGGCGGTCATCATTCGGAACGATGTTTCCTTCTTTGTCCAATACGCTGACATTCAGGTAAATGAGCTCAGGATCGGCGATTCCGGCATAATCCGCTCCACCCTCGTTCCAGGCATCCATGGCGACTTTCAGGGAGTATGCCTTCCCGGCTGTCCTGACAGTTTCCTCAGCCACTGCCCGGCCTTCATTGTCGTAAGCCACGACCCGGATTTCGCCCGGCTGATATTTCACGTCCGGCCAGATGAGGCGGTATCTTCCCATCAATGTCCTGTCGTCCGGAAGAATGCCCTTCCATTCGCTGACAGGCGTGGTGTCCTTCATGACGATGCCCTGGCTGACCCCGTTGACGAAGAGCTCGGCGGCAGGCCAGGATGTATAGACCATCACCGGCACATTCCTGCCTTCCTGTCCCTTCCAGTTCCAGTGCGGAAGCACGTGCAGAGTGGCCTCCTCCCTGTTCCAGACGCTCCTGTAGAGGTAGAACCTGTCCTTCGGGATGGATGCCAGGTCAATGATGCCGAACACTGAGGAGTGGCTTGGCCAGGCCTCGGTGTCGTATGGGGTCGGCTCGCCGAGATAGTCGAAGCCGGTCCAGACGAACTGCCCGGTCATCCAGGAGTAGGCCTCGTCGGCGGCAAAGTCCACGTCCGGGATGTTGGACCACCAGCAATATTCATTGTCATAGGAAGATGACTGCTGGTCCGGATGCATCCTCTGTGCGCCTGAGAGAGCATTGAAGTCCTCAGGTACGCTGCCGTCCGACAGCGCCTGGCCCGGGAGATGGTAAACGCCCCTGGAACTTACTGTGGAGGCTGTCTCCGAGCCGAGGATTATGTTCTGCGGAAGCTTGGAATAAGCCTCGTTGTACCTTCTTGTCTTGTAGTTGAAGCCCGGAATGTCGAGCCTGGCGCCGAAACCGTTGTTGACCACGGCATCGAACTGGTCCATTCCGCAGGTCACGACCCTGCCGGGGTCCTCCCTGTGGCAGATGTCCTGCAGCATCGAGGCTACCTTGTATCCGTCCGGAGTCCATTGTGTCGGGACTTCATTGCCGATGCTCCACATTATCACGGAAGGGGAGTTGCGGAAATGGCGGACCATATTGATTATGTCCTTCTCCGCCCAGTCATTGAAATATCTGTGGTAGCCGTTCTCGCATTTTGCCACCTCCCATTCGTCGAAGGCCTCCGGCATTATCATGAAGCCCATCTCGTCGCAGAGTTCCACCAGCTCCTCCGCAGGCATGTTGTGCGAGGTCCTGATGGCGTCGCAGCCCATATCCTTCAGCATTTTCAGCTGGTGATGGATGGCTGTCCTGTTTATGGCGGCACCGAGCGGGCCGAGGTCGTGGTGGAGGCAGACGCCCCTTATGATGCGCCTCTGTCCGTTGAGGAAGAATCCGCGGTCGGCTATCCACTCCACGGTCCTGATTCCGAAGCGGTTGTCCACAATGTCGAGGATTTCCCCGTCACGGATGACGGCCGTCTCGGCCCTGTAGAGAACCGGGTTCTCCGGTGACCAGAGCCTTGGGGAAGGGACAATCAGATTCTGTATGGCAGGGTCTCCGTGGCAGATGGCCCTGGAGTCCGTCCTTTCGGCCACGATGCGGCCCTCATTGTCGAAAATCCTGGTCCTGACAAGCAGGGTCTCGCCTTCGGCGGCTCCTTCGACATTGGTGGAGATCCTGACTCCGGCCTCTTCCGCGGATACCTTCGGAGTGGTGATGAATACGCCCCATACCGGTATGTGGACAGGGTTTGTCTCTATCAGCCTCACCTTTCTGTACAGTCCAGCCCCGGGATACCATCTGGATGAGAATGGCCTGTTCTCGAGCAGGACGACTATTTCATTGCGGCCCTGCCTGAGGGCACCGGTGATGTCGAAACTGAATGAATTGTAGCCGTATGGCCATTCGCCGACCTTCTCCCCGTTCACCAGCACCTGAGCCTCGCTCATCGCCCCGTCGAAAAGAATGGTCCGGCTGAGATTGCCGGAGATGTCGATGAAGGTTCTGTAGCAGCCCTTGCCCATATAAGGGAGGCCGCCGCTCCTTCCGGTCTTCTCGGTGGCCTGCTTCTCCCCGTTCTGGACCACTGCCACTACCTGGAGGTCATTCTCCTTCGAGAAAGGACCTGTGATGGCCCAGTCGTGAGGCACTTTCACGGCAGTCCAGCCTTCCCCGGCCTTCCAGTCGTGGTCCCTGCGGAACTCCCAGTCGGTCAATGTCTTGACATTTCGCGGAGATTCCTCAGCATACGCCGTGTATGAGGCAATCTGCAATGCGGCCAGTGCCGAAAGAAGTATTCTTGTCAGTCTCATATGGTTCAGTTGTGAAGATTATTTCCCTGCCGCCTCTGTAAATGCATCCATGGCCCTGGTCGGCATGCTGTTCTTGAATGCGCCCATATTGTAGCCAACCTTGTCCTTGTCGGCCTCAGGCTCCCAGTAGAACACTCCGAGGCAGCGTTTTTCAGCCTTGGCCCTGGTCAGAAGGCTGGAGAGCATCTGGTAGGCCACGTCCTCATACCAATAGTCCATACCGGTCTCGCAAATCATCACGTCCCTGCCGTATTTTGCGGAAAGAGTTCCGATGTTGGAGATGCAGGCATTGACCTTCGGGGCCCAGTTGGAATTCTCCGTCTCAGTCGAGCCGCCAGGGTAGAGGGAGAGGCCGATGATGTCGTATTTTCCCTTGCTTCCCAATGCGTCGAGAACCCACTCGGCGGTGCCGATGGTCTGGCCGTTGCTGATGTGGACAATGACCTTGGCGTCCGGATAAACCGCCTTCACGGCATCGTAGCCGGCATTGTTGAGAGCGATGTAATTCTCCTTGCCTCCCTTCGAGATGCAGCCTCCGGCCCAGTCGGCATAGACTCCGCTTCCATCGTTCAATGCCTTATGGTAGAGCATCCCGTCATTGACCTCGTTTCCGACCTGAACCCAGGCCACGTCGATTCCCTCGGCCTTCAATGCTTCGAGAACGTCCCTGGTATGCTCGGCCACGGCATTGCAGAGGCCGTTTAAATCCAGGTCCAGCCAGGCGGCAGGGATGACCTGCTTGCCCGGGTCTGCCCAGCTGTCGCTGTAATGGAAGTCGATCATCAGCTTCATTCCGTTCCGCTTCGCCCTCCTGGCCATTTCCAGGACGTCCTCCTTTCCGGAGTATCCGTCCTCCGGGTTGACCCATACCCTGAGTCTGATGGCATTCATCCCGATTTCCTTCATCAGGGCGGTGCATTCCTTCTCCTTGTAGTCCTTGCTGCGGAATTTGCAGCCCATATCCTCCAGTTTCGTGGTCCAGCTTATGTCCGCTCCCAGGGCGAAGGAGGAGCCGTTGCCCTGACTCTTGTCAGGTCCGTCCCCAGAGCAGCCCAAGGCTATGAGGGACGCTGCTAAAATTGTGGTCAATGATTTGATATTCATATAGTTTCAATGGTTCTGATATCTGTAGATCTGCCAGGAGTTGTACAGGTTATGCCAGATGCTGTACAATCCTCCCGCAATGGAAGTTTCCGGTGAAAGGAAGGTGTAGCCCATCCAGATGGCGAAGACCGTGTTCTTCTGTCCCAGTGCCTGGCCGCAGGTTGTAGTGCGGCTCTCCCTCAGCCCATCTTCCCCGCCCTTGGCAATGTCGTACCTGCCGCCCAGGACATGGCCCGCCCAGAACTGGAAAATGCAGGAGGCCAGGGATACGGCTCCTATGGAAAGTATCAGGACCACCGGCATTGTACTGTGCACTATCGCCTTGACTGTCACCACGATGGCAAGGAAGAGGCCTACCGCCCATATGTAGAAGGCGAGGTCTGCTTTCCGGGCCAGCCGGCTGTGGATTTTCGGCGAGATGTATCTCAGAAGCCATGCGCAGAAGCAGGGCATTATCAGCAGAGGGAATACTTTGGCCAGTATCATCATTGATGCGGAGATGAAGTCCACACCGTGTTTCGGCTGGACAATCGGAACAATGGCGGGCACGAGAATGGCCGTGAGAACATTTATGAGTATGGTGTAGGTCGTGATTCCGGCCACGTCTCCGCCCAGTTTCTTTGTCACGACCGCCGCCGCTGTGGCCGTAGGGCATATCAGGCAGACCATTGCGCTCTCGATGAGCACTGTGCTTTCGCCGCAGTCCGGAACCAGATGTCTCAGGAGCACGATGCCCAATCCCAGCAATGTGAACAGCCCGCCCTGTACCAGAAGCATCCATCCGTGCCATCTGTGCGGTCTCAGGTCTTTCGGCTCTATGCGGCAGAATGTAAGGAAGAGCATCACGAAGATGATCAGAGGCTGGATGATACCGACAATGGTCTCAAGCGCAGGCCCGGCGGGGTGCAATGCCGGAATCCAGTGATACATGAGGTACGCCGACGCCCCTGCTGTCATTGAAATAGGCAGCATCCAGTCCTTGATTGCTTTCTTTATGTCCATATCTTCAGCAAGACTATCGTACAAAATTACAAATTATTCTGTTATTTTTGCCAATCGGATATGGCATCATTGACAAGAATAATTTCCGATGACGAATTCGGCATTGTCCTCCTGCGGAAAAGCGGGAGGAGCCGTGGCCTGAGCATCAGGGTGCGGACGAGAGCGACCAGGGAAGGGGCGAGGGTGACGGTCAGCATTCCTGTCCCGGCACCGTTCCAGGCGGGTCTCAGCTATCTCGAAACCAAACGTGACTGGATAAGGCGGGCCCTGGCCTCGCAGGATGCGCGGACTGAAAAGGCTGTCTGTGAAGGCAGGGCTCAGGAACCTGTCCGGGACGGTCTCGCGTTAAGTACACTGTCCTGCAGGATACTCTTCCGGGCAGATGCCTCTCTGAAGAACAAAGCACTCATTTCCAATGGGATTGACAATGAAGGACAGCCCCTCAGGACCATTTCTTTCCCTTCCTCCTGGGTGGATTCCGGGGGAAATGTGACCGATTCCGAGAGGGAGAAATGGCTGGGCGGAGTGCTGGCGGATGTCCTCAGGCAGGAGGCGAAAGCATATCTCCCGGCGAGACTGGAAATGCTGGCCTGCCGCTTCGGCTTCAAGTATGCCAAAGTCTTCATCAAGCACAATCTCACGAACTGGGGAAGCTGCTCGTCCAAGGGTAATATTAATCTGAATCTCAATCTGTTGCGCCTGCCGGAACATCTTGCCGACTACGTGATTCTGCACGAGCTCTGCCATCTTCGGGAGGCGAATCACGGTCCGGGTTTCCATGCCCTCCTGGGACGCATCCTGACGGAGTATTTCAATACAGCCCCGCATCCCGGCGAAGCCGGTTTCGTGGAGGCCCTGTCCGCCGGCGAAGTCGAGCATTGGCTCAGGAAGGAAATCTCCAGGTGGCGGCTGATGTGATCATTTCTTCTTGACCGGCTCCAGATGCAGCATTATGTGGGTCTGCTGGCCGAATTCCTCTCTCAGTCTCTTCTCAATGCGGACCGAATGGGCGTGAGCCTCTTCCAGACTTGACTCTCCGGGCAGCCTCAGATGCATCTCGATGGCGATTCTGTTGCCGAGCTTCCTGGTCCTCAGATTGTGGATGTCGGTGACATCGTTCTCCTCCAGGGTAAGTTCGCGGATTCTGGCCTCGGTCTCGGCAGGAAGGCTCTTCTCGAGAAGCTCGCCGAGGGATTCGCCCAGGAGCTTGAGAGCCGTGATGATGATGAACACGCTGACGACGACCGCGGCTATCGGGTCGAGAATGGCCCATCTGTCCCCGAGGAGAATGGCACCTCCGATGCCGGCGGCCGTGCCTATGGATGACAATGCGTCACTCCTGTGATGCCAGGCGTTGGCCTCCACTGCGCCGGAGTCCACCTCCATTGCCACCTTGTGGGTGATCCTGTACACGAACTCCTTCATCAGTATGCTGACCAATGCGGCAGCGAGGGCTATCCAGCCGGGAGTGTCCAGACTTTCACCCTTCAGCACCCTGAATATTTTCTCTATTCCGTCCCATCCTATCATCACTCCTACCCCGAGCAATGCCAGGCCGATGGCGGTGGTGGCCAGAGTCTCATATTTTCCGTGGCCGTAGTCATGGTCGGCATCAGCCGGTTTCGTGCTGATTCTGACGAATGCCAGGACTACCAGATCGGTCAGGAAGTCGCTCAGGGAGTGCACGGCGTCCGCTATCATCGCCGCCGAATGTCCCAGGACACCGGCCGTGAATTTGAAAATGAGGAGCAATACGTTCACGATGCTTCCGAGAATCGTGACACGGTAAATCTTCTGTTCGCGTTTCATGGAATACCTTCTGTTGGGCCGCAAATATATCTCTATTTTTGCGGAAATCATTGTAATATCGGAAATTATTCCTAAATTTGCACGCTTTTCCGCATTGGAAGAGAGATTGATAAATATTCACAACAAAATTTTTTGCGCAATGGCAGAGTATCTTAACGCCGAAAAGAAGCAAGAGATTTTCGCGAAGTACGGAAAGTCTAATACAGACACCGGCTCTCCAGAGAGTCAAGTTGCTCTATTTTCCTACCGTATCAATCATCTTACCGAGCACGTGAAGAGGAACAAGAAAGACGTTGCAACACGTCGTGCCCTCCTTCGCCTCGTTGGTAAGAGACGTCAGCTCCTCGACTACCTTCAGAGGACCGACATCGAGAGATACAGAAGCATCGTCAAGGAGCTTGGTCTCCGTCGATAATAGGAAGGAAACCAAAGGACCGGTTCCGCAAAGAACCGGTCCTTTTTCGACCATCATTCACCCTACCTGCTTTCAATAAGCAAGACCCGCGGCAGGCAAGGGTATTGAAATAAAGTAAGTTACGACAATTTAGACTTCCATTGGGGAAGGCGGGTCCAAGAAGCACTAATGAACATCATCAACAAGAAAATCGAATTATCCGACGGTAGGGTAATCGAAATCGAGACCGGCAAGCTCGCCAAGCAGGCTGACGGTTCAGCAGTCATCAAGATGGGTGGCACAATGCTCCTCGCCACTGTCTGCGCGGCCAAGGAGGTAAAGGAAGGCACGGACTTCATGCCTCTTACGGTTGATTACAAGGAAAAATTCTATGCTGCGGGACGTTTCCCGGGCGGATTCATGAAGCGCGAAGGCAAGTCCTCCGACTATGAAATCCTCATTTCCCGTCTCATTGACCGTCCTATCAGGCCTCTCTGGCCATCCGACTATCATCTGGAGACCTTCGTCAATGTGACCCTCATCTCTGCCGACAAGGACACCCAGCCGGATGCTCTTGCCGGACTTGCAGCATCCTGCGCCCTCGCGGCATCAGACCTTCCTTTCGAGGGCCCGATTTCAGAGGTCCGCGTATGCCGCATTGACGGCCAGTTCGTGATCAATCCGGGATTCGAGGACATGAAGAGGAGCGACATCGAGCTTATGGTCGCCGCTACCGAGGAGAACATCATGATGGTCGAGGGTGAGATGAAGGAGGTCAGCGAGCACGACATGCTCGAGGCCATCAAGTTCGCCCACGAGGAGATCAAGAAGCATTGCCGTGTACAGAAGGAACTCATTAAGGAGCTCGGCAATGATGTCAAGAGGGATTATCCTCACGATGAGGAGGATGAGGACCTCAGGAAGGCAGTTCACGAGTTCTGCTATGACAAGTGCTATGCTCTCGCAAAGTCTGCGAAGCCGAAGCACGAGAGGGAGGACGGATTCGCCCAGATCAAGGAAGAATTCCTCGCAACCCTCTCCGAGGAGGACCAGGAGGCAAAGGCTGCAATGGTTGCAAGATATTACGGTGACGAGGAGAAGGCTGCCATGAGAAATATGATTCTAGACGAGGGAATCCGTCTCGATGGCCGCTCAAGCACACAGGTACGTCCAATCTGGTGCGAGGTTGGCTATCTTCCTTGCGCACATGGTTCCGCAATCTTCACCCGCGGCGAGACCCAGTCTCTCGCTACCGTGACCCTCGGAACCAAGCTTGACATGAAGGAGATGGACGAAGTTCTCGTCCAGGATGACCAGCAGATTGTCCTCCACTACAACTTCCCGCCGTTCGCTACCGGTGAGGCAAGGCCGCAGCGCGGTGTGGGCCGTCGCGAGATCGGCCACGGAAACCTCGCTCTCCGCGCCCTCAAGCCTGTAATCCCTACAATGCCTGAGAACCCTTACGCAGTGCGTATCGTTTCCGATATTCTCGAGTCAAACGGCTCATCTTCAATGGCTTCCGTATGCGGTGGCTGTCTTGCCCTGATGGATGCCGGCGTGAAGATCAAGAAGCCGGTTGCCGGCGTTGCAATGGGTCTCATCACCGACAAGGACAGACCTAATGAGAGATATGCCATCCTCACCGACATTCTCGGTGACGAGGATCATCTCGGAGATATGGACTTCAAGGTTACGGGTACGGCTGACGGTATCACCGCCACCCAGATGGACATCAAGGTTGACGGTCTTTCATACGACGTTCTCGCCAAGGCTCTTGAGCAGGCCCGTCAGGGCAGGCTCCACATCATGGGTGAGATGATGAAGACCATCAGCGAGCCTCGTGAGGACTACAAGCCGTTCGTTCCGCGCATCAAGCAGATCGAGATCGAGTCCGACTTCATCGGCGCCGTCATCGGAAAGGGCGGAGAGACCATCCAGAAGATCCAGAAGGAGACCGGCACCACCATCACCATTACCGAGGATACCGAGAGACACAAGGGCATTGTGGATATCTTCAGCGCCGACAGGGATGCTCTCGACAAGGCTCTCGCCTGGATTGAAGGCATCTGCGCCGTGCCTGAGGTCGGTGCCGTATATCACGGAAAGGTAGTTTCAATCCTTGACTTCGGCGCATTCGTCGAGATACTTCCCGGCAAGGAAGGCCTTCTTCACGTGTCCGAGATCGCCTGGGAGAAGACAGAGAACGTGGCTGACGTGCTCAAGGTCGGCGACGAGGTGGATGTCAAGCTCCTCGAAATCGACGAGAAGAGCGGCAAGATGAGACTCTCCATGAGAGTTCTCCAGGATAAGCCGGAGGGATATGTAGAGCCGGAACGCCGTCCGAGAGGCCCTCGTGACGACAGGAAGGGCGACCGTCGCCCGAATGACCGCAGAGCTCCTCGCGATGACCGCAGGGCACCGCGTGACGACCGCAGGGGAGAACGCCGCGATGACCGCAAGGCTCCTCGCCGTCCGTTCGGCCAGAAGAATGAGGAAGCTGCTGAAAAGGCTCCTGATTTCGAGACCGGCTCCGAGGACATTCTGTTCTAGATTTCGGAATTTAATGACGAGCGGTGACCGGAAATCCGGCCACCGCTGTTTTTTTTGAACCGGAGTCCATTTTGATGGTGACAGTTTTAATTATTCAAAAATTAGTCTATATTTACCGCAACATCAACAATGACAACCAAATGACAATGAAAAAGCTTTCAGCAGCCATTGCGGCATTGCTTGCCGGCCTCACCCTGTCTGCCCAGGAGCTTGACCCTGCCACCCTCGCCAAACGGGAGGCCAGGAAGAACCTCGTGGTCAAGGAATGGAACACCGACGCCAGGACCAAGACCCGCTGGCTCGACAGGCAGACCAAGTATGATTCCCAGGGACGCAAGGTGGAAGAGATAGAATATGCCACCTACGGCCAGAAATGGAGGGAGACATTGGAGTACGGCGAGAACGGACGCGTCGTCAAGGAAGTGGAGTATGACGACAGGAACAAGCCTGTCCGCATACGCAAATATGAATGGAATGCAGACGGAACCAAGAAGAAGCAGTATAATTATGCTCCCAATGGCAAGTTGCAGACAGTCAAGGTTTTTGAATATATTTTCGACGATCCTGAATAATGCCGGAAGGAAGTGGGGCATATGGCGGCGAGATTCGCGGAACCCTGTCCGGAATGCACTGCATCACGCTTGACGAGATGGATTCCATCAAGCTGATGAACAGGGTGGATACGAAATTCCTCACCGATCTGGAAACCCTCGGGGAGATTCTCCGGAGGGCCGCTCCGCTTTACCGTGTTCTCGAGACAGGCGGCGACAGAGTCGCCGGGTATGATACATTGTATTATGACACTGATGGCTACAGGATGTATCTCGATCACCATCAGCGCCGTCTCAACCGCCGCAAGGTACGCACCAGGACATATCTCACATCCGGGGATACCTATCTGGAAATCAAGAGGAAAAACAACAGGGGGAGGACCAGGAAGAAACGCATTCCTCTGCCTGCGGACGAATTTTCCTCATTCTCCGGAGACAGTTCGGCTGCGGAGTTCATATCGTCCTTTACCGAGTTCGAAGCCGGAGCTCTGACCCCGTCCACAAGGACATCCTTCAGCCGCATCACCCTGGTCAACAATGCCAGGACCGAGAGGCTTACCATCGACAGCGGTCTGGAGTTCGAGAATTTCAGGACCGGGTTGAAGTCGGGACTGTCAGATGCCGTGATAGTTGAGCTCAAGCAGGACGGATACTGCAGCTCGGACATCAGGAAGATTCTGCTGGACCTGAGGGTGAAGCCTGTCAGGGTGAGCAAATACTGCATAGGAACCGTCCTGACCGTCCCTGAAATCAAGAAGTCCAGATTCATAACGAAAATAAGGACAATAGAAAAACTGATTGATACTAAATTACTTGACAGATGATACAAGACTTACCTGAGTTTGATCCCGCAATCGCCGAGGAATTCGGCTACGCAGTTACCAACGGAACCACCTTCCTCGGAGTGCCGCTTCTTGAACTTACCAATCTCTACAACCTGCTCCTGAGATTCGCCTTCAATTTTCTCGTGAGCTGGGTGATCACATATCTGGTCTACAGGAAGAAGAACGGCAGGAACGAATATTGCATCACTTTCCTGACCTTTGCGTCGGCCATGTTCCTCCTCATTTTCCTGATGGAGAGCGTCAAGCTGCAGATAGGCCTTACTCTGGGCCTCTTCGCCATATTCGGGGTGATAAGATACAGGACGGAGACGGTGCCGGTGCGGGAGATGACATATCTCTTCGTGATCATCACCGTGGCGGTCATCAACGGCCTGGCATTGAATATTTCCTATGCGGAGCTCGTTCTGGCCAACATTCTGGTAATCGTCCTCCTGACGGTGCTGGAATACTTCACGGGAAGGACAAGCAAGGGAAGGCTCACAACCAAGATCGTGCTTTATGACAGGATCGAGAACATTGTCCCGGAACGCAGGAAAGAGCTTGTGGCCGACATAGAGAAGAGAATAGGGGTCAAGGTGGAGGCCCTGGAGATAGGCCACGTGGACTTTCTCAGGGATGCGGCATGGCTGAAGGTGAGCTACTATCTCAGGCCTGGCGAGTCCGACTCCATCAACAAGATAGTGAGGGAAAGGGATTTTCACAACGAATAGCTGACATGACGAAGACATCAATCATTGCATTCTGCCTTGCCATTGCGCTGCCGTCAATGGCGGGAGCCCAGGTCCATGAAGACACGGACTACGATTTCAGGGCCAGGATTTCGGCCGAGCTGGACAAGAAGATTGTCGGTGGCCTTCACGCGAACATATCGGAGGAATTCAGGCTCAAGGACAATCTCAGCGCAGTTGACAGATTCTACACTACAGCCGGCCTCACCTGGAAGACCTGCCCGTATTTCAAGATAGGGGCGGCCTATACCCTGATGAATCTGCACAAGCGCGCCGATGCCGGCGGATGGGAATGGGATCTCCGCCACAGGGCGACTCTCGACCTTACGGGAATGTACAATGCGGGTTATTTCAAGTTCTCCCTCAGGGAGCGTTTCCAGCTGACCCACAGGACGGGGGAGATGAACATATACCAGAATCCGAGAAACGCCTTCGCCCTCAGGAGCAGGCTCAAGGTCGCTTACGTCTCACCTTCGAAGCCCATTGAACCCTATGTGTCGGTGGAGGTCCGCAACACCCTCAACAATGTCCATTACGACAGTCCCTCATTCACCGTGGAACAGGGCGACAATGTCCGTTACAATGACGTGTATGTCGACAGGGTGCGTCTCCAGCCAGGTATTGAGTGGAGGCTGAACCGCAGGCAGACCCTGGATTTCTACCTCCTCGGCGACTATACATATGACAAGAGCTACGATGCCAAGAAGAACGGCAATCTCAAGGTCGTAGAGGATGCTTCCGGAATGCCCGTCTATGATGCGTACGGGGCCCCTGTGTATGCGATATTCTATGAGAAGGCCTGGCATTTCTCCCTCGGTGTATCATACTCTTATGCATTCTGACGTCCGAAGGAAATTTTTTACTAATTTTGCATTCTGTTAACAATATCTTTCATATGAAGAAAATTTTCATTCTGGCGTTTGCTGCGGCAATATCCGCAGCCTGCGCATCAAACAATGGCCAGACATTGCTCAAGGGCAAGGTTGCCGGCCTTGAGGGAGTTGACGAGGTTCACATCTCCCTGCCTTCACAGAATATAGACACAGTCATTGCACTTGCCGGAGTACCTGAATTCTCCATCAGCCTTCCTGTCGACAAGCTCGCAGCAGGCGTTGTGACAGCAGGCTCCGCAAGAGGCCAGTTCGTTTCCGACGGAACAGTCATCACGGCCAAGTTCGCCGGCAGCGGAATAGTCTTCGAGTCCAACACGAAGGGCTCTCTCAACAACCGCTTCGAGGAATATGCGAGCCGCACGAAGGAGTCAATGATGGAGTATCGGACCACTATGCGCGCCCTCAACGACAGCACAGGCATTTCAGAAGCCGAAAGAGACAGCCTGATGGAGGCATATGCGAACAGCTTCTTCGAGGACTTCTCCGCCTACAATCTTGAGACAATCACCGCCAACAAGGACAATCTCCTTGCTCTCGCAGCCCTCCAGCAGGTTTATTACGACCTTGAGGATGCTGAGCTGGACTCCCTCCTCAACACTCTGGACTCAGCGGTTGTGGCCACCCCTCAGGTGACGAAGATGAAGTCCGCCCTGACTGCCCGCCTCAATACAGCAGAGGGCAGGATGTTCACGGATTTCACAGTCAAGGGCAAGGATGGGGATGTAAGCCTCTCCGACTACGTCGGCAGGGGAAAGTATATCCTCGTGGATTTCTGGGCATCATGGTGCGGCCCTTGCAAGGCTGAGATTCCTTACGTGAAGAAGGCGTATGAGGATTTCCGCGGCAAGGACTTCGACGTGCTCAGCGTTGCTGTATGGGACAAGCCTCAGGCTACCGTCGACACTGCCAGGGCTTATGGCGTGAACTGGAACCAGATTATTGACGCTCAGGCTGTTCCGACTGAAATCTACGGCATATCCGGCATTCCTCACATCATTCTCTTCGGCCCTGACGGAACCATCCTGAAGAGGAATCTCCGCGGTGAAGGCATTGCAGAGGAGATTGCCAAGTACGTTCAGCGTTGACGCTAAGAGAGAAGATAGCATTGTTTCCACATTCCCCCGGAGTCTACAGGTATTATGACTCCGAGGGGATTGTGATATATGTGGGCAAGGCCAAGGACCTCCACAAGAGGGTGGCCCAGTATTTCGCCCCGCCCGAACGGCTCACGGCCAAGACCAGGATTCTGGTCTCGAAGATTGCGGACGCGCAGTATTCCGTGGTGGATTCCGAGGCGGATGCCCTGCTCCTGGAGAACAATCTCATAAAGCAGTACAGGCCGAAGTACAACATTCTCCTGAAGGATTCCAAGACCTATCCGTGGATATGCGTCACGGGAGACAAGTTCCCGAAGGTTTACCTGACCCGCAGGGTCGTGAAAGGCAACCGCTATTTCGGGCCCTACAGCTCCGTAATGCATGCCCGCAATCTGCTTGAATTCTTCCATGCGAACTACAAGATAAGGTCCTGCAACCACAAGCTGACCTCGGACGCCATACTCCGCGGCAGATACAGGCCCTGTCTGGATTTCCATATCGGAAGATGCGCAGGCTGCTGTGCGGGCAAGATTTCCGCAGCCGAATACAATGCGGGAATCGAGGAAATCGTAAGCCTTCTGAAGGGCGGTGTCAATGAAATCATCCAGCATTACCGCCATCTCATGCGCGATGCCGCGGACCGTCTAGAGTTCGAGCAGGCCCAGATTTACAAGGAGAAGGCAGACTCTCTCCAGCAGCATTATTCCAAATCCGTGGTCACTGCCGCGTCGGACGTGGACGTGGATGTCTTCTCTCTCGTCCAGGATGCCTCCGAGGCCTACGGCAACTTCATCAGAGTGAGGGGAGGAGCCATCATCCAGTCCCTGAATCTTGGATTCAAACTCAATATCGAGGAGGAACCGGCCTCAATCCTGAGCGAGTTCATTGCTGAAATAGAGTCCAAGTTCGGGAAGATTGCCGGCGAGGTCATTGTGCCTTTCCTTCCGGACGTGGAGATGGAGGGAGTCCGTTTCCGCATCCCGGTCAAGGGCGACAAGCTCGCCCTGCTGGACCTGAGCGCAAGGAACGCCCGGGAGTATCAGTTCAATTCCATCCGCCAGAAAGAGCACACCGACCCTGACCAGTACCGTGCGACCGTGCTGGAGGAACTCCGAAAGGCCATCGGGATGGATGCCCTGCCTGAGCACATAGAGTGCTTCGACAACTCCAATATCCAGGGTACCAATCCGGTAGCCTCCTGCGTTGTCTTCCGCGGCGGGATGCCTTCCAAGAAAGATTACCGGAAATTCAAGATCAAGACCGTGATCGGGGCCAATGACTATGCCTCGATGAAGGAAGTGGTGAACCGGAGATATTCCAGGATGCTGGCCGAGGCTCCGGATGATCTGCCGCAGCTAATTGTCATTGACGGAGGCAAGGGACAGCTCGACTTTGCCTTTCAGGCATTGGCGGAGCTTGGTCTTACTGAGAAACTTACGGTGGTCGGCCTGGCCAAGCGCCTCGAGGAGGTCATCAGGGTGGGCGACCCGTATCCGCTCTTCATTGACCGCAACTCCGCGGCATTGAAACTCCTGCAGAGGATTCGCGACGAGGCTCACCGTTTCGGAATCACATTCCACCGCAGCCTCAGGAGCAAGAGCCAGATAGAATCCGCCCTGACCGGGATCAAGGGGGTCGGAGAGCAGACGGAAAAACGTCTTCTGATGCATTACGGAAGCGTTCCCAGGATTGCCGCTGCGGATGTGGAAGACCTCGCCTCCTTCCTCGGGAAGCGCGATCTGGCAGAGCGGATACACAATGAACTCAACAAGATAGATTGACTGTACAATGAAAATCAGCGAAAAGAAATTCAACCTCTGGTTCAATGCCTTCATCCTGGTCGGAATGCTTCTGGCCGTGGTTGTGACCAATGTCTACAAGTTCCAGCAGCCCGGAGCGAGGCATTTCATGCTCTTGCTGGCCAGTGTGGGCGCATTGACCGGTGTCATCAATACCGTCCTGTCAGCCAACGGCAACATTCTCACCTTCCTTTTCGGCCTCATTGACGTCACAATCGCCTCCTATGTGGCCTTCGACAGCAGCATCCTTCCGGGAGGGGACCCGGTCTGGGGCAATTTCGCCCTTCACGCATTCTATTTCCTGCCGATGCAGTTCGTGGGATGGTGGCAATGGAGGAAGAGGGGAGCCTCCTCAAAAGAGAAAGTCAGGGCCCGCAGGCTTGACGGCAGGCAATGGGCCATGCTCTCGGCAGCCTTTGCCGCAGGTACCGTGACGGCATATCTGATACTTTGCGCAGTCGGCGGCAGCCCGGAGACAGAGGGATTCATCCGTACCGTCATTCTCTTTGATGCCCTGGTGCTTGTGCTGAACATTCTCGGCCAGGTACTGATGTCCCTTGCATTCATGGAGCAGTGGGTGGCCTGGATACTGGTCAATATCTTCTCCATCTGCCTATGGGGAGGAAAGGCCCTGTCATCTTCGGATTCCAGCTATACTGTGGTGATGGTCATCAAGTACATTTTCTATTTCCTGAATTCCCTCAACGGACTGAGAATATGGTACGGCCTCAGCAGGGGAGAGCGGTGAAACTGTCGTGGACACTGCGTTTCACATTGTACCCAAACGGCACTTAATAAGCGGAAATAGGTAAAATTATTGTCGTTTGGTCGAAATTGTTTTATTTTTTGGATTTTTTTTGCTTACTTTGCCGAGTTAATTGACAGAGGATATATATTTATTAATCAATAAACAAAATTTAATATGTCACACGAAGAAATTGTAAATCAGGTAAAGGCCATCATCGTTGACAAGCTTGGTGCTGAGGAGTCTGAAGTAACCGAGTCTGCGAACTTCACCAATGACCTCGGTGCAGATTCACTCGATACAGTTGAGCTCATCATGGAGTTCGAGAGGGTATTCGGTATCAAGATCCCAGATGAGGATGGCGGTCAGATCTCCACTGTAGGCGACGCTATCGCTTATGTTGAGAACAAGCTCAGCCAGAAGTAATATCTGATTCTGCAGATAAAAGAGAAGAGGGTCACAATTGTGATCCTCTTCTTTGTGTTATGCTGTATGTGCTATTCTCCGGATTTCGGAACGGCGAATGTGATTCTGAATACAGGTGCGCGTCCCTCATTTTCCGGGCCGTTGAGGACGGCGCGGTAGAATCTGTGGAAGTCCATCATCTGCATGGTTGTCTCCAGACTCTCCGATTCCGATGACGACGAGGCGTACATTGCCTGCATCATATAGTAATTGTAGTAATTGTTGTAATAGCTGCCGTAGCCGTATCCTCCGTATCCGCCGTATCCGCCGTAACCTCCATATCCGCCGTATCCGTAACCATTGTACATGCTGTTGTAGTAGCTCATGTAGTTCATCATATCCAGATAGTCGCTCGATGATGATGAGGATGATGAGGAGCCTTTGAAAATGGTCTCGGTCGCCATTGCGAGCAGCCAGATGTCATAATTCTCGATCTTTTCCAGATCTTCGAGCTTGAGGATTTCCTGGACGTGGTGCGAGATGTCCGGAGCATAGCGGCATCTTGAGCGGTCTATGTTGCCCTGGTTCTCGTCCGATGCGCTGGCGTCCGAGATGCCGGCGTAGGTCACCGAGGTGTCCGTCGCAATACGGCAGGTCGGGCTGACCATTGTCGGATACTGGCATATCTTCAGGTAGTCTTCCGGAAATTCGAAAGGCAGGTCGATAGTGGCCTTGCTGACCACTATGGACGAAGGGTCGTCGGTATGCTTGAGAATCTCATCAAGCACCTTTTCCCTGAGTCCGGCTGCCTTGATGACAGGTTTCAGTCCCTTTCCTCCCTCGATGTAGAGCTTCTCCCCGGCCTTTCCTGCGAGATGCCCGCTCTCATGCGTAGTAATGTCGTATGCAACCTGCGGGTAGGTGGTTGCGCTTGTTGCCGTCACGCCGCTCAGGTCATAAATCTGGGCAGGTCCGAGATAGAACAGGAAAGATGTGTCGATCTGTCCTCTTCCCTCATATTCGGCGGTAAACTTGAGCTCTGCGGTCGAACCGTATATATATCCGTTGCTGACGCTGAGCGGGAGCTTGAACATGTTGATCCGGCCTCCTTTGCCGGTTGGCGGATCCACTGTCAGGATTATTCCCGGGAATTTCTCCAGGTAGTTGCTGATGGTGTCGAGATCGCTGTCCGTTATGTTCAGATATTTCTCGCCGAACTCGCGGGTGAAATCGAATGAGAGGGAATCCTTGCCGTTATAGACAGGAATTCCGTCAGTAATCCTCTTCTTCGTGTAGGTTACCTCCGGGGCTGCCTTGGAGTAGTCCAGAGCCTTGTCCAGCTCGTAAACATTGATATTCTGGAGTATGAACTGCTGGCTGAAATCGTCATATGAGGTGGAGTCCGGAACTGCGGAAAAATGGAAGCCCCTGAAAACCTGGGTGCCCTGCTTTCCGTAGTCGAGGGTGTCGCTCACCGGCACGAGGGAAAATGCGGCAGACCTGGTCGTAAGCCCGAATGTATCATCCCTGACCGCACCTACGGTGAATTTGTAAAGACTGTAGGACGAGAGACTGTCAGCCATTTCCATATTGATGTCCTCGATGGGGAATTCCACCGTGTAAAGATCATACAGCTGGTTGTCCGCAATGAAGGATTCTCCGAGCGAGGAGTTGATGTTTACGCAGGAAGCGGCAACCAGTCCGGCAGCGGCAGCCGCAAATCCGTGTCTGAATGAAAAGCTCATTTGCTAAAGACTTTCGTAAAAATTGTTATAAGCGTCAATGTATGAACCGTCCTCAATCGCCTTGGCGCTGTATTCGAGCATTGGCAGGGACAGCCCCTTGCAGTACTCCTTCAGCCCGCTGTCCACATCGTCCGAGCCGAGGATGATTCCATCGGAATACCGGGCGGCGGTTTTCGCAAGATTTATGCCAGTCGATTCACTGAGGTCCGGAATGTCCCCGTCAGCTATGTCTCCGAATTTCACGAGGGAAGCGAGATCTTCGTCGAATTTTCCCGGAGTGTCGCCATAGAGGGAGAGAACGACCTTGCTGGATGCGAAGATGGGATCGTCCTTGTAGATTTTCTTCAGGTAGAGGGGCAGGACCTGGGTGATCCAACCCTGGCAATGTATGATGTCAGGAGCCCACCTGAGCTTCTTGACCGTCTCGAGGACGCCCCGGGCGAAGAATACGGCCCTTTCGGCATTGTCCTGGAAGAAGACTCCGTCGTCATCCCGGTCAATCTGCTTTCTCTTGAAATAGTCCTCGTTGTCAATGAAATACACCTGCATTCTTGCGGAAGAGATGGAAGCGACCTTGATCACGAGAGGTCTGTCCACGTCGTCGATGACAATGTTCATTCCCGAAAGCCTTATGACCTCGTGGAGCTGGTTCTTCCGTTCGTTTATGCATCCGTAGCGGGGCATGAACGACCTGATTTCCTTCTTCCTTTCCTGGATTCCCTGGGGAAGGTATCGTCCTATCCCGGAGATGTGATTCTCGGGAAGGTACGGGTAAATCTCGGAATTAACGAACAAAATCTTCTCTCCCATATGATTTTCAATATTGGTTCATCAAACAAAGGTAAGAAATTTTTTTGATATTTCGATAAATCACTATCTTTGGGGACAATTTGGCTAATTATGCGGAAAAACGAGAACAAACTTATGCGCCGCCGTCTGGTGAACGCCTATCTGTCGTCTGTCGTGAGCATCAGCCTGGTGCTGCTGCTTGTCGGCGTGGCGGCAATGCTTCTGGTCAATACCCGCAGCGTATCCGAATTCTTCAAGGAGAATCTCCAGGTTTCGGTAATGATGAAGCAGGAGGTTTCCGACGAAGAGGCCGCCGTTTTCAAGAATGAGATCGATTCGATGAGATTCGTGCGCAATGCAGAACTCATCACCAAGGCCAGGGGTGAGAAGGAGATGGCCGAGATGCTCGGAGCCGACTTTCTCTCCGTTTTCGAGACTTCGCCGATTCCGGTCTCCATAGTTGTCACCCTGAATGCCGATTACGTGTCCCGGGACAGCCTGAAGATTGTGGAGAAGGCGATGATGAAGTCCCCGATGGTGGATGAGGTCGTCTATCAGAAATCCCTGGTGGATGCCCTCAATTCCAATCTCAACCGAATATCGATGGTGCTGGGAGTGTTCATCGCCCTGATGCTTTTCATTTCTTTCGTATTGATAAACAATACGATGAGGCTCAATGTGTTTGCCCGCAGATTCACAGTCCACACGATGAAGCTGGTAGGGGCCACGCGGGCCTTCATCCGGGGGCCGTTCCTCCTGAGGGCCGCATTCCTCGGGCTTTTCGCCTCCGTGATTGCACTGGTGATGCTGACCGGACTGCTCTTTGTCATCCGGGCCGAATTTGCCCAGCTTTTCGAGATATTCACCCTGCCCCGCCTCCTCATCGTGATGGGAGTCGTGGTGGCATCCGGACTCATTATCTGCGTGATCAGCACCTGGTTTGTCGTGAATAAGCTGGTCTCATTGGACAAGGATGAATTATATTATTGATAGATAAGATATTATGGATAACGGAAAAATGGCTGTGACCACCAGGGGACTCTGGCTGCTCCTTATCGGCTTCCTCGTGATGGTGGCGGGATATATCATAATGATTGGCGGGGGAAGCGATGATCCCGCAGTCTTCAACGAGGCGATGTTCGACTTCCGCAGGCTCGTCCTCGCACCGGTAGTCATACTGGCCGGAATCGGCCTGGAAATATTCGCGATAATGAAAATCTGGAAAAAGAGGGAGGAATAAGTTATGGAATGGTGGCAGGCTCTGATTCTCGGCATTGTCCAGGGTCTTACGGAATTTCTTCCGGTCAGCAGCAGCGGACATCTCATGATTTTCAAGGAGTTGCTCGGAGTTGACGCCGAGGGCTTCCTGGATTTTACCGTCACGGTGCATTTCGCTACCGTCCTGAGTACCGTGATCGTGTTCTGGCCGGCAATATGGACCCTTCTCAAGGGCATCTTCAAGTTCAGGTACAATGACGAGACCGACTATGTCGCAAAGCTCATCGTGTCAATGATACCGGTAGCCGTGGTCGGACTCTTCTTCAAGGACAGCGTCGAGGCCCTCTTCGGGGAGAATCTTTTCGTCGTGGCCATATCATTGATGATTACAGCCTTGCTGCTTTTCCTCTCCGACAATGCAGACCGCATTTTCCATCGCCCTGCCCGCAGTGGCGAAGCTGATCCGAAGGGCCGCCGCAACGGCATTTCCTTCATCCAGGCCTTTGCTGTCGGACTCGGCCAGGCCTGTGCCGTGGCTCCGGGTCTCTCCCGTTCAGGCACGACCATAGCTACCGGACTCCTCTGCGGGGTGAAGAGGGACATCATGGCGCAGTTCTCATTCCTGATGGTGCTCGTTCCGATTGTCGGTGAGCAGATTCTCACCGTGGCCGATGCGGTTGGCGAGGGAGCCGGGCTGGCTCTGCCTCTTGCCGACCTGCTGCTGGGATTCGCCGGGGCCTTCATCGCCGGTCTGGTGTCCTGCAAGGTCATGATAGCCATCGTGAAGAAGGCAAAACTTACATATTTCGCATTGTATTGCCTAGTCGCAGCCCTTATCCTGCTGCTTGTATAATCCCGGCAACTTGATGATTGACAGAAACTTGACCTTTTTCGTATCGGATGTTCACCTGGGCTTGGCCGTCAAGGGGCCGGCCGACAGGGAGGCACGTTTCGTCTCATTTCTGAAATCGATTCCCCCTCAAAGGACAGAGGCCCTTTACATGCTGGGGGACATCTGGGATTTCTGGTACGAGTATCACGATGTGGTTCCGAAAGGCTATGTGAGAGTTTTCTCCGCCCTGCTGGATCTGATGGACGCCGGCGTGAAGGTCTATTTCTTCCAGGGCAACCACGATATCTGGACCTACCATTATTTTGAGGAAATGGGCATCCGCATTCTCCGGCAGCCGACCGTCGTGGAGATTGGGGGAAAGAAGTTCTGCCTCGGCCATGGTGACGGTCTCGGTCCCGGCCATATTCTTTACAAGATGATGCGCTGGGGATTCAGAAACCGCGTCCTGCAGAGCCTGTTCAGTCTCCTCCATCCCTACCTTGCATTCCGTTTGGGCAAAGGCTGGTCCAGGAAGAGCCGCGTAGCCAAGACTGTGGAATACAGGTTCAAGGGCGAACAGGAGCCGCTGTGCATCTTTGCTGAAGATTTTTCGGAGAAGCATCCGGTGGACTATTTCGTCTTCGGGCATTTCCACTGCTCCGTGGATATGAAGCTCCGCTCCGGCGCTGAGCTGTATGTCCTCAAGGACTGGATGGACGGCGGTCAGCCTCATCTGTATTTTGACGGGAGCTCGATGCGCTTCGGATATTCCCCGAATATGGAGAAGTAGAGCCCGGCGAATTCCCCGCTGTCCCATTTCTGGACAAGTTCCTCTATGGGACGGTCTTCCCCGGAAGGGTCGTAATGCTTCTTCAGGTCCGAGCCGAACAGTTTAGCCACTCCCTGCCAGAAGCCTGCGGCAATGCCGTTCTTGTAGTCTTTTATGATTGAATAGGAAGATTTGCCGACCTCCCGGTCTATCAGCTTCATCAGCAGCTGTCCCTGGCTTACGGTCATTCCCCTCATCGGCTCCTCGAATGCGTCGAAGAGCTCCTTCTGGATATCATTGATGTATTTTTCACGCTTTCTGCGGCTGAAATCGTTCTCTTCGAGCTCGGCGTCGGTCTTTTCGATGAGCTTCCTTGCCACAAGGGCGTAAGGATAGGTTTTGCTGAAATTCCATACCAGCCTGTAGTATCTCCTCCATTCCCGTCCCTTCATCTTTCTGAACGATGTCACCTTCGAGGGATTGATGATGTCGAAATACAATGTGTCCCCGTTCACCACTTCGTATCCGAGCATCGGCCTGGGCTCGGGCATTCTCTCCTTCCGGCTCTGCGCCGGAGAATTGCCGGCGAAAGTCATCAGGACCGCCGCCAGTATTGCCGCTGCAGTTTTCAATCTGTTTCCCATAATTCCGATACTGTCCGTTTCCGATGCCGGCCTGCGCCCCATCGTCCTGCAAATATAGTAATCCTCAAAAAATAACCTGCATCATCTTTGAAAATCTTTTCGGTCCATATTTCCTCCCTCATCAGTCACATAGCTACGGCTATGCTCCTTCTTCGGGTGAAAATCTGACCTCGAAAATCCAATTCAAATCTGACGCAACTTATTATTTTCATATTACATAGCGATTCTGCCGGAACCTTGTCATCTTTCCGTTCGGCTTTGTGCCTCCATTGTCGAAAATGTATGTATAATTTTTTTATGGCAATGCGTAAGTCATTGAGACAGCAATATATAGCGATTCATTTTCTTGGTCGAAAAAGTTGAAAAATTTTCTGAAAGATATTGGTATTTCGAGAATTTTTACTAACTTTGCATTCCCAAAATTGAGGAGAAGTTCGCCCAACCAGCTGATTCTCAAAGATTTAGGGAATTTGGGAAAAATAATTAAAGTAATACAGCAATGTTACAACCAAAGAAAACAAAGTTTAGAAGGGAACAGAAAAACCGCATGAAAGGCATGTCCCAGAGGGGCAGCCAGCTTGCATTCGGTTCATTCGGTCTTAAAACCCTTGAGAATTGTTGGCTTACATCGCAGCAGATTGAGGCTGCCCGTCAGGCAATCTCGCGTTATATGAACCGTGAGGGTCAGATCTGGATCAGGGTATTCCCTGCCAAGCCGTTCACGAAGAAGCCTCTCGATACCCGTATGGGTAAAGGTAAGGGTGATCCTCAGGGCTATGTCTGCCCTATCACTCCGGGCAGGATCCTCTTCGAGGCCGAGGGAGTTTCGCTCGAGATCGCCAAGGAGGCGATGCGTCTTGCGTCCCACAAACTTCCGGTTGCGACCAAGTTCATTGTTCGCAGGGACTATGTAGAATAATTTAATGGAGAAGAAAATGAAAATATCTGAAGTACGCGAAATGTCGGTGGCCGATCTGCGTGACCGCATTGCACTGGAGAAGGCAAATCTTGACACCATGAGGATAAACCACGCCATCTCTCCATTAGAGGATACATCCAAGTTTAAGAAGACAAGGCAGGATATCGCCCGTATGATGACCGTCCTTGCTGAAAAAGAAAAACAGAACTAATTGAGAAGGCTCTATGGAAAGAAATCTTCGTAAGGAAAGAATAGGGGTCGTTGTCAGCAACAAGATGGACAAGACGATTGTCGTTGCCGTTGAAACCAAGGGCAAGCACCCTATGTATGGAAAATTCATTAAACAGACCACCAAGTTCGTAGCTCAGGACGAGAAGAACGAGTGCAGCGAGGGCGATACCGTCCGCATTATGGAGACACGTCCTCTCAGCAAGACCAAGAGGTGGAGATTAGTTGAAATTGTAGAAAAAGTCAAATAGCGATGATACAGCAGGAAACACGTTTACAGGTGGCCGACAACAGCGGTGCGAAGGAAGTTCTTTGCATCCGTGTTCTGGGTGGTACACGTCACCGTTATGCATCTGTCGGCGACAAGATTGTCGTTGCAGTGAAGAGTGCGATTTCAGGCGGAGACGCCAAGAAGGGTTCAGTCTCCAAGGCTGTCGTAGTCCGCACAAAGAAAGAAATCCGCAGACCGGACGGATCTTACATCCGTTTCGACGAGAACGCCTGTGTTCTTCTCAACAATGCGGGAGAGCTCAGGGGAACACGTATCTTCGGCCCAGTTGCCAGAGAGCTGCGTGAAAATTACATGAAGATCGTTTCACTGGCACCGGAGGTCCTTTAATATTAAGAAAGTTATGAAAAAGTTTCACATCAAGAAAGGCGACACCGTGTATGTAAATGCCGGAAATGACAAGGGCAAGACAGGCAAGGTCCTCGCTGTCATCACAGACAAGGACCGTGTTGTCGTAGAAGGTGTCAATATGGTAAGCAAGCATACGAAACCGAATGCCAAGGCTCCTCAGGGCGGCATCATCAAGCAGGAGGCCGGAATCCACATTTCCAACGTCCAGCTTCTCGACCCTAAGAAGAGCACTGCCGACAAGCCGGTTCCTACCCGCGTGGGCTACAAGTTCGTAGACGGCAAGAAAGTACGTTATGCTAAAAAATCTGGAGAGGAGATCAAATAGTTATGGCAAAGAAGAATAACAACGCACCGGCAGAGCAGGCATTGCCTGCAGGATACGTGCCGACATTGAAGACCGTTTACAAGGAGCAGGTTGTTCCGGCTCTCATGAAACAGTTCTCATATGCTTCTGTGATGCAGGTTCCGAAGCTCGTGAAGATCACCATCAATGAGGGTGTCGGCGAGGCTTCCAACGGCCAGTCTCACGACAAGAAGCTCGTCGAGGAGGCAGCAGCAGAGCTCAGCCTCATCGTTGGACAGAAGGCAGTCCTCACCAGCTCAAGGAAAGATATCTCCAACTTCCACCTCCGCAAGGGCCAGCCTATCGGAGTGAAGGTTACTCTCCGCAACGTCAAGATGTACGAGTTCCTCGAGAGGCTCATCCGCGTCTCTCTCCCTCGTATCCGCGACTTCAACGGTATTTCCGAGAAGCTTGACGGAAATGGCAACTATACCCTCGGCCTCAAGGAGCAGATCATCTTCCCTGAGATCGACATGGACAAGAACCCGCGCGTTCACGGTATGGAAATCACTTTCGTGACATCCGCCAAGACAGACGAGGAGGCTTATGCACTTCTCAAGGAGTTCGGTCTTCCGTTCAAGAAACATAACAACTAAAAGAGAATAAGATGGCAAAAGAATCAATGAAAGCCCGCGAGGTAAAACGCGCGAAGTTAGTTGCCAAATACGCCGAGAAAAGAAAGGCTCTGAAAGAGGCTGGAGACTGGGCTGCTCTTGACAAGCTCCCTAAGAACTCCTCTTCAGTACGTCTTCACAACCGCTGCTCTCTCACCGGCCGTCCGAAAGGATACATGCGTGCCTTCGGTCTCAGCCGTATCCAGTTCCGCGAGATGGCCAGCAACGGTCTCATTCCGGGCGTAAAGAAGGCAAGCTGGTAGAAAGGCTATAACAGCATACATCATATTATTTATTAACAATTCGGATATCGGGCGCATCACTTGCGCCGGTTCGCCAAAAACAACAAAACAATGACTGATCCAATTGCAGATTTCCTCACGCGCATCCGCAACGCTTACCGCGCAGGAAACAGGATTGTGGAGATCCCTTCCTCAAAGATGAAGGTAGCCATCACCAAGATCCTTTGCGAGAAAGGTTACATCCTCAGCTACAAGATAGTCGAGGGCACACCTTACAACACTATCAAGATTGCTCTGAAGTATCATCCTCAGACCAAGGTTGCCGCCATCAAGAAGATTGAGCGCATCTCAAAGCCGGGTCTCAGGAAGTATACTGACGTGAAGGACATGCCAAGGGTTCTCAACGGACTCGGAATCGCAATCCTCTCCACATCGAAGGGCATCATCACCGACAAGGAGGCTAAGCAGCTCAATGTAGGCGGTGAGGTTGTATGCTATGTTTATTAATCAATTAAAGAAACTGATAAATGTCAAGAATTGGTAAATTACCTGTAAGCCTTCCGGACAAGGTGGACGTTCAGATCCTCCCTGGCAACGTTGTGAAGGTTAAAGGCCCTCTCGGAGAGCTTTCACAGAAAGTGGATCCGGATATCACCGTGACGGTGGAGGGAAAAGAAGTAAGATTCACCCGTCCTACAGATCAGCCGAGACACCGCTCCATGCACGGTCTCTACCGTGCCCTCGTTCACAATATGGTAGTGGGCGTGTCAGAAGGTTATGAAAAGAGACAGGAATTGGTCGGTGTGGGATACCGTGTTGACGTCAAGGGCCAGCTCCTTACTTTCGCTCTCGGTTATTCACATGACATCCAGTTGCTTCTGCCTGCAGAAATCAAGGCCGAGGCCGCTGCCGTGAAGAAAGGTGAGAACCCTGTACTGATCCTCAGAAGCTACGACAAGCAGCTTCTCGGTCAGGTCGCTGCCAAGATCCGTTCATTCCGCAAGCCTGAACCATACAAGGGCAAGGGTATCAAGTTCGTAGGTGAGCAGCTCCGCCGCAAGGCCGGAAAGACTGCTTCCGCAAAATAAATCTAGGAGGATAGAATTATGGCATTGACAAAAATAGAAAGAAGGAAAAGGATTCACTACCGCATCCGCAAGCATGTCAGCGGAACGGCAGAGAGGCCTAGGCTCGTTGTCTTCAGAAGCAACAAGCAGATCTACGCACAGGTCGTTAACGACGCTGCCGGCGAAATGGGTTGCGTAACCCTCGTTGCCGCCGCTTCCAACGACAAGGCTCTCGCAGCCGAGTGCAAGGGCAAGAGCGGAATAGAGGCTGCAGCCATCGTAGGCAAGGCTATCGCTGCCCGCGCCATCGAGAAAGGCATCAATGAGGTTGCTTTCGACCGTGGAGGATATCTCTATCACGGCAGAGTTCAAAGTTTGGCTGACGCTGCCCGCGAAGGCGGTCTTAAATTCTAATCGGGACTATGGCAAATACAAATGTTAAAAGAGTAAAGACATCTGATCTTGAGCTTAAAGACAGACTCGTCTCAATACAGAGGGTAACCAAGGTTACCAAGGGTGGACGCCATTTCCGTTTCGCAGCCATCGTTGTTGTCGGAGATGAGAATGGTATCGTAGGATACGGTCTCGGCAAGGCCAATGAGGTTACCGTAGCTATTCAGAAGGGTATTGAGGATGCAAAGAAGAATCTCGTCAAGATTCCTGTAATCAACAAGACCATTCCTCACGAGCAGGTAGCAAGATTCGGCGGTGCTGAAGTGTTCATGAAGCCGGCCGCTCCAGGTACCGGTGTAAAGGCAGGCGGTGCCATGCGTGCAGTGTTCGAGTCTGTAGGCATCCAGAACGTTCTCGCCAAGTCAAAGGGCTCTTCCAACCCTCACAACCTTGTGAAGGCTACAGTTGCCGCATTGACTGAGCTCAGGGATGCATATACGGTAGCCGGACTTCGCGGAGTACCTATGAGTAAAGTATTTAACGGATAGGAGGAAACGAAATGGCTACATACAAAATCACTCAGGTTGTCAGCAAGAACGGTGCTACCAAGAGACAGATTGCAAATCTCAGGTCACTCGGCATCCGCAGGATGCACCAGACTGTAGAGGTTGAGGCAAACCCTGTCAACAAGGGTATGATCGCCAAAGTGCAGCACCTTGTAAAAGTTGAAGAAATCTAATCGGAGGAATTACAGATGAATTTGCACAATTTGAAACCTGCACCAGGTGCAACACACAATACCAAGAGATTAGGCCGTGGCCAGGGTTCCGGCAAGGGTGGCACTTCCACCCGCGGTACCAAGGGAGCTCAGGCACGTGCCGGCTACGAGCACAAGGTAGGATTCGAGGGCGGTCAGATGCCTATCCAGAGGCGTCTTCCGAAGTTCGGATTCAACAACCCGAACAGGGTTGAGTACAAGGCCGTGAACCTTGATCAGATTCAGGCTTTGGCTGAGTCGCTCGGAGCAGACGTCATCACTGTAGAGAATATCAAGGCTGCCGGCTTTGCAGGCCACAGGGAGCTCGTGAAGGTTCTCGGAAACGGTGAGATCAGCGCAAAGGTCGAGGTCGTTGCAGACGCTTTCTCCAAGACTGCCGTCGCAAAGATCGAGGCTGCCGGTGGAAAAGCAACTAAGACCGAGAAATAATGAAGAAATTTATTGAGACAATCAAGAACATCTTCAAGATAGAGGAGTTACGCAAGAGAATCGTTTATACGCTTCTCTTGATACTCGTCTATCGAATAGGATGTTTCATCGTGCTTCCGGGCATTGACGCAACCATGCTCGCCAGCCTTCAGAGCAAGACTCAGGAAGGTCTCGTAGGCCTCCTGAACATGTTCTCCGGCGGTGCGTTCGGCAATGCGTCAATCTTCGCTCTCGGAGTGATGCCTTACATCTCGGCATCCATCGTCATCCAGCTTCTCGGAATGTTCGTTCCTTATTTCAGGAAGCTTCAGATGGAAGGCGAGAGCGGACGCAGGAAGATGAATCAGATTACCAGGTATCTTACCATCCTGATTCTCGCTATCCAGTGTCCTGCGTATCTCACGGCTATCCACGCCCAGATTCCTGGCGCCGCATTCGTGGCCGTCACACAGCTCGGATGGTCCAACTTCACCTTCAATCTCGTATCCACGCTCATCCTGCTTTCAGGCTCGATGTTCGTGATGTGGCTCGGTGAAAGAATCACGGACCGCGGTATCGGAAACGGAATTTCCCTCCTTATCATGATCGGTATCGTTGCCCGTCTTCCTTACGCACTCGTTGCCGAGATCGGAGAGAAGTTCACCACCACAAACGGTGGTCCGCTCCTCCTCATCGTCGAGTTGGTTGTTCTCTTCCTCGTGTTCGTGGCTGCCATCGCCATCGTCCAGGCTGTCAGGAGAATTCCTGTTCAGTATGCCAAGAGGGTGGTTGGCAACAAGCAGTACGGCGGAGTGCGCAACTATCTCCCGCTGAAGATCAATGCTGCCGGCGTGATGCCTATCATCTTCGCACAGGCTCTCATGCTTTTCCCTATCCTGTTCTCGAAATGGGATGCTACCAGGGGAATAGCAGCAGCCCTGAGCAACTATACCGGCTTCTGGTATAACCTTATTTTCGGATTCCTCGTCGTGATCTTCACATATTTCTACACAGCCGTCACCGTTCAGCCGAACATGATGGCCGAGCAGATGAAGCAGAACGGCGGTTTCATACCTGGCGTGAAGCCTGGAAAGAAGACTGCGGAGTACATTGACGACATCATGGACAAAGTCACTCTGCCTGGCTCGATTTTCCTCGCCCTTATCGCCATTATGCCGGCATTCGCGATGCTTCTGGGTGTCAACAACCAGTTCGCAAGCTTCTACGGAGGTACTTCCCTCCTGATCCTTGTGGGCGTGATTCTCGACACTCTTCAGCAGATTGAAGGACATCTGCTGATGCGTCACTATGACGGATTGATGAAGACAGGTCGTCTGAGTGGACGTTCCGGAATGTAATTCCTGATAGGAGATAAAGGAAGATGCTTAAGCCAAAGACAGAAGAGGAAATCGAGTTACTTCGAGAGAACGGAATACTGGTGTCCAAGACACTGGCCGAAGTCGGCAAGGCCGTTGCCCCAGGTGTGACAACTAAAGAGTTGAATAGGGTGGCGGAGACTTTCATCCGTGACAACGGAGCGATTCCAAGCTTCTTGGGTTTTGAAGGATTTCCGGCAGCAATATGCGCCTCTGTGAATGACGTAGTCGTGCACGGATTCCCGTCCGACTACGTCCTCAAGGAGGGAGACATAGTCTCCTGTGACATAGGAACCTTGTACAAAGGTTACAATGGCGACTCCTGCTACACCTTCCCGGTCGGGGAGATAGATGCGGAGACCAGAAAACTCCTTGATGTCACGAAGGCTTCCCTCTACAAGGGCATAGAGCAGGCCGTGGATGGAAACAGAACCGGCGATATCGGATACGCGGTGCAATCGTACGCTGAGTCATTCGGGTTTTCCGTAGTGAGGGAGCTCGAGGGCCACGGAATCGGAAAGGGGATGCACGAGGAACCCGGAGTCCCGAATTACGGGAGAAGGGGCCACGGAACCCGTCTGGTGAGTGGAATGACAATTTGTATTGAGCCGATGATCAATGCTGGCACCAAGGCTGTGTACCTTGCTAAAAATGGTTGGGCGGTGCACACACAGGACCACAGGAATGCGGCGCATTACGAGCTTTCGGTTGTTATCCGAAAAGGCAAGGCTGAACTGCTTTCAACCTTTGACTTCATCGAGAATGACAGCAATATTAAATTTTAAAGAGGTATTTCAGATGTCTAAGCAAACAGCAATTGAGCAGGACGGGACGATAGTCGAGACTCTCCCTAACGCCATGTTCAAGGTAGAACTGGAGAACGGACACGTGATTCTTGCCCACATTTCAGGCAAGATGCGTCAGAATTTCATCCATATCCTGCTTGGTGACAAGGTTAGAGTTGAAATGTCGCCTTATGATTTAACAAAAGGAAGGATTTCATTCAGATACAAATAAAATTTTTCGCGATATGAAAGTAAAAACATCCATTAAGAAGCGCAGCGAGGATTGCAAGATCGTGAGACGTAAAGGTCGCCTTTATGTCATCTGCAAGAAGAACCCTAAGTTCAAGATGCGCCAGGGATAATATTCAGTTGTGTAACAAAATAAAGTAAAGATTATATGGCAAGAATAGCCGGTGTTGATTTACCGAACAACAAGAGAGGAGAGATAGGTCTTACCTATATCTTCGGTATCGGGCGCTCTTCCGCAAGAAAGATTCTCACGGACTGCGGCATTGACTTTGACACTAAGGTCAGTGAGTGGGACGATGACCAGATCGCCAAGATCCGTACCGTCATCGCCAACGAGTACAAGATTGAGGGTGAGCTCCGTTCATCCGTCAATATGAACATCAAGCGTCTCATGGACATTGGTTGCTACAGGGGCATCCGTCATCGTATCGGTCTTCCTGTACGCGGCCAGAGCACCAAGAACAACGCCCGTACGAGAAAGGGCAAGAAGAAGACAGTTGCGAACAAGAAGAAGGCAACCAAATAAACCCTGATGAATTATGGCAAAGAAAACAACAACAGCAAAGAAGAGAGTCGTAAAGGTTGAAGCGACCGGTGAAGCTCATATTTCATCAACCTTCAACAACGTCATCGTTGCTCTCACCAACAACATTGGCCAGGTTATCAGCTGGTCATCTGCGGGAAAGAGCGGGTTCAGAGGCTCCAAGAAGAATACTCCGTATGCTGCCCAGGTAGCTGCAGAGGATGCTGCAAAGACTGCTTTCGACGCAGGTCTCCGCAAAGTGAAGGTCTATGTCAAGGGCCCTGGCGCAGGACGTGAGTCCGCGATCAGAACCATCGCCAATTCCGGTATCGAGGTAACCGAGATCATCGACGTTACTCCAATGCCGCACAATGGCTGCAGACCTAAAGGCCGTCGTAAAGTTTAATTTAACATTTAATGATTTATTACTATGGCAAGATATACTGGACCAAGTACTAAAATCGCCCGCAAATTCGGCGAGCCGATCTTTGGAGCGGATAGATATTTCGAGAAGAGAAATTTCCCTCCAGGACAGCACGGAGCAGCCAGGAAGCGTGCAAGGAAGGCTACCGATTACGGTAACCAGCTCAAGGAGAAGCAGAAGGTAAAATATATGTACGGACTTCTCGAGAGACAGTTCCGCAACACTTACGAGAAAGCCTGCCGCATGCAGGGCCAGAAGGGTGAGAACCTCCTCTTCCTTCTCGAGTCCAGGCTCGACAACCTCGTTTACCGTCTCGGCATCGCCCCTACAAGGGCAGCCGCAAGACAGCTCGTGCTTCACTGCCACATTACCCTCAACGGTGCCGTGTGCAACATTCCTTCCGCACAGGTGAAGGCCGGTGACGTGATTGCAGTCCGTGAAAGGTCAAGAAGCCTTGAGGTCATTCAGGACAGCGTTGCTTCCGCAAAGAAGTACTCCTGGCTTGAGTTCGACGCCAAGACTCTCACAGGCAAATACCTCAATGTCCCTGCCAGGGAGGAAATCCCTGAGAGCATCAACGAGCAGCTCATCGTCGACCTCTACTCCAAATAATAACACCTAACAAGAAACAATATGGCAATCTTAGCATTTCAGAAACCGGATAAGGTCATAATGCTCGAAGGATCGGACACCGTCGGCCGTTTCGAGTTCAGGCCACTTGAGCCTGGCTATGGACAGACCATCGGAAACGCCCTCCGCCGCATTCTGCTCTCTTCTCTGGAAGGTTTTGCTATCAGCTCGATAAAGATTTCCGGCGTGGACCAGGAGTTCGCGACCATTCCGGGAGTCATCGAGGGAATGCAGGACATCATTCTGAATCTCAAGCAAGTGAGGTTCAAGAGGATGGTGGACACTGTGGATTCCGAGGTGGCAAACATCACAGTTAGCGGTAAGCAGGAGTTTACCGCAGAGGATATCACGAAAGGATTGTCTTCTTTCAAGGTGCTTAATCCGGAGCTGCACATCTGCTCGCTCGAGCCTTCCGTAAAGCTCGAGATGTCGATCACCATCACCAAGGGCCGCGGTTTCGTGCCGGCTGAGGAGGAGAGAGATGAGAACACGCCGATCGGCACAATTCCGGTCGATGCGATCTACACTCCTATCAGGAAGGTCAACTGGACAGTGGAGAACTGGCGAGTTGAGCAGAAGACTGACTACGAGAAGCTCAATCTGGAGATTGTTACTGACGGGTCCATAACCCCGAACGTGGCTCTCCAGGATGCTGCGAACATCCTTATCTATCACTTCAAGCTCTTTACGGACGACAAGAAGCTGTCCCTCGAGAGCACGGTGAAACCTGACTCCAAGGAGCTTGACGAAGAGTCGCTCCGCATGAGGCATCTTCTTCTCAACAAACTTTCCGACCTCGGTCTTTCCGTAAGGGCATACAACTGCCTCAAGGCCGCCGAGATCGACACTCTCGCAGACCTTGTGTCCTATTCCCGCCTCGAACTCATGAAGTTCCGCAACTTCGGACGCAAGTCTCTCAACGAGATTGACCAGATGCTTGACAAGATGAAGCTCACATTCGGTATGGATGTCACCAAGTACAATATTGAACCTAAGAAAAAGAATAACGTTTAATTATGAGGCATAATAAAGCAATCAATCATCTTGGTCGCAAGAGCTCTCACCGCAAGGCCCTTCTCGCCAACATGGCTTGTTCATTGATCCTCCACAAGAGAATCAACACGACCGTTGCCAAGGCCAAGGCCCTCAAGACATACGTTGAGCCTCTCATCACCAAGTCAAAGGATGACTCCACACACTCCCGTCGTGTAGTCTTCAGTTATCTCAAGAACAAATATGCAGTCGCTGAGCTCTTCCGCACAGTGGCTCCCAAGATAGCTGACCGTCCAGGTGGATACCTCCGCGTGCTTCACACCGGCTTCAGGCAGGGTGACGGCGCCGAGATGGCTCTCATCGAGTTCGTTGATTTCAACGAGGCAGCTCTCGCTTCCGCTCCTCAGAAGAAGGAGGCCAAGAAGAGCACTCGCCGCAGCCGCGCCAAGAAGGCAGAGGCTCCTGCAGAGGCAGCTCCTGCAGCAGAGGCACCTGCAGCAGAGTAATTCGCCAGGGAAAGCGGTCCGGTACCGCACCGGAATATACCGTAAAAGAGATCGGGAAATGCAATTCTGCATTCTCCGGTCTCTTTTTTTTTGTATTTTGTTGTAAATAATCCAAATAGTTAATATATTTGCAAACGAAACCTATCACTTTCGCATTGAAATATTGAAACGTTACTAATTTTTCGTTTAATAATCAAATTGCTATATGGATTTGCTGTTCTACATCGTGCCGGCGGCATCACTGGTCGCCCTGTTCTTCGCCTGGTATTTCTTCAGGCAGATGATGAAAGAGAGCGAGGGCAATGTTACAATGAAGGAGATTGCCCAATATGTCAGGGACGGAGCTATGGCATATCTTAGGCAGCAGTACAAGGTCGTTACCATTGTATTCGTCGTGCTTGCCGTCTTCTTCGCCATTCTCGCCTACGGATTCCATATCCAGAACCCTTGGGTTCCGTTTGCTTTCCTTACCGGCGGTTTCTTCTCGGGCCTTGCCGGCTTTGTCGGCATGAAGACAGCGACATATGCTTCAGCCAGGACCGCAAATGCGGTGACAAGAAGCCTGAATTCCGGATTGAAACTCGCCTTCCGCTCGGGAGCCGTAATGGGTCTCACGGTGGTAGGCCTGGGCCTTCTCGACATATCCATCTGGTATGTAGTGCTGAAGGCTTTCGTCAGCGATCCTGATCCGTCACAGGTACTTGTGACCATCACGACCACCATGCTTACCTTCGGAATGGGAGCCTCCACACAGGCCCTCTTCGCCAGGGTGGGCGGCGGTATCTATACCAAGGCTGCCGACGTCGGAGCCGACATCGTGGGAAAGGTGGAGGCGGACATCCCTGAGGATGACCCGAGAAACCCTGCCACCATCGCTGACAATGTGGGTGACAATGTGGGTGACGTGGCCGGAATGGGTGCTGACCTTTACGAGTCATATTGCGGCTCAATCCTTGCGACAATGGCGCTCGGAGCATCCGCATTCTTCGGTGACACGGTGGCGCAGACACGTGCGATTCTCGCCCCTATGTGCATTGCGTCAATCGGAGTGATCCTCTCAATCATCGGCATTTATGCCGTCAGGACCAAGGAAGGTGCAGGCCTTCAGGAGCTTCTCGGTTCCCTCAGCCGCGGAACAAACCTCAGCGCCGGCCTCATTGCCGTGGTGGTATTCCCGATTTTCTACTTCCTCGGCTTCGCGAACTGGTGGCAGCTGTCGCTCTCGGTCATTTTCGGCCTTCTTTCGGGAGTAGTCATCGGCAAGGCCACTGAATATTACACTTCTCATTCGTATAAGCCAACCCAGAAACTTGCAGAGAGCGCCAAGACAGGCTCCGCTACCGTGATCATCAGCGGAGTGGGCCTCGGAATGATCTCCACGGCGATTCCTGTGATAACCATTGCGGTCGCAATCCTGCTTTCTTATCTCTGCGCCACGGGATTTTCATTCGACCCGTCGCTTATCAGCAACGGTCTGTACGGTATCAGCATCGCTGCGGTCGGCATGCTGTCAACCCTCGGCATCACGCTCGCCACGGATGCATACGGTCCGATAGCGGACAATGCCGGAGGAAACGCCCAGATGAGCGGACTCGATCCTGAGGTACGCCAGAAGACAGATGTCCTGGATGCCCTCGGCAACACTACGGCTGCCACCGGAAAGGGCTTTGCCATCGGTTCGGCCGCATTGACCGCCCTCGCCCTCCTCGCATCCTATATCGAGGAGATCAAGATCGGTCTCTCTCACGTGGGCAGGACGACGATCGAGATTGCCGGAGAGGCTGTCGACGTCGCTCAGGCTACCATCCCTCAGATTGTGGAATATTATCAGGTCAACCTTATGAATCCGAGAGTCCTCGTGGGCGTATTCATCGGCGCAATGATGGCTTTCCTCTTCTGCGGACTCACCATGAACGCTGTCGGCCGCGCCGCCCAGAAGATGGTGACTGAGGTTCGCCGCCAGTTCCGCGAGATCAAGGGTATCCTTACCGGTGAACAGAGGCCTGACTATGCCAGATGCGTGGAAATCTCCACCCTCGGGGCACAGCATGAGATGATACTCCCGTCTGTCATTGCCATTGTGGTGCCGGTGCTTGCGGGCGTATGTCTGGGCCCTGCCGGTGTGATGGGCCTTCTCGTGGGAGGTCTGGGAGCCGGGTTCATCCTGGCGATTTTCCTCGCCAATTCGGGAGGAGCATGGGACAATGCCAAGAAATATGTGGAGGAAGGACATCTCGGAGGGAAGAATTCCGACTGCCATAAGGCAACGGTAGTGGGTGACACGGTCGGTGATCCGTTCAAGGATACATCCGGTCCGTCTCTCAACATTCTCATAAAGCTGATGAGTATGGTATCGATTGTGATGGCCGGTCTCACAGTAATGATTGGAGGATAGTAATCTTTAATATTTTGTTTTCCTTTTTTTCCGGGATAACGGCGTGAGTCGTAGTCCCGGTTTTTTTGCTGTGCTTATAGTTTGTCAAAAAAACACTTGATTTTGTTCCGAAAATTCACGATATTGCGACGTTTTGATACATATGGAATATAATGGGCTTGCCATTTGCGGCTTAAGAACGCTGACCTGTTGTCGAAGACATATCCGCAATGGCTATAAAATTTGATGGTATGAAAAGAATTACAATTCGTGACGTCGCCCGCGAGGCAAAGGTATCGGTGACGCTTGTTTCATTCGTCATGAATGCAAAAAGAGACAAGGACGGAAATCTTGATTGCCCGGTCAATGCGGAGACAGCGAAGCGTGTGCTTCAGGTCGCCCAGAAATTAGGTTACAGAAGAAATTTCGCCGCAGCCTCACTCAGGAGCGGCAAATCCAATTCCATAGCAGTCATTCCGAACGACATATCCAACAAATTCTTCGCAGGAGTCTCCAGATGCATCGAGGAGAGGGCGAAGAGTTACGGTTACACTGTGCTTTTCGCAAGTTCTGACGAAAATGCGGAAAGACTCTCAAGCGTGATGGACGCAGTTCTCGCACACAATATCGACGGAGTCATCGTGGCTCCTTGCACGGGTGGCGACGATGCCGTGAGAAAAGCCACCGAGGCCGGTGTGCCGGTTGTCCTGCTCGACAGGGACATTGTCGATATGGAGAATGTAGGCAAGGTCCTGCTGGATGATGTGGAGGCAGGTGCGATGGCCACCAAGCTCTTCCTCGACAGGGGTTACAGAAAAATCGAGATGATTTCCTACTCTCTCGGCATTTCAAGCCTTGAGGAACGTGAGTCAGGATACCGCAAGGCAATGATTGAGCAAGGTCTCGAGCAGGATGTCAAGGTGCATTACACTTCCTACGCCAATGCTGCCCAGGATGTGCCTGGAATCATCAGGGATGCCGTCAGCAGGGGAGTGGAAGCCATGTTCCTTCCTACATATTCCCTCTCTGCCCTCGTCCTCATGACAATGCGTGACCTCGGTCTCAGGACACCTGAGGATATGGCCGTCATCGGCTTCGACGTCAGTGATATCTACCAGCTCTACTCAACATCCGTCACCCACATTGTACAGCCTCTCAAGGAACTCGGTGAGAAGTCCGTGGACGTGCTGGTCAATATGATACAGGGAAAACCGGCCGAGAAAGCTGTTCTCAAGCCGGAAATGATCGAGGGCGATTCCACATCCGCCAAGGCGTAGGTTTCCGATTTCAAGAACGGTGGGCGACATTGCAATGTGGCGGTGGCCAAATCTGTTCCTGAAATTGGATTATTGACGATTTTTTTGTAGTATTGCAGGTATGGTTCCGCGCATTCTCTCGGCCTAGGCGGGGGAATCGGTTTCAACTGGTTCTTCAAGCCTGCCTGGAGCTTCAGCACAGGTGTCGAATACTCTCTTTACAACGGCTCGATTACCCTTGACCAGGTGGAGAGCGGCCAGGTGGACCATTACAACGATGGTTATTCTGCAGTCTGGCATTACAATGTCAATGATTTTACAGAGAAGCAGCGTATGGGAGCTATCCAGGTGCCGTTGATGTTCAAGTGGATGACTCCTCTCAAGGCCGTTTCTCCGCACCGCTTCTACATCGGTTTCGGAGCCAGGCTCGGCTTCAATGTCACTGGTTCATATGAGCAGAAAGCTTCCGGTCTGGAGTATCAGTACCGCGATTCGTGGTATTATTACCCGGATGGGGCGTATGATCAATTTGAAGAATTCCCTGCCTTTGAGACTGAACGTAACAGCATTAAATATGGCCTGATGAATGTGATGGGTGCACTGGAACTCGGTTTCAGATGGAAGCTGGGCAAGGGCCCTGTGGCACTTTACACGGGCGTTTATGTGGATGCGGGAGTCAATAACATTTCTCCGAAGGTCAGCTCGAATCCTCTTGTGTTCTTCCGCGGCACTGACAAGGAGTTCGTTCCCGAGATGGCGCCAAGACGCAGCGGCGCGTATGATGACGCGGGTGCGATGAACACAATGTTTGATCACAGCTCCATCCTTGAAGCGCACAGCCCTCATTACGGGGAACTGTCTGAAAAAGTTCCTGGTGAATATAACGTCGAGTGGAAAACGCCGACCTCCAATTATTCAAAGAAGCTCACCACTATCAGTGCTGGAATCGTCCTGAAACTCGCGTTCGGCATCCGCAGGAAGAAACCTGTTGTCCCGACTCTTCCTGTCTTTGTTCCGGAGCCGGAACCGGAAGAGCCTCAGCTGATTGCGGAGCCTGAGACCGAGCCTGCCAAGATGGAAGTCGGAGACCTCAATATCAAGGAGATTCCGATTGAGATCAAGCGCAGTATGATGAAGCTGTCCAACTCTCTATTCGCATTTGACAAGTTCACTCTCTCTGACGAGGTCGTTGCAGAGCTTGACAAGGTGACCGCATGGCTCATTGACAATCCTGAACTGAACATAGCGGTTGAGGGTCATACCGACAGCATTGGAAACGAGAATTACAACCAGCGTCTTTCCGAGTCCAGGGCAAAGGCCGTGATGGAGTACTTCATTGCCCACGGCGTCAATGCGGACAGGCTCAGCTACGTCGGTTACGGCGAGTCCAGTCCGATTGCGGACAATTCCACCGAGGAAGGCCGCCAGCAGAACCGCCGCGTGGAGCTGAAGATTGTGAAATGACACGGGCTTGACGGGGTCCCGGCCCGGATCTTGGATTGATCTACGAAACTCCCTCAGGTGCAGGGAGTTTCTTTCCTTTCATTGCGAAGTAGCCGATAATCACTCCGGCGGCAACCAGCAATGACACGCCGAGAACCGGCCTGTAGAATATCCAGGCAATGCCGATAACGACGATTGACCATACCGCTCCGACAATCCAGCATACTGCGCCGACTCCGAAATTGACAATGCTGGCCAGGAATGGAAGTACCTTGAAGAGGGTCACGAGAATCTCGAACAGGCTCTTCAGACCGAATACGACGAGGAGAAAACCTGCAATTCTGAGTATCCAGGTCAGGGCGCTGTTCTTATTGTGCTCCGATGTGAACATTGAATCCATATCCACTGCTCCCATTGTCAGGGTGCAGAATTTCTTGCCGTTCTTCGCCGTGAACTCCTGCAGGTTGTCCTGATATACCTGGGCGATGAGGGATACCTGTCCCGGCCTTGTCATTGTGAAAGTCACCTTCACGTCACCGATTTCCGGAATCACCGTGCTCTTGCCGAAATAGGCGACATTGCCCTGGACATGCACAAGGTCTGTCTGGTCGAGGCTTGCGGTGTCGACCGGAAGGCGGCTCTTCAGTATCGTCATTGCACTGTTGTTCCATTCCTTCTTGAGCTCTTCAGTGAAATTCAGTTCCACGGGCTCCCTTCCGCTCATCTGCTGATAGAGGCAGGACGGCATCTTGTATGCCCCGAAACTTACATTCTCAGCATATTGATCCTTGCTCTCGAGATTGGCAAGCGTAAAGTTCACATTCTTGTATTCCGGGTCCCTGAACTCGGCTGAAGAGACAGGTCTACTGACCCATTCCTTGTCATAAGTATAGGTGGTGATGGTCTCCTGGCCGCCTCCAATCTTGTCCCTTGTCTCCTCGTGCTTCTTCTCCACCCACTGGTAATACTCCACCTCGCGGCTCAGCCTGATGGCCACCGCTCCGGCGCCGAAAGTCGGGTCTGTCAGCGAATCGTTGGTCTCAGCCATAGCTGTGGCGTGGATCAGCTGGCCGTCAAGTTCAGGATTGACAGTGGATACATCCTCCACGTGAATGGCCTTCTTCTGGGCCTCATTCAGCATCCTTGTCGTCTTCACCGCCCTGCCTTCATTGATCCAGAGCAGTACTGTTCCCGCAATCAGCAGAAGAATTCCTGTGCCGATGCCCTTCCCGGATTTTCCGAGACGCTGGCCGTAACTTGTAGTTGTTTTTTCCTGGTAAGCCATAACTTGATGTTTTCTGCAAATTTACACCGCAGAGCATCCCGCAGTTATGAATTGAGAAACAATTATTATGAATACAGGGACTTTGTGCAGTAATTCTCCGATGTTTTGTTAACCTGCATTCAAGTTCAAACAATGTCGGGAAAGTTTGGTAATCTGCTGGAGCTGAAGTAACTTTGCTCATGATTCAAAACCCGGCTGTACCGTGAGAAAATGCAAATTATCAATATCTGCCATCCTGCTGCTTGCGGCGTCGTATATTGCCGGTGGACGGCAGACTCTCCCGCCGGATTCCCTATTCATGCATTTCTGCAGCCGGCAGCAGCTTGATTCCGCGTACAACGAGTGCTCGAAAGAGGCCCTGAAGGAGGAATCTGATTGCAAACAGGCACTTACAGACTATCTGATGGCTGAATGGGCATACGAGAACAGCTGTTTCCAGCTCTCCGAGTACTATGTCAATCTAGTCCTTTCCTCGAAACCGGATGACATGGAAATCATAGCCGATTGCCTCAGCCGGGCCTGCATCCTGCAGCAGCGCAAGGGCAATCTTGCGGCGGCCATTGAATATGCTGAGCGTTGCCTGGACATTGACAGGGACTTCGGAAATCCGGAAAATATCAGTTCCTCCCTAAACAACATTGCCGGTCTCTATCTCACGTTCGGACAGTCTGACATTGCTCGCCAGTACATCGATGAGGCGATTGAGGTGGAGCGCCCTCTTGGCAGGGACGCATATCTGGCCATAAGACTTGGAATGGCCTCCGAGATATATCTGAAACTGGGCCTGACCTGTGAGGCCCTGATGTATTCTGACGAAGCCTTCCACCTGGACAGTCTCGCCGGAAGGAATGCCAAGGCTGCCATCAGGCTATGCCAGCGGGCCTCTGCATTCTCCGAACTTGGTGATGATGAGGCTGCCGGGAAGGATCTCAGGGCCGCAATCCCAATCCTCAAGGCAGCCAACAACCTCAATTCCCTGTCAATAGCCTATGCCCAGGTCGGTGAAATCTGCCTTCGCTCCGGAAGGGACCGGGAAGCCTTGGATGCATTCAATAAATCCATTGAATATTCCACCGCCATCGGCAATGAATATGTTGAAGGCAGGGGGAGAAAGGGCCTTTGGATGCTGGCTCGCAAGGATTCTCCTTCATTGGCATTGTCCCAGCTCGAAAGGTACAATGAAATCCAGGCCCGTATCAATACGGACAAGGCCGCAGCTGAACTGGCACGGTTCAATGTCCATTACGAGACCCTCAAGAAGGAGCACACAATCGCCCTGCAGCACCAGAAACTGAAATGGGGCACTGTCTGCCTGGTACTCCTTCTCGTCCTCATGGTTGTCCTCTTCGTCGCATTCCTGTTTTACAAGAGGAGTTCCCGGCTCGGCGAGGAGAAAAATGCCATCCTGATAAAGGAGGCCCTCGAACGCGACCGCCTGTTAATGCTTTCCAGGCAGAATATGGAGAAGGAACTCAAGGAGGAATTGGCCCAGCTGTCCTCTTCTGCCATGCCGGCAGTCAAACTGACGGCCAGGGAAATTGAGATTGCCAGGCTTTCTGCCAAAGGCCTCCTGAGCAAGGAAATCGCAGCCCGGTTCAATATTTCCCAGCGCACTGTCGAGACTCACAAGAACAATCTCTACCGCAAGCTCGGAATAAACAATTCGGCCGAACTCGTATCCTATATGCATAAAGCCGGGCTTTTGTCCTGAAGTGCCGGAATATTGCCCCGATTATCTACGTAAATATACTTAGATTGCCTCCAAAACTGTCTTTGCGGCCATCTATTCTCCGTTTTCCTTGGTATTTTTAAGTTCACGAAAAAATGGAAGTATCAAGGGAATTGAACTGTATGACCGAATGAAGAGACGCATTCTAACTTTTATTATGCTCCCAATCTTTCTGTTTTTCTGCCACAGGAAAGCAGCTGTTCCGGACGTGGAGAGAGGACAGATAGACAGTGTGGTGTACTCGGTCGGCGATGCCGATTCTCTTGCCCGTGTAATGGACTCCTTCATATCAGCCGGAAATCTCTACGGAGAGATGGTCGCCGCACGGGAACTGGGAAAGAAACTCAGAAACGCCAGTCAGTTCTATGAGGCGATTGATGTACACAAGAGAGGTCTGGTCGCAGCCGAAAAGCTTCGGGACACCGTGCAGATAGTCCAGGCCCTCAACAACATTGGCACCAACTACAGGAGGCTGGCCATTCTTGACGAGGCGTCATCGTATCATTACCAGGCACTTACATATTGTGACCAATATTCCGGCAGCAGGAATCCGGATGACAGGACAGCCCGCAAGAACAGGGTCGTCAGCCTCAACGGAATTGGAAATGTGCAGCTGACCCTCGGCAATGCAGATGAGGCTGAGAATGCCTTCCGCCAGGCTCTGAAGGGGGAGAATGAGCTGGGCAGTGCCCTCGGCCAGGCTATCAACTACGCCAATCTCGGCTCCATTCTCGAATCCAGGGAAATGCTGGACTCCGCCAGGTATTATTATGGCAAGTCATTGGAATTCAATGAGAAAGTAAAATCGGACCTGGGCGTTTCCCTCTGCCATGCCCATTTCGGCAGGCTGGCCGAGAAAGAAGGAGACTATGATACGGCCATAGAGGAATACAGGCAGGCTTACGACATAATGGAGGGCAATTCCGATGTCTGGCATTGGCTTGAATCAGCCGTTTCACTTGTACGGGCCTATATCAATGCAGGGAATCTGGAACGGGCCTCGTTCTATCTTGCCAAGGCAGGGAAAGAGGCGGGACGCATTTCCTCGATGGAGTACCTCGCCGAGGTCAACAGGCTTGAATATCTCATCAGCAAGAAGAAAGGAAATGCCGTCAAGGCCTTGGAATACTATGTCCGGAGCCGGGAGTATGCCGACAGCGTAGCCAGCGAGAAAAACCTCAACCATATACAGAACGTCAGGGTAAGATACGAGAGGGAGAGGAAGCAGAATGAAATAGAACTGCTCAACCGCAGCTGGGAGGCGGAGCGCAAGAACAGGAATGCGTTGCTGACGATGTCCCTCATTGCCCTTTTCCTGACAATTGCGACCATCATCGTGCTGATTTTCCTGATTGCGCTGAGAAATCGCAACCAACGGATCATCAAGGAGATGGAAAGAATGAAGTCCACATTCTTCACCAACATCACCCACGAGTTCAGGACTCCGTTGTCAGTGGTCCAGGCTGCGGCTGGGGATGTCCTGAACAGAAGCAGTGACCCGGAGGTAAGGCGGGATGCCCTGGACATTCTCCGTCACGGCAAGGGCCTGCTCAATCTCATCAACCAGATTCTGGACATTGCGAAACTCACCGAGAAAAGTGCGGTCAAAGCAGTCCCGGAATGGAAGTATGGCGATATAGTCGGCTTCATTTCAATGATTTGCGAAAGTCATAGGCCATTTGCCCAGGCGGCCGGAGTCCGGCTTGTATTCAGTTCGCCTGTCGAGGAACTGGAGATGGATTTCATTCCTGACTACGTACAGAAGATAGTCGGCAACCTACTCTCCAATGCAGTGAAATTCTCCCCGTCAGGAGCCGACGTCCTTCTCTTCGTGAAGCAGGAAGAGGCTGATGTTCATATAATTGTGTGCGACAAGGGCGTGGGTATGACGGCAGAGCAGAAGGATAAGATTTTCATTCCTTTCTATCAGGCTCCTACCGACAGCCAGCGCATAGGCAGCGGCATTGGCCTTTCCCTCGTGAAACTGTCCGTGGAAGCCATGAATGGCAGGGTGGATGTCCACAGCGCCCCGGGTGAGGGTACAGTATTCATTGTAAGAATCCCGCTGGCGTATGGAGGCAAGGTGAGCGGAAGGCTCAATATGGCTGAATACAATATGCCAGAGGCCGATACTTTGGCGACAACAAGACTTGAAATCAACGAGGATATTGTCTGCGGGACCGATTCGTTCAGCATATTGATTATCGAGGATACGGCTGAGGTGGCCAGATGGCAGATGAAGCAGCTTGGAGAAGTCTATAGCTATTACTTTGCATCGGACGGTGAGTCAGGTCTTGCCAGGGCTGAGGAGATTATTCCGGACCTGATAATAACCGACATCATGATGCCCGGGATGGACGGATACGAGGTATGCCGGAGGATCAGGTCATCGGAATTGCTGAACCATATACCTGTGATAATGGTTACAGCCAAGGCGACTCACGAGGATAGGATGAAAGGGCTTGCGGCAGGTGCTGACGCCTATCTGGAGAAGCCGTTCCATGCTGATGAACTTGCTGTCCGCGTTTCCAAACTACTGGAACAGAGAAAATTGCTGCAATCCAAATGGGAGGCGGTCATCCGTCTGGGAGAGCCTGTTGAGGAAAATCCGGCAGCAAATGAACTTCCGGATGCTGACAGGGCATTCGTCGGCAAGTTTACGGATGCCGTGAACAAATGCTTCGAGACCGGGACTCTGGATTATGATTTCATTGCCTCCGAGATGTGCCTCACCCGTTCGCACATGAACCGCAAGCTCAAGGCCATTACCGGAATGACATCCACCGAGTATATAAAGACAATGAGAATCTCTCTCGCCAAGGCCCTGATTGACACTACCGACATGAAAATCGAGGCGATTGCCATGCGCTGCGGTGTGGATGACGTGGCATACTTCAGTTCATTGTTCAGGAAGGCCACGGGAATGACACCTACTGCCTGGAGGTCCCGTAACAGGGGTTGAAGCTGAAGAATGTTCCTCAATTCATAATTTTTGCCCCTCAATTCATAACTATGGAATCCTTCCGCGGCCAACTTTGCCATCGGAAGTTGAACGAATGTTAACCAATTAATGATTATAGTCATGAAAAGAATCGTATCCATCATTTCAGCAGCAGCCGTGCTGTTCTCATTCCAGTCCTGTGAGGTCGAGCCGACCTCTCTCAGCGGAGATTCACTTCCTGTCAAGGTGACCGTGGCCGGTCATTGCAGGTATGTTGCCAAGGACAAGTCCGGTACGTCTCTGGACCCGGAAATCGTGACAGTCGGCACACCTGTCGAGATTCTCTACGGAGTTCCCGAAGCTGACTCCAAGGTGGAGTATGCGGTAAAGACCGTCAAGGTCAATAATGAGGGTTACTTCGAGACTGAAATCGGATGCCCTGTAGGCAAGTCTCTTTCAGTGAAGGTCCAGGCCTCTTTCAAGGGCGGGTGCTATGCCAAGGACAGCCACAAGGATACCTACTCGATGGTTGTGACAATCTTCTTCGGAACAGTCACAGAGAGCCTTTCCGCCGGCGATGCGGGTTATTTTGACCTCAAGCTCTATCCTCACGCATATCTCGAACAGGAAGATCTCGTCCAGCCGTAAGTCATCATCCTGGCGAGTGGAGAAATCTGCCTCCGAAAAGAAAAGTAAATAACCAAATCCGAACAAAATGAAAAAGACAATAATAATATCCATAATAGCCCTGGCCCTCCCTGTCCTCGCACTGGCTCAGGAGAAGACCTACTATGTGCCGAAGAAGGGCGACTGGTCAGTAGGTGTCACATTCAACGCCGCCAGTCTCGGCCACAAGCTCAGCATGCAGCCGAAGCCGGGAGACTTCGCCGGCCAGTTCATCGAGGACCTGGCCTCCAATCCGAAGCAGATGTTCATCCTCTCGCAGGACCCTGTGGCAGCATTCCGCGTGAAATACCAGATGTCATCCAAAACGGCATTCAGGGCATCCCTCGGTGTCAACGGAAGCCTCATCAACTACAGGGAGTATGTCCGTGACGACTATGCCTGGAGCCTGGACCCTGACACCCAGAACCAGGTAGTTGACCGCGTAAGGCACAATATGAACAGTGTTTCCCTCCTCCTCGGCTTCGAGGGCAAGAAAGGTGAGAAATGCGTGCGCTTCGTGTACGGTGTTGACCTCATGTACACCATCGCCGGAGGCAGGATGAAATTCGACTATGGCAATGAGATGACAGACCTCAACCACGTTCCGTCCTCAATGCCTATGACCTCGACAATGAAGGAAGGCTCGGTGAACGATTTTCAGAGCACTCTCGGCATTGCCTACGGCCGTCCGACGGAGAGATACAACTCCGGATACATCCACGGCATCGGTCTCTCGTTCGATATGGGTCTCGAGATTTTCCTCGCTGAAAGAGTATCCCTCGGAGCCACGATGAACTTCACTCCGATAATGTATACCTTCCAGCCTCAGACCTACACCATCTACGAGGGCTTCTCTACCAACACCGGCAAGGTCGAGAAATACAACGGCCTCGTAAGCCCGGGCAGCGATGCCTTCCTCTATGGCACCGAGAACATAGGTCTTAGACTTTCCGTAAACTATTACTTTTAAAAATGAAAACATTATCCAAAATAATAACAATCCTTCTTTCCGCTGCTGCCGTATTTGCTGCCTGTGGCAAGGAAGAAAACGGCCCCGCTGAAGTGAAGGACTTCTTCCTTACCAGTCCTGCCAGCGGGTCCCTCACCCTCACCCAGAATGAGGACTTCCGCATCAAATTCGGCACTGTCCCGGAGGAGGCCTCCGCCACCGTACTGGTAGAATGGAGTATTGACGACCCGGATATCGCCACCGTAAAGAACGGACGCGTGACACCCCAGAGACCCGGAGAGGCCGTCATAACCGTCAAGTGCGGGAAGTTCACCGAGACTGTCAATCTTACTGTCAAAGGCATTCCGGTCACATCTTTCTCCGTACCTGCGGAACTGAATGCTTATTGCGGCAATCCGAAGGAGATTCCCCTGACTGTCGAACCGGCCGAGGCCAATGCCGCATCCCTGAACTGGTTTGTGGAGGATGAGAATGTCGCTTTCATTACGTTCGAGGATGGAAAGGCCTATATCAATGCGACGTCGGAAGTGGAAGTCGGCGTGACTGCAGTGACTGTCTCCGCAGATGATATGGAGCCTCAGACGATAGAAGTCAATGCCTATCCCAAAGGCGTAGGAGTGCTTTATACTTACACCGACCGTACCGCTATATTCGATGATGTCGAAGGCAAGGAACTGGATTTCAATCTGCTTTCCTTCTCAGATGCAGATAATGCCGCGGATTTGCTTTATATTGCCGTAAATAAAGTTTCCAGCCTGGATATCAAGGTTGATAACCCCAAGATATGCACAGTCTCCAAGGCGTTAGTTAGCGATGCGGTGGGTACCTGGTATAGTATATTCGTGGGAGCCGGTTCTGAATATGGCACGACCGGTGTGACCATAACCACCCAAATGGATGGCCTGACATTCACCAACAGGTTCAGCGTCAGGCGCGAGCCGCTCGTATTTCCGGAAGGGGTCTGCATCTACAATGCCGACAAGAAATGTGCGATGGCGGACGAGGAGGAAGTGACGAAAGGCCAGACCATAAACCTGATGCTGACTGCTGGAGGACAGGTCTCCTATCCGGCAAAGTGGACATCGAGTGATGCCTCCCTGGCCACAGTAAAGACTTCGGACGGCAAGGAATATTCACGGAAAGCCATAGTGTCCGTATCCGGTTCGAAGACAGGCAAGGTTACAATATCAGCTACGGATGAATCCGGCACGACCTCCAAGAGTGTCGTACTGAATGTCACCGCTGAAAAGTTCAGTGCTGGAGTGTATCTCATCGATGTGTCAAGCGGAGAAAAGATTGAAAAAGGCTCAGTACATTGCGTAGAATACGGATTTCCATTCGAAGTGAAACTGTCTGAAAGTTACAAGAATCTGACGTGGAGTTCTGCCGATGAATCAGCATTGAAAGTCGTGCAGGATGCCGGCAATCCTGCCAAGGCCAGGATTACAATTGCTGATCCTGAGAAGACAGTGGTTTTGCGCATCACAGATGAATCAGGTTCCACGACTCTCGAATATTCCTTCTGTGCGAACTTGTCCCTGAGGACATTGTTTGTAAGGCCTGCATTGGGTAACTACAACGATGTGGTTTACTATTCGAAACCTGGAGCGTCTGAGGACTGGATATTTATGCCTTATGTTCCGGGCCGTAATCTCATACAGATGGAACTTACTGACAGCAAAGGGCATACGGTGATGAATCTGGCTGATGGAGGATGGTCTGCGGAACTTGTCTCCGGACATTCAACAGATGTCTTGAAACGCTCAGGCATATCTTACTATGATATTGTCACATATTCCCCAAGGGACAAACATATCCTCATCAAGGATAAGTTCGGCAATGAGAAAAACCTTATTGTCCGTCCTACACCGGATTTCCGCAACAAAGGCTATGAGATTTGGGAGTCGCTTGATTCGAAAGAACGGAATATAGAATACAACAATGACGGGACAATGCATGGCGCAGTCTCATCTTTGGCAGGCCCTGGGACCGCATATGAGGATTACGAATTATATACTCGTGCTGTCGGTACCGTCTGGTGCATCAATATTGATGATTTCGCGAAGAACATTATCAGGGAGGAGTGTAAGATAAATGATATTGCATATTCGTGCAATGGCCTCCATTTCACCAGTATGGAACAACTGTTCAAATTCCTCAATGATGATCCGTCCACTTTCAAATATTATTATAAGAATGGCATGGGCAATATGGTCGTACAAGATATTTACGCATATCATAAACATCATAATCGTCATAAGGTGCAGTTCAAGTTGACGCCGATAAATGGTCAAGCTGAATGGGCTGCCAAAACCTCCAAATTGTATATTTACGGAGAATGCCAGTTCCAGCTGGATATGGACTAAGCTTCGTCATCCCCGATTCCACTTCGTCACAAAAACAATTACCAAATAGTCCTTTATATGAAATTGAAAACACTTTTTGGCGGACTGCTTTTCGCCGCCGCGATTATGACTGCATCATCCTGCGAGGAAGTATTGGGCCAGATGGCCAAGGTTCCTGCATTCTTCATCCCTGAGATAATGTACAACGGACAGACCTTCCAGGTCACCCGTTTCGCAACCTGCAAATATCAGTTCTCCACTGATTCCAAGTACCTGACAATCACCGAGACTTCCGACGGCAAGTTCATTGCCGAGGCTGACGGGGCATGGGTGACCGAGACTTCCCTGAAAACAATCCCTGTAAAGGTGACAGCCGTGAATCCTGACGATGCCTCCGTGGAGCCTCAGGAAGAAGAGACAGTCCTCATTGACTGGGGCCTGAAACTGTATGAGGGCGATGAGGCAGTGTCCAACGCCGAACTCATTGCCGGAAGAACATACAGGCTGGAGATGATTGACGCAAACACAGGGATCAAGATTGAGACAATCCTTGGAGGTGCTACCGACAAGGCCAATCCCCAGGCTCTTGAGTGGACATTCGACTCTGGCAAGGTCCGTGAGGTGAGCAGGACTGATACCTCATTGGAGTTCAAGCCGATTGCTGCAGGCATCTTCGGAATCGCCGCTTTCCTCGGGGAATATAAGGTAAATATAAGCGGAAACGCACATTAGTGCATTTCCCCTTGAAATGACAATAAATCTACAATTTTATGAATGTCAGGAATATATTGATGAGTCTGATGGCTGCGGCCGCCCTGGTGGCATCAACTCCGGCATCAGCCCAGTTGGGTAATATACTGCACAAGGCCAAGGAAGCAGCCGGAAAGGCAGAAAGAGTAAAAGCCATGGTAACACCTGACGAAACAGTCAAGACCGATCTGAGTATCCCGGTGTCCGGCAAAATCTATTATGTAAGCCCAAACGGCTCAAACCGCAATGACGCCACCTCTCCGGAGACGGCGGTGAAGGACCTCCAGAAGGCAATTGACCTTGCCGAAGAGGGATCTGCCATTTACATTGCCGAAGGCAATTATCTCGGCAAACTCGACCAGGGTTACATCGAAGTGAAGAAGTATCTCTCGCTCGTGGGCGGCTGGAAGAGCGATTTCAGCGAGAGAAATCCTGTGAAATACATTACCTCCATACGTCCGGGAGCAGGACAGGTAGGCACAAGCGGCAGCCATGCCAGCCTTGAGGTCTATGTGAGAGGCAAGCGCAATGCTGCTGTCCTCATTGACGGCATAGCATTCGACAAGGGCCAGTACAACAGTTATTGCAGCTATGCACCGGACGATGCGCGCACGGGTTCGCCGGAGGGTTGCGAGACAGGCCGTCTCCTCATCGAGGGAGAGAATCCACCTGTTCCGAAAGTCGGAGGTGCCCCTATCGGAAAGCCGCTTCTCCGCGGCGAGGTTGAGGGCCAGGTGACCATCCGTAACTGTACATTCGTGAACGGATACCATTTCGCCATCGAGATGGGCTGCGTCGCAGGACATTACGATGTCTATAACAATGTCTTCGCGGCAAACCGTATGTCTGCCTGTGAAATCCGCGGAATGAATCCTGACCACAATCTCTGCTCGCTGGATTTCCACGACAATACAGTCCTCTTCACCTGGTGCCGTACCAAGGTTCAGGAGAGCATGGGCGTAGGATTCAGGTTCATGACCGGCCTCAAGAAGGTGAGAGTTTACAACAATATCTTCGGCTGCTCAAACCTCGGTGCCATCGAGCGCACATTCGTCGACAGCAATGCCGCCAAAGAGGCTGAGCGAATAACCTCCGCCACCAACAACCTCTTCTTCATGAACCGCAACAATATGACCGAAGGTGCCGCAGACCTCGTGCTTCCTTCCGGAGGCGGCAAGTGGCTCTTCCTCGCTGCGTCCCAGTTCGAGGATGCCGAGCAGCTCAAGGAGTATGAGGGCAACAAGGAGATGGCGGCGGACGAGAATTTCATCAAGGCCATCGACCCTGCCTACCTGAAAGGCTACATGGGTATAAATATCAAGAGTTCTTCCTCTTACGACCCTAATTCGGCTGCCAACCAGGTGAACCGTCTCTTCGGAATGAACCAGCAGGGAACCGAGATTGTACGTGCATCGATGTTCGCCAACCGTTACCCTTACGAGAAGGCCTTCGACCTCTTCGGGGCAGTCAGCGGTTATGGCGCGCAGAGACCTTAGTGACAGTTATGAGTACGCGTTCACCCAACCCAATTCTCTCGAGCGAGGAGGTTCAGCGCATTATAGACGAAAGGCTTGAGGTGATTCTTGGCAAGGAAGCGGCCGCGTTGCAGAATACCGACGCTTCCAGGCCTTCCCGCAAAAAGTGCACTTTTTTTCACCGGCTCATCGGGCTTTTCCGCAGCTGAAATGCTTCGTAATCCCCGGCTTTGACCGGGACATTTGAAACAGATTGAAAATGAAAACATTATCAAAAATATTAACAATCCTTCTTTCAGCGGCTGCCCTCCTGGCCGCTTGCGGCAAGGAGGAGGCTCCGGCCAAGCTGGAGGATTTGTATCTGATCAGCCCCGCCAGCGGCTCCCTGACAATGATTCAGGGCGAAACACATCGCATTGACTACGGGACAGTGCCGGAGAATGCCGGCCCGGCGAAGATATATTGGAGTTCAACCGATCCGAAAGTCGCTTCCGTAGATGACGGCGTTGTCAAGGCACTCGCTCCCGGGCAGACGGTGATAGAAATGTTTGCCGGAGAACTCTCCGTCTCCATCAATGTGACGGTGAAGGGCATACCTGCCACCTCATTCTCGGTGCCGGCGGAAATCAACGCCTATACCACCGAAAGGGAGATTCCCCTGACCATAGAACCGGCGAATGCCAATGCGGCATCCCTGGACTGGGCGGTGGAGGACGAGAACATTGCCACTGTCACAATAAAGGACGGTAAGGCCTGGCTTCGGGCGGTTGACCGGGTGGAAACCGGAGTGACTGAGGTCACTGTAAGCGGGGAAGGTCTTGAGCCTCAGACGATTAAGGTTACTGCCCTGGCTGAGGGAACCTATGTGTTCTATTCCTATGTTGACGGAAGCAAGACCTCTGCAAGGGCCATTGGTACGCTGGATTTCAATCTGCTCACCTACGATGATGAAAACCCGAAAGTGCGGAGTTTGATGTATATGGCCGCCCGGAAAGTAAGCGACGTGTCCGTAAAGGTGGACAATCCGAAGATATGCACTGTCACTGCCGAAGTCTCGGATTTCCTGAAAATTACTCTCGGCGCCCTGTCCATTACCGAGGGGACGGAATACGGCTCCACGAGTGTGACCGTCACCACAGTGATGGAGGGCCTGACTTTCAATGACGTTTTCACCATTGAGAGGATGAAAATTACTGTTCCTGAGGATCTTTGCATTTACTGCCCGTCGAAGGGAGGCGCATTGCCAGGGGAAGTGGATGTCAAGAGAGAGGAGACCCTCAGGCTGCGTATTGTATCCGGAGGGGATACGCCGACATACCATTCTGTGAAGTGGACCACAAGTGACGCATCTCTGGCTACAGTGTCGAGGCCTGACGGGAAAGAGTACGGCTATGACGATGTCATAGTGACCGTGAACTCTGACAAGACCGGCAAGGTAACAATAACTGGCACCGATGCGACCGGGAAGATCACCAGGAGTGTCGTGCTGAATGTTGTGAAGGAAAAATTCTCCGACAGTGTCGTGCTCAAGGATACGGGTTCCGGCGTAACCTATCAGGATGGAGGGACTTATGCGTGCCAATACGGCTACAAGACCACGGTAATCCTGAGTGAGAACTTCAAATATTCGGTCTGGAGCAGTTCGGATCCTTCCGTCATGAAAATAGAGATGTCTCCTACAGTTGAGTCTCAGGCCACATTGACATTCAATGAGCTTGGCAAGGATGTGACTCTGAGAATTACTGACGAGGCCGGCTCCAGGACTCTCACTTATCATTTCCATGCTGAACTTTCGCTGAAGAGCCTTAAGCTGGTACCCGAAAGCGATGACGTGGCATATTACGCCCATCTGGGATTGTCGAGTCCGGATTGGATATATCTGCCGTTCCTGCCGGGAAACAATACTGTCAAGCTCATGCTTAAGGACACAAGCGGCCATATTGCGACGGGTCTCAACAGCGGGAAATGGTCTGTTGTAATAGAGAACGGCTTTTCAAAGGATGACGTGGGGCTATACTCAGATTATATGATCTACTCTACAAGTTCAGCAAGAGACAAGACGCTGGTCATCACCGACCAGTTTGGGAATCGGAAGAGCGTGATAATCCGGCCTTGTATGGATTTCAGGGACCATGACGCCTGGCTGATTCTGGAGGATACTGCTGATAACGGCACCCAATACCTGAAATACAGATATAAATATGTGACATTTGATGACTTTAATACGTCAAAGAATAAGGTTGGAAGCAATTGGGACTACTACAGGATTAAGGCGGTTGCCGCCAGGGGCGGCGCCTATATTGTGGATATTACTGACTGCGTGGGTAAGGTTGTTGCTTATGCATGTGATTGGCATGGTAAGGATGCCGATGGAAATCGCATAGAATGCGGACCGTTTGGGCTCTCATCCATAGCGGAGATGATAAAGCATATCAAGGATGAGGACGAGAAGGTTTCTGCCAGCCACCCACATCACGATACTCACGATTACTACCCCCAGTTCTCCAGTATTGTCCACAAGGCTGACGTTCATGGGATTTATGGTATGCCGTTATTCCTTCTCCGCGTGAAAGAATGATGACTCCGGAGAGATTTCCCGACTTCGCTCGAAATGACAAATTGCGCTTGATTATGAGCTGCGTGCTTCGCTCGATATGACAGCCGTGACAGCCAGCGCGCAGCTCTATGTTGGAGCCGGTTATTCCTATTCACCGACCAAGGCTGAAGCTGAGGGCGTGAAAACAAATTTCGACAGAAACGGAGTCCGGGTCCTGCCCGCTGAATTATTTGCGTAACTACGATAAAAGTCATACATTTGCGCCCGGAAAACAACTTATCGCACAAATGGGCGGACTTTTTGGAACAATAACCAGGGAGGGCGAATGCGCCCGAGACCTTTTCTACGGGACAGACTATCATTCCCACCTCGGTACCAGGCGTGCCGGAATGGCAACCTTCAGTACGGCGGAAGGATTCTTCAGGAGCATCCACAGTCTGGAATCTTCCTATTTCAGGACCAAGTTCGAGGCCGAGCTGCCAAAATTCAAAGGCTCTTCGGGGATTGGTGTGATCAGCGACACCGATGCGCAGCCTCTGCTTATGAAATCCCATCTGGGACGTTTTGCAGTCGCCACTGTCGCCAAGGTCAACAACCTTGATGAAATCTCCGCCTCCCTTCTCGACAAGAATATGCCGCTGAGCGAATTCAGCAGCGGCAGGATCAACCAGACTGAGCTGATTTCCCTCCTCATCATCCAGGGCAATGACATTGTGAGCGGCATCGAGAATGTATTCCGCACTGTGAAGGGCTCCTGCTCGCTTCTCCTCCTTACCGAGGACGGCATCATTGCCGCAAGGGACAGCTGGGGGCGTACTCCATTGATTATCGGAAAGAAGGACGGTGCCTATGCCGTGGCGGGGGAGACCACCTCATTTGCAAATCTGGATTACGAAATCGAGCATTACATAGGTCCGGGCGAGATTGTCAGAATCAAGGCTGACGGATATGAGGTCCTCCGCAAGCCGAACAAGGGGATGCAGGTATGCTCCTTCCTCTGGATTTATTACGGTTTCCCGACCAGCTTCTACGAGGGACGCAATGTTGAGGATATGAGGAATGAGGCCGGCCGCATAATGGGCGAGGAGGATGACACCGAGGTCGATTACGCCAGTGGCATTCCAGACAGCGGAATCGGTATGGCAATAGGTTATGCCGAGGGTCACAAGGTTCCTTACAAGAGGGGAATATGCAAGTACACCCCTACCTGGCCGAGGTCTTTCATGCCTGTCAATCAGGAGACCCGCAATCTCGTGGCCAAGATGAAGCTGATTCCGAACTCGGCAATATTGAAGGACAAGCGGGTGCTTTTCTGCGACGACAGCATTGTCCGCGGCACCCAGCTCCGTGACAGCACGAAGCTTCTCCACGAGCTCGGGGCAAAGGAGGTCCACATGAGAATCGCCTGCCCTCCTCTCATCCACGCCTGCCCGTTCGTGAACTTCTCCGCCAGCAAGAGCGAGCTCGAACTCATCACGAGGCGGGTGATCCGGGATTTCGAGGGTGAAAATCCTCAGAACATCGATGCCTACTCGACCACGGGCTCTCCTGAATACAACAGGATGGTTTCGGAAATCGCCCGGGAGCTGAACCTGGATTCATTGAAATTCAGCAAGATAGAGTCAATCGTATCCGCCATAGGCCTGCCGAAGTGCAGGATCTGCACGCATTGCTTCGACGGAAGTTCGTTCCATACTCTGAAGGAGGAGAACAGGTAGCGGCAGTGTCACGAGAACGTTATCCGGCAGGCATCTCCACGACTCGGGATAAATGCCGCTGCAATGTTTGTATACGGGAAACGCTCCACCCCATTGCCCTCGTGACATTCATCTGGACCGAGACATGCCATTCTAGGGCATTGTGAGGCATCCAGGGTGTCCCAATGAAAAGGAATTGTGTCCATCTGCACCGCCTGCCCGCCCTACAGCCACGTAGAACCATAGGGTAGATGTGCAGATGAATGTTACGAAGGCACCGCCGCCGGAATATACGTTCTCCGGCGGCTAAAGTTCAAGCGCTGCGGGGAGCTCGCCCAAAGGCTCTCCTCGCGCTTGACTTTTGCCTGGGAATCGTTTGACTATACGAATAGTAATAATTCCAAAATGTAGAGTGTTTGACAGGCCGGGACGTTAGTGGGCATGGAAGTGGGCGTGGATGTGGGCGCGGTAACCTTCCACGCTGGAGGTCCAAATCATGGACGGTTCAGGCCTCAGAAGCGAACCCTCCACGCTGAAGGCCAATATCATGGAAGGTTCAATGTTAACGGGGCGAACCTTCCACGCTGAAGGTCCAAATCATGGAAGGTTCGATATAAAATAGGGATTGTCGTTTAATATTTTCAATTTGACCGAAGCAGCCGACTGATCCCATCCATTTCTGCGTTCGGGTCACCAAATTTACGTTTTTATAACTCTTTCCGGTCGTTTCGGCCGGATTTTTTGTCCATTGTCTATGACAGAGGCGTAGTTCCCCCGGGAAGCGCTTTTCTATGTGCATGTTTTCGTTTCAGGAGGCCGCCAGCTGTGCTCTCTGCTCTATCCTGTCCGCCAGCCGCACAACGTTTGCCGTGTGGATGCCGAAGAAGATGTACAGGATTTCTGTCAACTTCGTCCGGGCCTTGACTCGCCTCAGGTCGTAGTGCTCTTTCTGTGTGCCGAACGAGCCCTCCATCGCTGTCG
>OBLI01000144.1_pt1 | contig 75536 bp, 73 predicted proteins | sample 1519701 | NCBI WGS metagenome assembly OBLI01 (sample SAMEA3663005, study PRJEB22513) | pig gut metagenome | biome: pig gut; feature: pig-associated habitat; material: faeces | place: France | collected 2012
CTATCTCGGAATCTTGTGTATTGCCACAATCATGATTTGGTTAAAATGAACAATTTTAAATGTTTTTCAAACACGCTCTAGCGCGTGTTTAAATCACACCGGGATCTGCGATCCGGTTCTCTCCGTCCGCTGCCCTGGTAGCCAGTGTATCACACAGCTCATTCATGGCATGTCCATTGTGACCTTTTACCCAGATAAATGTAACCTGGTGTGGTTCTTTTGCTTTCAGAAGCCGTTTCCACAGATCCACATTTTTTACCGGTTCGTTCTTTCCTCTCTTCCAGTCTTTGCGGATCCATCCTTCGATCCAATGCTGATTAAAGGCATCCACCAGATATTTGGAATCTGAATACAGTTCCACCTGACAGGGACGGATCAAAGCTTCCAGTCCCACAATGGCAGCCATGAGTTCCATCCGGTTGTTGGTGGTTCGGATATAACCCTGAGAAAACTGCCGTTCATGCAGCTGTCCTTTGCTGTCTGTATAGTGGAGCACGCATCCATATCCCCCCGGTCCGTCCGGGTTTCCTCTGGCAGAGCCATCGGTATAGATTTTTACAAACATATCTCTTCTCCTGCTTTCTTCCAGATTCCTGTTTTTTCAAAATCAACCACTGCCTGTTTTGACGCTTCTACAATGGACCGGTCATATCCTACCATCTGAAGAAGCCGTATGGCATTTCGTGTAGTCACTCTTCCCTCTTTCAGAAGATAAGAAAATACCACATCATTTTCTTTTACCTCTTCCTCAAAATGATAATTTTTATAGCTGTCCTCCAGCATATAAGTCAATTCGATATCATGCGTCGCTGCAAAAGGCAGAATATGCGGCTGATTCAATGCTGCAAGGATTCTTGAAGAAGCTGCAATCCGTTCAATGGTATTGGTTCCGCGAAGAACCTCATCGATCATGCAGAGAATGGGAATTTCCTGATTCTTTCCTTCATCCAGAATCCGTTTTAAAGACCGGATTTCTACAATATAATAACTTTCGCTGCTCTCCAGGTCATCTCGAAGAGCCATGGAAGTCATCGTCTTATAAAAATGCATGCGACAGGCTGTCGCCGTACAGGTATGAATGGTCTGCGCCAGAATTGCATTCAGAGCAAGGTTTTTCAAAAATGTGGATTTTCCGGAAGCATTGGATCCGGTAACCAGAACTGCCTGCTTCGCAGTGATACTGTTTGCAATCGGTTCCGAAATCAGCGGGTGATACAGCTTTTCCACTTCAATTTTTGCTCTTTGTCCTTTTCTATAGTCTGTAAATTCCGGGCAGGAAAAATAAGGCAGCAATTCCCGAAAGGAGGCCACAGAAATACAGGCATCCAGAAATCCCAAAACAGAAATGATTTCTTCTGTTTCTTTTTCATGCTCCTTCATTGCTTTCATCATGGAATTAAATTTGATCAGGTCTACATGGGTCATCATGCGCACATAATCCAGAAGGATAGACTCCGGTCCGCTTTCCATGCCTCCCCGGTTCAATACCAGGAACGCACCGGATTCAAATTTTCCAAGTGCCTTTTTGCATCGGATCAGTCGCTGTGTATAATCGGACAGTTCCTCTATTCCTTCTTTTTCCAGGCTCCTGATTGCCTGCAGCAACTGGATCACACAGCGAAATCCCAGAAGGTATGCATTGATTTTTTCTTTTTCTTTCAGATACAGCCCGATATTCACACAGCCCATAAGCAGAAAAAGGAAGACACCATATTGCGGAATTATGATAAAAGCCAGAAGAGAAGCCAGAAATGCCCCAAAAAGGAACCGCTGTTTTCCCGGATTTCCGATATAGCAGTCTTTTTCTACATGTACTGCTTTATAGAGGGAAACCGAAGGGGGCCGCCTGACTGCAGCCAGAATTTCCTGCAGTCTCTGTCTCGCTTTTTCATTTTTCTGAAAGAACTGAAACAGTCGTTCCCTCTCCTGCAGTTTCTCCTTTGAAAATTCCGGTGTCCTCAGCATATAATACAGATAATCTTCGCCCGGTGAAGAGACCGTCTGATTGATCAGCAGAAAGACCCGATCCAGATCCAGATCATTCCAGGTCACATCATCAATGACAAACCGGTCTGCTTTCTGCTCTTTATAATATCCGGCAATCTGTTCCAACTGATCCCATGTGTATTCCCTGTCCGGGACCTGTCCCCAGCTTTTTTTCATTTTCCTTAGAAACTCCCGGTGTTTTCTCTGATTCTCACGAATCATCGTCCATATAAAAATCACCAGAAACAGAAGAACCAGTCCTGTCCATACAACCGAAGCAGTCATTGTTACCTCCCGGCTTTTTCTTTTATATAAGTTTCCACCAGTTCCAGCACACAGGCAATCTCCTCTTCTGTATGTGCATCGGAAAGGAACATGGCTTCAAACTGAGAAGGTGCCAGATGGATTCCATGATTCAGCATATATTTAAAATATTCCGAAAATGCTTTGGTGTCTGCTGTTTTTGCGCTGGCATAATCCGTAACTTTTTCTTTTGTAAAGAACAGACAGCCAAGAGAAGCCACATAATTGATCTGGTAAGGGCAGTTGTTTTCCACCAGAATTTTGCGGATTCCTTCAAACAGCATTTCCCCTTTCTGATAAATTCTTGTATAAATGTCCGGATTCTCCCACAGGATTTTCAACTGTGCCAGACCTGCTGCCATAGCTACCGGATTGCCGCTTAAAGTTCCGGCCTGATAAACGGGACCTGCCGGTGCCACACATTCCATAATCTCCCGTTTTCCGCCATAGGCACCTACCGGCATACCTGCACCGATGATTTTTCCGTAAGTAACCAGATCCGGGATCACTCCGAAGAATCCTGCAGCACCGTCAAATTTCAGACGGAAACCGGTAATGACTTCGTCAAAAATCAGAACTGCATGATGTGCATCGCAAAGGTCACGCAGTCCCTGCAAAAATCCGTCTGCTGGGGGAACCACACCCATATTGGCTGCCACCGGTTCCACGATCACGGCTGCCACCTGCTCTTTGCTTTCTTCAAAGAGCTGCTGTACACTGGAAAGATCGTTGTATACAGCAAGCATCGTATCCTGTGTACAAGCCTTTGGTACACCTGCACTGTCCGGAATGCCGCTTGTCATAACTCCACTTCCGGCACTGACCAGAAGCGCATCGGAATGCCCGTGATAACAGCCGGCAAATTTAATGATCTTATCTTTTCCTGTATACCCTCTTGCAGCCCGTATGGCGCTCATCACTGCTTCTGTACCGGAATTTACCATACGGATCATCTCCACATGCGGAATTCGCTCACAGATAAATTCTGCCATTTCCACTTCCCGCTCTGTGGCACATCCGAAACTCAGTCCGTTTTCACAGGCACGGATCACTGCCTCACGGATCGCCGGATGGTTATGTCCCAGAATCATTGGTCCCCAGGAACCGATGTAATCCGTATACTGATTTCCATCTACATCAAAAATTTTACTTCCTACTGCGCCCTGGATAAAGCGTGGTGTTTCCCCGATGGCGCCATATGCACGCACCGGACTGTTTACACCTCCCGGAATTCTTTTTACTGCACGTTTAAATAATTCTTCTGATCTGCTCATTATCCGATTCTCCCTTCCTCCATGAACCTTGCCAGTTCTTTTGCAAAATAGGTCAGATAAATATCTGCGCCTGCACGATATGTGCTGACTGCCATTTCACAGATGATTCGTTCTTCATCAATATAGCCCAGCTTTGCAGCAGCCTTCACCATAGCGTATTCTCCGCTCACCGAATAAGCTGCCACCGGAAGATTGATTGCATCCTTGACTTCCCGAATCACATCCAGATAAGACAGCGCCGGTTTCACCATAATGATATCCGCTCCTTCCTGTACATCCAGAAGCGCTTCTTTCATTCCCTCTCTCCGGTTATGAAAATCCATCTGATAACTCTTTCTGTCACCAAAAGAAGGTGCGGAACCTGCTGCTTCCCGGAATGGTCCATAAAAAGCAGAGGCATACTTCACTGCATAAGATAAAATCGGAATATCTTTGTGTCCTTTCTCATCCAACAGATGACGGATTGCCCCTACACGCCCGTCCATCATATCGGAAGGTGCCACCATATCCGCACCTGCTTCCACATGAGACAAAGCGGTTTTCGCCAGAAGTTTCAGCGTGCTGTCATTTTCCACATCATGTCCGCAAAGCACACCGCAATGACCATGCGAGGTATATTCACACATACATACATCCGTGATCAGATACAGATCCGGAAACTGTTTTCTTGCTTCCCGAAGTGCTCTCTGTACGATTCCGTCCTCTGCATAAGCCTGACTTCCCACTTCATCTTTTACATCCGGAATTCCAAAGAACATTACTTTGTCCACACCGGCTTTCTGCAGACGTTCCAGTTCGAAAGGAAGCCGGTCAACACTGTACCGGTACTGTCCCTCCATGGAAGGAATCTCTTCTTCCACATTGGTTCCTTCTTTTACGAAAAGCGGATAGATCAGGGAACTTTTATCCATTCTTGTCTCCCGCACCATCCTGCGCAGCGTATCACTTTTTCTAAGTCTTCTTGGTCTGACTGTCATATCCATGCGATCCTCACTCCTTTATTCTTGTAATCCTTTTAAGTCTACAACCAAATCTGTCACACTGTCAATGGTCGCTTCTTTGGCTATCCAGGTTTGCATTCCATAGGCATCGGCTGCTTCCCTGGTCTGTTTTCCGATACAGGCAGCTTTCACCTTGCTGTAATCCAGACCCGGCACTCCGTTTACAAATCCCCGTACCGTAGAAGCACTGGTAAAGACTGCACAGTCGATTTCTCCTGACTCAAAAGCGTTCTTCAAATCAATCATCTCATTTTCTTCATAGAACGTGTCATACGTAGGCACATCACAAATGGTAAGACCCGGTTTTTTTGCAAGATTCTCTAAGATCTCTTTGCCCCCGATTTTTGCACGCGGAAGAAGAATTTTTTCTTCTCCTTCACATACCTGACACAAAGCAGCCCCAAGGGAGGCTCCGTCAAAGGTTTTTGGCATAAGATCCACAAACAATCCTCTTTCTTCCAGCTCTTTTGCAGTACCTTTTCCGATTGCGGCAATCTTTACCTTTCCAAGGGCACGGATATCTTTTCCTGCCTGTTTCATTTCCCGGAAGAATACACGCACACCGATCGGACTGGTAAACCCGATCCAGTCAAAGGTATCCAGTTCTTCCATTGCCTTCTTAAGAAGGCGCTGATCCTGCAGCGGTTCTGTACGGATTGCAGGAAGTTCCAGTACTTCTGCCCCCATGACCCGCAGCTTCTGTGCCATTGTGGAGATGGTTTCTTTCGGTCTTGTAACCAGAACCTTCCAGCCTGCCAGAGGCAGTTTTTCATACCAGGCAAATTCTTCTGCAAGCGCACAGACTTTTCCCACTACAATAATCGCAGGTGTCAAAATGCCCTGACGTTTGACTTCTTCCGGTAAGGTACCAACCGTTGCCACGATCCTTTTTTGTCCTGCTGTTGTTCCCTTCTGCAAAATGGCCGCCGGCATCTGCGGATCGATTCCAGCTGCCAGAAGCGAATTACAGATGTCTGAAAGAGCGGACACCCCCATGAGAAATACAAGGGTTCCCTTTGTCCGTACCAGAGCTTCAAAATCAATATCATACGGTTCGCCCTGTTTTTTATGTCCCGTAATAATATGCAAAGAAGAACAAAAATCTCTGTGTGTAACCGGAATTCCGTTATAAGCAGGTACTGCGATCGAAGACGTCACACCCGGAACCACTTCATAAGGAATGCCTTCTTTATGAAGCAGTTCCAGTTCTTCTCCTCCTCTTCCAAACAGGAACGGGTCTCCCCCTTTCAGGCGCACGACACGCAAACCTTTCTTTGCCTCTTCTGCAAGAACCCGGTTAATCTGTTCCTGCGGCATAGTATGATTGGAAGCGCGTTTTCCCACATTGATCCTGCGGGCTTCTTTGGGCACTTTCGAAAGCACCCCCTGTCCGACCAGACTGTCATACACCACAACCTCGGCATTCTGAAGGACTTCCATTCCCTTTAAAGTAAACAGGCCCACATCGCCCGGTCCGGCGCCTACCAGCCATACTTTTCCCGGATGCTTTAATTGTCTTGCCAGACGGATTCCGATTTCTTCTGCTTCTTTCCTGTTTCCCTTCAAAGAAGCCTTCCGGTATGCACCCGTGTCTTCTTCATAATACAGACCGGTCAGCGTCAGTTCTTCTCCTTCTACCGTCGCATAGGCAGCCACAGGAGAAGAACAGCCTCCGTCCAGATCGCGCACAAATGCCCGCTCTGCCATTGCCGCACAGGCACTGTCTTCATCATTATATCCATCCAGATAAGAATAATCCTGCCCCTTTCTGCCCTGTACAGCCAAAATTCCCTGCCCTGCTGCAGGCAGGATTTCCTCCGGCTCAAAGTAACGACAGATCCGTCCTTCCAATCCCAGACGTTTCAGACCTGCTGCTGCCAGTACAAGGGCAGAATACCGGCCCTCATCCAGCTTTCGCAGTCTTGTCTGCACATTTCCGCGTACACTGGCAAACGTCATATCCGGAAACAGTTCCTTCAGCTGAAGGGTTCTGCGAAGACTGGAACAACCAATGGGTTTTTCCGGATCCAGCGCATCCACTCCTTCCGGAAGCACCAGAACATCTCTTGGGTCCTGCCGCTTGGAAAAAGCAATGAGAGGAAGTTCCTCCGAAACCTCCATCGGCATATCCTTCAGACTATGTACAGACAGCATCGTCCGTCCGTCTTCCAGTGCTCTGTCCAGTTCCTTCACAAACAGTCCTTTTCCTCCTACTTTATCCAGGGTACGGTCAAGAATCTTATCTCCAGTTGTCTTCATAGTGAGCAGTTCCACCCGACAGTCTTTATTCTTTTCTTCAATATAGGTCTTGACCATTTCACTTTGTATCACTGCCAGCCGGCTTTCCCGGCTTCCGATCACGATTTTTCTCTGACTCATTCTTTTCCTCCCGGCTGGTGGAGCAGCCGCTCCACTTTTCTTCGCATTTCTCTTGATTTTACCGGATCGCCTCCGCTGTTAAATCCCATCACCACATCTTCTTCCAGAAGAATCCCCGGAAAATAAAAATCACATTTTCTTCTGTCACTGGCTGTATTTACAAGAATCCCCAGACATTTACAGGCGCTGTAAATATCTTCATTCACCTTCCTGTCATCCGTCGCAGCCAGTACCAGATCTGCATCATAGATGTCTTCTCTTTCATACCTTTTCTTCTTCCAGAAGATTCTGCCCTGTTCTTTCAGTTCCCGGATTCCATCCGAGATCTCCGGTGCGATCACCCAGATTTCTTCCACAAAATCCAGCAGCGTACGGATTCTTCTTTCGGCAATGGTACCGCCGCCAACCACCATCACCTTTTTGCTGTTTAAATCCATAAACAAAGGAAAATATTTTTTAGTTTTCATATAATTTCTCCAATCCTGCCACACAATCCAGAAAGGCTTCCTGTTCCAGGGAATCCCGCAGACCAAAGATCAACTTGTTGACCACCTTTCCGGCAGCCGTATCAATCGCCTCCAGAAGCTTTTCCCGATCCGGATCTTCCATCGGTGTCTTTTTCAGAATCTTTAAAATCCGAAGATTCAGATCCTCCACTGCCTCTGCCTTGATTTCCTGAATTCTTGGAAAAACATCTCTTCCGTCAAACCAGTCATAAAATTCCCGCATCTGTTCTTCCAGAATCTCTCCTGCCAGATTCATACTTGCCTGCAGTCCGGGCGATGCGGCACTGATCCGGAAACTGTCAATATCATAAAGCGTCACGTCCTGCATCTTGCCGATTTCCGGATCAATGTCTCTTGGGACAGCCAGATCGATCAAAATCATATGCGCAGGAACCTTCGCATTTTCAAATTCTTCTTTTGTAATGGTATAATTGGGACTGGCCGTTGCAGAAACTACCACATCACATTTCGGAAGAAACTGCATCCGTTCCCCGTAATTGATCCGTTCACATCCCTTTGGAATATTCACGACACCACTTCTGTACTGACGGACCGTTACGGTCACATCCGCTCCCGCCTCCTTCAAAGCAAGCGCAGTCACCTTTCCCATTTCTCCGTTTCCGATCACCATACAGGTTCTTCCCTGAAAATGAAAGCCCTGATTTTCCAGCCTTGCCATGGCCTGATGGATAACGGAAGTATTGGCTCTTGAAAATACCACCTGCGTCTTGACCCGCTTTGCAGCCGTAACAGCCATCCGAAACAATACTTCCAACACATTATCGGTACAGTAAGCATCCCGGGCCAAAGTCAGAGCATCCTTCACCTGGGTAATAATCTGGTCCTCTGCCAGAATCTGAGATTTCAGACCACTGGCCAGATAAAAGAGATGTCTGACTGCTTCCTCTCCTCTTCTCTCTGTAAAATATTCCCTGTACGCTTCCTGCGGAAGTTCCTTTTCTCTGCACAAAAACGCATAAAGAGACCCCTCCCATTCCTCCTGGGCACTCACCCAGATTTCCATTCGGTTACAGGTTGACAAAATAATACATCCTAAGATATCCTGCTCTGCTTTCAGCCGCTCCATGGCCTCCACTGCCTTCCTCTTAGTAAAAGAAAATCTGGCACGGATATCTACGGATGCCCGGTTAAAGTCAATTCCAATCATGGATACACTCATCTTGCATACACTCCGTATCTTTCGTTATTCTGATCAGACTCTGCGCTCAGAAGCACGAGATAATCTGCGTTCATATTAGCACAGAATACTTTCCGGTGCAACCGGTCACACAACTTTTCCATTTCTCCTCTATAGCAGAAAAATTTTCTTCTCTGCGGCAAATGCCGTGAATAACCATTGACAAACGGCCAGCCGAACGCTACAATTGTGGTAGAAATTAAATGTCGCAGGTGTCCGTTTTGGAAGAATAGGAAAGCTGAGTGAAAATCTCACACGGTCACGCCGCTGTAATGGAGGAGCTGTATTTTACATATGTCACTGGGAAACTGGGAAGACAAAATACAGCATGGATCCCTGAGTCAGAAGACCTGCCTGCTGCATCTAATTACACAACGGTTACGAACGATGGCCCTGTGTAAGAACAGTCTATCCATACCGGTGGATTCTCCGGTATCCTGTTCTTTCTATGGCCTGCCGGGAAACCCGCAGGTTTTTTTATTTCTATTCAACAAAAATAAAAAACAGGAGGAAAAAAATGAATCGAAAACAGAAACACATGCTTGCTCTTATCAGCATCCTGGCACTTACATTTGGAATTGTACCGAATGTCAATGCCATGCACATCATGGAAGGTTATCTTCCGGGCGGTTACTGCATTGCCTGGGGTGTCCTCTGCATTCCTTTTCTTGCAGCCGGATTTCTTTCCATCCGCAAAACATTAAATGAACACAGAAATCTCATCACACTTCTCGCCATGTCCGGAGCGTTTGTCTTCGTGATTTCATCTTTGAAGATTCCGTCCGTCACAGGCAGTTGTTCTCATATGACCGGAACCGGACTTGGTGCCATCCTGTTCGGACCAAGTGCGGTATCCATTCTCGGACTGATTGTTCTGGTATTTCAGGCGATTCTGCTGGCACATGGCGGACTGACTACGATCGGAGCCAATACCTTCTCCATGGCAATCGCCGGTCCGTTTCTTACATATGCGATTTACAAGCTCTGTCAGAAATGTAAGCTCAACAAACGGATTTCTGTATTTCTGGCTGCTGCTCTGGGGGATTTATTCACCTATTGTATCACCGCTGTGCAGATGGCCATCGCGCATCACACAGATACCACCATTACCGGTGCCATGGGAAAATTCCTGATGGTGTTTGCACCTACACAGATTCCGCTTGCGATTATCGAAGGAATCCTGACTGTACTGATCGTTATAGGACTGGAAACTTATGCAAAACCGGAGCTTCGTGCCATCGGATTTTTAAAGGAGGGAAAATAAAATGAAAAAGAAAGTGATCCTTTTACTGATTCTGGTCGTATTAATTGCTTTTATCCCTCTGTTCGCATTAAAAGAAGCCGAGTTTGGCGGTTCCGATGATGCCGGAAGTCAGGTGGTAGAGGAAGTGGATTCCGGATACGAACCCATCGCAGAGCCCATCCTGGAAAAACTGTTGGGACATGAACTTCCCGGGGAAGTAGAAAGCCTTCTCTTCTGTATCCAGTCTTCCATTGGAGTAGGAATTATCGCTTTCTTCATGGGCCGTTTTGTCGAAAGAAAAAAACTTGGAAAAGGTGAATGATTTTTGATTACGATCGATAAACTCTGTTACAATTCCGGTCTTCGCTACGAAAACGCCGGTGAAAAATTTGCATTTGCCATGATTACACTGGTTCTTTGTGTAATGAGTCGTTCCATGGTCATTGCAGGGATTGTTTTAGCTGTTATGGGGATTCTAACCGTATGGAAAGGGAGAATCCCCCTTTTCCGCTATCTTCATTTTTTATGTATTCCGCTGGTTTTTCTTTTACTCAGTACACTGGCAATTATCGTAAATGTAAAAAAAGAACCGCTGGACTTGTTTGCCTTACAGTTGGGCAACTGGTACATCACCGGCAGTATGCAGGGATTTCTCTATGCCCTGCAGCTGATTCTGACTGCACTGGCTGCTGTATCCTGCCTGTATTTTCTATCCATGAATACACCTATGCCGGATATTCTCATGGTACTGGAAAAACTGCATTGTCCAAAGCTTCTGATCGAGCTGATGCTTCTGATCTACCGTTTTATCTTTATTCTGCTGGATACAGCCTATTATCTTTCCACCTCTCAGGAATGCAGACTGGGAAACCGAAACTACAGAACTTCTCTGAAGTCCTTTGCTGCGCTTTGCACAGCGCTTATGATACGGGCGGTAAAACGTTCCAATGCCCTTTACGCTTCCATGGAAGCCCGTTGCTACGACGGTACGATCCGGGTATTGACTGAAGATCACCCGCCCAGAAAAAAAATCATTGTGCTGATCACGCTTTTTGAATTGTTTCTTTTTGTACTTTTTATTCAGAGGAGATTCTTTCTATGAACAACGATATTATATTAAAAGCAGACAATCTGTATTTTTCCTATGACGATGAAAAATCCCATTCCCTGAACGGTCTCTCTCTTGAAATCAAAAGAGGTCAGAAGATTGCTTTTATGGGAGCCAACGGTTCCGGAAAATCCACTTTTTTTCTTTGCTGTACCGGTATTCACAAACCCTCTTCCGGAACGTTGTACTATAATGGTGCACCCTATTCTTATGACAAAAAAAGCCTTTTGAAACTGCGCAGTAAAATCGGAATCGTCTTTCAGGATCCCGATAATCAGCTGTTTTCTGCCAGTGTTTATCAGGAAATTTCTTTTGGAGCTCTGAATCTGGGTCTCTCCGAAAAAGCAGCCAAAGAAGCGGTAGAAACGGTTATCGACCAGCTGGAGATCACGCCTTTTCGTCACAAACCGACCCACGCCTTAAGCGGCGGACAGAAAAAACAGGTATCCATTGCAGACATTCTCGTCATGAAACCGGACATTATCATTCTGGACGAACCGGCAGCCGCTTTAGATCCCAAACACACAACTCTGGTCAACCAGATCGTGGATCGTATGACCGAATCCGGCATTACTGTATTTCTGGCCACCCACGATGTCAACTATGCCTATGAATGGGCCGATCAGATCATGCTGTTTCATGAAGGCAAGGTTCTCATGCACGGAACACCGGAACAGGTCTTTACCAATAAGGCAGCACTTGCCCAGACCAATCTGGAACCCCCTGCTGTTCTGGAACTCTTTGACAGCCTTTGCAAGAAGGGAATCCTCAAAACAGGACTGCCTCTGCCAAAGAATCTGAAAACCCTTGAAAAATATATTTCATATGTAAATTTGAACACTACATATTATGGAGGAAATACCACTGTGGAACAGAAAAAGAAAAAAGCCATTCTGGTTGTAAGCTTCGGCACCAGCCACAACGACACACGAAAGGTCACCATTGATGCCATTGAACGCGATCTGGGGGATGCGTTCCCGGACTACCCGGTTTACCGTGCATGGACCAGCAAAATGATCATCAAAAAGCTGAAAACAAGAGATCAGGTTTCTGTCAGGAATGTAAAAGAGGCCATGGAACAGATGAAAGCAGACGGAATTACGGATGTTCTGGTTCAGCCTACGCATGTGATCAATGGAATCGAAAATGATTTGATGAAAGAGGATGTTCTTTCTTATTCTGAATTCTTTTCTTCGATTTCGTTTGGTACCCCACTGCTTACTTCTGAAGAAGACAGCAATGCTGTGATCCAGGTGCTGACCGATGCCTTTTCCTGGCTGAAACCCAGTCAGGCCCTTGTATTTATGGGACATGGAACCACGCACTTTGCAAATTCCATCTACGCTGCTCTGGACTATACCTTTAAGGATAAAGGCTACCCGAATATTTTCCTTGGTACCGTAGAAGCCTATCCTTCCATGGAAAGTCTCAAACGTATGGTAGATGCCTATAAACCGGAAGAAGTGTTCCTGGCTCCTTTTATGATTGTTGCCGGCGACCATGCCAAAAATGATATGGCAGGCGATGATCCGGATTCCTGGTACAACAAATTCAAAGAAGCCGGTTATAAAGTCACACCGGTTCTGAAAGGTCTGGGTGAATACGAAGGAATCCGTAAGATTTTTGTAGAACATTTAAAAGCCGCTGAACATTAAAAAAACTGCCGACAGAAAATTTTCTGCCGGCAGTTTTTTTAATCTGCATACTGCATCATTGTATAACGGATGGATTCATAATCAAATTCCATTCCTTTTTCTTCATACCAGTCATAGGTTTCCGTGGTCTCTCCATCCGACCAGATTTCCGGACAACTGTTTGTAAGCCAGTCACACGGTACCACATGGATTTCCTGTTTCGATGCGATTTCCAGAAATCCTGCCAGTTCTTTTTCCTGCTCTTCATCCAGCAGATCCGGAACTGCAGACAGGAAAAACGGGGTACCGCTCTTTGCAAGCAGTCTGGACCACTGTCTGTTCTTTTCCCAGCTGATGGCTCCTGCAATTCCTACACAGTCTGCATCAATATCATAAAAGGTTCTGTGCTGCATGAGGCGGAAAGCCAGTGAATTGACACCCAGCTGTCTGGTTCTCTCCCATCTTTTTCCACTGGTATCATCGCCGATACGGTTCAGCTGCATCAGACCTGCCCCCAGATGACCGATGGTATTACAGCCGATGATGATGACCTGATATTCTTTTGCCACATCCCAGATCATCTGGTAGAAATCGGTAACAATCTCTGCGCTGGTCTTTGTCCGGTCATAAAAACTCCAGCCATCGGAAGTAACCAGTGGATTCATCTGGAATCCCCATTTTCCAAACAGATCAAACGTGGAAAAGTCATGTTTCACAAGCTCATATCCCCATTTGCAGATGGTTTCCATATCCTGACGGATATACGCTCTGGCTTCCGGATGAGACGGATCCAGACATCCATTATGAGAAAGTCTCCATTCCGGTTTAATGGCTTCGTCTTCATTCAGAAGAAAACGTACCCAGATACCCGGACGGGCTCCTCTTTCCTTGATTGTATCGGCCAGTCCCTTCATATCCGGGAATTTTGCATTTCCCTTTCTCCAGGGACCTCCGTTGTAATCCTCCAGTCTGTGATGCTCCTGCCAACAGTCATCCACAACCATAAACGGCGGATTCTCAAGACCTTTTGTCAGACGGCAAAGATAGTCGGTATCTCGAAGAATCTCTTTCTGGGAACTGTCTCCATATGCATAATACCAGTTATTGCTTCCATAAACCGGTTTTTCCGGAAAGACCGGATCCGGACACATAGCACGACAAAACGCACGGGCTGCTTCAAAGACCGTACACTGAGAAAATTCACGGCTTACGATTCTGGCTGCGCAAAGCGTCCTTCCCTTTAAATGTACCCCTGCACCACCACAGCGGACATCCAGATAAAGGGTGATTCCTTTCGTATTCATCAGCCACTGGCACATAGCACCGGGACGCACCATCACGCCTGCTCCCCAGACTACCTTTGTCTCTTCTCCATAATGGAGAAAATACCATGGAAACATCCGGTTTGGATTCATACCTTTCCATTCCATATTTCCATATCCGCGTTCCCATTCATCCGCAAAAATCCGGGCATTGGAAGAAATCTCCATGTTCCAGTGAAGCTTGACCCATTTCACAGCAGAATACTTTGCATGGAGCATGACCGCGTCATTTTCTTCGCCCTGTTCCACAGTCACTTCCACATCTTCCGTCTGTACACTTCCCTGCTCCGGTTTTCCCCAGAACTGTGCTTTTTCTGTCTGAATCCCGATATAATCCGGAATTCCAAGTTTTCTGATTTCTTTTACCATGAAATCTGCCTCCTTGTTCTTTTAACTATCATTATAGCGTAAAAAATACTGCAAAAAAACAGGCTTCTGTTTCGAAAACTTTTGATTTTGTTGCATCTTAATGTTTATTCTTCATAAAACTCTACTTCTGAGATACAGTTATCGTTCCACTGAGAACCGCCGTAAGCCTTATGAATGTACAGACTTACAAAAGAAGCTTCTACCGGTTCCTCAAAAGAAAGACAGAATGCTTTCTTTTCATCGGAAAAATCCACATTCTTGCTCTGCTTGTCGCCCAGATTTATGGTAAGACATGCAGGACGTGCATTCTTTTCCCACATGCTGTCACTTCTCCAATTGCCCAGGTACAGAACCATATAGCGAATCTTATGCGGTTTGTCAAAACTCAGTTTGATTCCGGCTCCCTCACCCAGTCCGTCCAGTCCCTCCTGCCAGGAAGTGGAACTATCTCCGTCTGCGGCACTGTTCGCACTGTAATCATAGTTTTCCGAGTAAGCCATGGAGCTTTGTTCCGCCAAAGCAACGGAAATCTTTTTGTACTGACCGAAATCTACACTGTCTTTGTCTGTGAATACAAAAGATTCCTGTTTGGCTTCCTCTTCTTTCGTTTCTTCTTTCGTTTCTTCTTTCACCGTTTCTTCCGGTTTCTCTTCTTCCGTCTCTCCCTTTTCTGTCTCTTCTTTTTCTGTGGAAGCGGTCTCTTCCTCAAGGTCTTCCACAGGCTGGGTCTCTCCGTAATAGGACTTCTTTTCCTCGTCCATTTGCTTTACTGTAAGCATTCCCCACAGAATCCCTACAAGCAGACATACCAGAAGAACACAACCTGCAATCAGCCATACCGGACTCTTTTTTTCCGGTTTTCTTTTCCGTGGTTCTCTTTTTCTTTCCGGTTCCTGCTGGATTTCTTCTATGATCTGCTCTCGTGATTCCTCTTCTTCATCCAGATCCATATACTCTTCAAATACGGCTTTTCCGCATTTTGAACAGAACAAATCGGTATCGTCGAGTTCATGACCGCATCTTTCGCATTTCAAAGTATCACCCTTTCCTATCTCTTGTACTATTTCCAGTAATCTCTTTCATTGTCGATCATATAAAGCAGAGCGTTACAGATACAAGCCGCAATATTGCTGCCGCCTTTGCGTCCCTTTGCCACAATACAAGGTGCCCCGGATTCCATGATCATCTCCTTTGATTGTACCACATTTACAAAACCTACGGGAACCCCGATGATCAGGTAAGGAGAAATTTTCTTTTCCTGTATCAATTCATATAGACGGACCAGTGCAGTCGGTGCATTTCCAATTGCAAAAATCACCGGTTTTCCAAGCGCTGCTGCCTTATCCATACAAGCTGCTGCCCGGGTACTTCCTTCTGCTTTTGCTTTTGCAGCCACATCTTCATCCGACATAAAACAGAACACTTCTCCGCCGAATTTTCCAAGGGCCTTTTTATTGATTCCTGCTTTTGCCATCTGCGTGTCTGTGACAATGGATGCCCCATTTTTGATGGCTTCTATGGCCTGCTCCACTGCTCCCTCCGAGAAGTACAGGCTGTCTGCATATTCAAAATCTGCACTTGTATGAATGCAGCGTTTTACGATCAGTTCCGTTCCTGGCTGAAACTTATGATCGCCCAGTTCTTCTGTAATAATCTCAAAGCTTCTTGTCTCAATTTCTCTTGGCTGTACATTTTCCAGTTTTGTTTTCATCTGACTGCCTCCTTCTTGTGTCTTCAGATTCCTGCTTCCAGTATCTCATAAATCTTGTCCATGTCAAGATATTGGCGCAAACCTTCTGCAAGAAGATCATACTGTTTTTCTTTGTATGCAGCAAAATCCACACCTGTCATCTGACTTACATCCAGTCCTTTTTGTTTTCCGATTGCTCCTACAAGCGTCTCTGCCACTTTTTCCTTATCAAAGATTCCATGCACATAGGAACCATAAACATTTGCTTTATAAGTACCATCGATTTTTACGGTTCCATTGACGGTATCCCGGATCTGCGTAAGCGGTTTTGCCCCTTCTTTTCGCTTGCAGACCCCCATATGAATCTCATATCCTTCCAGTTCCACACCACTGATATCTTTTAACAGACCTTCTACCGTTCCGAAGGTTCCTTCCACTCTTGTCCTTGTCTTCTCTCCCTGAAATACGGTATCCATAGGAAGCAGACCCATGCCGCGGATTTTTCCTCCTGCTTCCACTCCATCCGGATCCCAGAGCGTCTCACCCAGCATCTGGTAACCGCCGCAGATACCAAAGATGAGCTTGCCCTTGGCTGCCTCTTTTAAAATAGCAGCTTCCAGCCCGTTCTGCCGCATCCAGAGCAGATCCTCCATGGTATTTTTGGAACCTGGCAAAAGAATCATATCCGGATTTTTCAGATCTTTTACAGACTGTACATAACGGAGCGAAACGCCCGGAATCACTTCCAGTGCATTAAAATCGGTAAAATTGGAAATTCTCGGCAGACGGATTACGGCAATATCGATCAGATCCACATGCTGGCTTCCGCGTACCCGTTCTGCAAGACTGTCTTCATCTTCCACATCCACCTGCAGATAAGGAGCAACACCGACCACCGGAATCCCGGTCTTTTCTTCCAGCATCTCCACACCCGGATCCAGAATACTCTTATCTCCACGGAATTTATTGATGATCAATCCTTTTACCATATCCCGTTCCTCTTCTTCCAGAAGCATCACGGTTCCTACCAGCTGAGCAAACACCCCGCCTCTGTCAATATCGCCCACCAGAAGTACCGGTGCGTTGGCCATCTTTGCCATGCCCATGTTCACCAGATCTTCCTGTTTCAGATTGATTTCTGCCGGACTTCCGGCTCCTTCGATGACGATGATATCATACATGGAAGCCAGGGTATCATACGCTTCCTGAATTTTCGGCCGCAGATTCTTCTTAAAGGCAAAATATTCTCTTGCACTCATGTTGCCCAGAACTTCCCCGTTCACGATCACCTGACTGCCCGTATTATTCGTCGGTTTGAGCAAAATCGGATTCATCAGTGCCAAAGGACGAATGCCTGCCGCCTCTGCCTGCATCACCTGGGCCCGTCCCATCTCCAGTCCTTCTTCTGTAATAAAAGAATTCAAAGCCATATTCTGGGATTTAAACGGTGCCACAGAATATCCGTCCTGTTTAAAAATACGACACAAGCCTGCAGTCAACAGACTTTTTCCCGCATTTGACATGGTTCCCTGTACCATAATTGCTTTTGCCATTTTCTTATCCTTCCTTTCCGTACCGGGCAAGCACCCGGAGCAGCCGGTCATTGTCTTCCCGAAGTTTTACTGCGATCCGGTAATAGCCTTTTTCTAATCCATGATAATTGCTGCAGTCGCGAATGAGAAATCCCGCCTTCAGACAATTTTCATACAGGTCTTTGGGACCTTTAAAAAAAATATAATTGGCGCTGGATGCAAAGGTGATATAACCTGCTTTTTTCATTTCTTCCAGCATCCGGCACCGTTCCTTTCGAATGACCTGCATGGTCCGTGCCACATAAGCTTCCTCTTTTAATGCTGCCACACCCGCCTTTTGTGCAATGGTGGAAACACTCCAGGGCTGTCCGCAAAGGGCCGCCCGTTCCAGAATCCCGAGATTGCTGCACAACCCATATCCAAGACGTACCCCTGCCATTGCATAACGCTTGGTAAATGCTTTCAGAAGAAACAGATTGGAAGAGCGATCCAGACACTCTTTCAATGTGTGGGCTTCCGGCTCTTCCACAAAATCTACAAAACATTCATCCAAAACCAGGAGACAGTTCCTTTCCCTGCATTTTTCCAGTATACGAAGAAGAAGTTCCCGCCTGGTAAGCACACCCGTAGGATTATTGGGATTACACACAAATACCATATCGACCCCTTCTTCAATGGCCGCAAGAAATCCTTCATCCAGTAAAAATCCATTCTCCTCTTTCAGAAAATAATGCTGTACCTGGCAACCGGCAGTTTCCAGAGCCTGCTCATATTCTGCAAAAACCGGTGCGGGAAGCAAAGCTTTCTTTGGCTTTTCCCCAAGCACCAGACGAAAAATCAGATCTGCCGCCCCGTTTCCGCAAAGGATCCAATCGGGGTTGACCCCTTCATATGCTCCAATGGCTTCCCGCAATTCCTGACAGCAGGTATCCGGATAATTACACACTTCCTCCATTGCCAGTACAGCCGCCTGCTTCACAGATTCCGGTGTTCCGAATGGATTGCAGTTGGCGGAAAAATCTGTCACATTTTGATGGCGGTAAATGTCTCCGCCGTGTAAATGGTAACTCATGTCTGTCTCTCCTATCCCGTTTCCTATAAAATACAACCAATCACAAGCATCCGAAGCCCGGCAAACAAAAAGGTTCCAAGCGCAGCCGTCACATACAGGATCTTATTTGCACGGGGAATATCTTCCGGTTCCGGTTTTCTGATCGCATCCCCTATGGTTTTTTTCTCATATAACTTTCCAAAATAAAAGGCATTTCCGGCCAGCTGTACATCCAGAGCACCTGCCATCACTGCTTCTGTCTGCGCCGAATTGGGGCTTGCATGATTATACCGGTCTCTCTTAAAAATCTTCCATGCCTGTTTCCAGTCATATCCACAGATGGCAGCTGCAGCAATCATAAGAAATGCGGAAATCCGTGCCGGAATATAATTGGCAATATCATCCAGTTTTGCTGCACACCGGCCAAAATACAGATATTTGTCATTTTTATAGGCAATCATGGAATCCATGGTGTTGATTCCCTTATACAGAAACATAAGAGCAGGCCCGCCAATCGCCATATAAAAAAGTGGTGCCACAATTCCATCCGATGTATTTTCTGCCACAGTTTCCACCGCAGCCTTCGTCACACCGGCCGCATCCAGATTCTGGGTATCCCGCCCTACGATCATGGAAACGGCATATCTGGCTTCCTCAATGGTTCCTTTTATAAGCCGGTCATATACCCGCATACTTTCCTGTTTCAGAGACTTCACTGCCAGCATCTGATAACAAAGAAAGGCAGAAAGTGCCACACCGGCTGCCGTATGGATCCGGTCAGCCAATGTCACAAGAAGAAGCGGAATCCCGCCGCTTCCAAGGCAGATCAAAACCACCAGCAAAGCGCCTGCCCATTTCTCCCCTTCCGGTGTCTTTGGAAATATCCGCCGGAGTCTTTTCTCCAGCCAGGCAATGCTGTTTCCTATGATCCGCACCGGATGGTACAGCCATCTGGGATCTCCCAGAAGTAAATCTATAAAAAAGCCCGCGATCAGGGCCAATGCTGTCCATTTCATTCTTTTTTATCCTTCCCTTACGATTTGTATTTTCCCCGTTACTTCTATTTTTCCAGTCTCTTTCCACTGTTTCTTTGTAGTCTTGATTTGAAATCCTTCCCCGTTCTTTACCTGCCAGGAAAAATAATCTCCCGGCACTTTGGAAAAGCCGCTGAGAATACTCATGATGGTTCCTCCATGCACCACAAAAGCCCCCAATTCCACGGATTCCTCCAGACATGCCTCCAGAATACGGGCAAACTGCTCCCGACACCGTTTCTGAAATCCTTCCATACTTTCTCCCCCGGGAAAAGGCATGGTTCCATTGCTGTCGATCCATTCCTGATAAGCCGGATTCCCGCTTAATTCTTCATAATTTTTATTCTCAAATGCGCCAAAATCGCATTCCATAAGCCCGGGTTCCAAAACCAGCTCTTTCCCCGGAAACAGAATCTGTGCAGTCTGCACACATCGGCGCATGGGACTTACAATAACACGCTCTACCTGCTCCCCTGCCGGATAAGAAAACCCCTCCAGCAGATCAATTCCTTCTCTGCAGAGAGGTTCATCCGTCCGGGAACCAACATAACGCTTTTCCAGATTTCCTTTTGTCATAGAATGACGAATCAGATAAAACTCAGCCATCTTTCAACACCGTCCCGATTCCGCATACCACCCGCACCACACAGCTGCTTTTCGCTGCCAGTCTGGTACAGACTCTTCCTGTCGTTTCTCTGTACATCCGGTCAAACGCCTCTACAGGCACCACTCCATATCCCAGTTCATTGGTGATCAAAAGCAGTTCCGGATTCTTTTCCATCAGTTCCTCTTCCAGTCCATCCAGGTTTTTTCCTTCTAGGAGGCGTGCTCTCACCCACGCGTGAAAATGATCCATGCAGACACAGGTAAAAATGGCTTCATAAGAAGCTGTTTTTCCATCCACGATCTGCTCTTTGGAAATCCCCAGATGCTCCGTTACATATTCTTTTTTTCCCTGAAAGGCTCCGCCTAAAATCAGCTTCACAACTCAACCTCCCATCATCTGTCCCAGAACTGCACAAAATGCAACCACCAGCTCACAAAGCTGCATATGAAATCCTGCCAGATCTCCGGTAATTCCGCCGAATTCTTTCTGAGACATTTTGTAATAATACAAATATTCCAGTGCTGTTCCCGCAAGCACACAGCACCCGATCAAAGGACGCAAAAGAATCATCCCGATTCCGGTCACTGCCACAAAGAATACCGAGGTGATACGAACCGCACGCTTCTGGGCACCATCTGAGAAAGTGGCTGCAAGTCCTGTATTTTTTGCCATAGGAAAAGAAGCGATGGAAAAAGCGCCAAGCCCCCTGGCGAAAACAAATCCCAGACAGATCACCGGCAGACTCCGTTCATTGACTTCGCTGCACACGCCCAGATAGAAAAGAAAATAGCAGATTCCCACAATAATCGCAAAGGCTCCTGCATGGGAGTCTTTCAGAATCTCCAGTTTCCGTTCTCTTGGCTGATAAGAATTCAACGCATCTGCCGTATCCAGAAGGCCATCCAGATGAATCCCTCCGGTGACTGCCACAGGAATCAGTAAAAGAACCACCGAATAAAAGAGATGACTGCTTACCAGTCCGCTCCCGTAGGTTCCCCAGAGCCACACAAGCCCTCCGATCACCATGCCGATCAGGGGATAAAAACACATAATATAACGCATATTTTCTCTGGTCCATTCACTTTGGGGCATGGGAATTTTCGAATACATAGAAAAAGCAATTTTAAAGCTGTTCCAGAGCTGACTTCCTTTCTTTGTTTTTTCTTCCACTTTCATTCTCCTCCTGCCTGTTTCTGAACAACCGGAATCCCGTAAACCACTTCTACTACTGTAGCTGCCTTTTTGGCGATTTCCCGGTTGATGCGTCCCAGATATTCCTGGTAACGGATGGTTTCTTCTTCATACACGATTCCATCCGAAAAAATCTCATTGGTGACAATGACAAGCTCTGCGGCCTGCTTCTCCAGATTGGCAACCCCATCTAAAACCGCCTGGACGGTGTTTTCTTTTGCTCCTGTCTCCTGAAACATCTCATTGGCCACCAGATTCGACATACATTCCAGCAAAACGTAAGCATTTGGGGGAATCTTCTGCTCCTTCAGCCCGGTATAACATTCTACCGTAGAAAAATTTTTCTTTGCCCGCATCATTCGATGACGCGAGATCCTTTTTTGACTTTCCTCATCAAAAGGATACATCGTCGCTATGTAAATCCGTTCCCCCTCACCGAAACCGGTAAGCACATCTTCTGCGTAAGCCGACTTTCCACTTCCGCTTCCACCTGTCACAAGGGTTATCATATCCGTTTCCTCCTATGCAAGAGGCACATAAGCTTCCATGCCGATTCCGCCAAAATCACTCATTCCGTAATAAACCGCCGTTGCAATATCCAGAAGCGGGAAGAACGTAACTGCACCGGTTCCTTCCCCAAGGCACATATCACAATGAAGCGGTGCTTCTTTTCCAAGTGCTTCCAGGAGCAGATGACCAGCCGGTTCTTTTGATACATGGCTTGGAATCATATAGCCTTTTGTTTCCGGACAGATCGTCGCTGCAACCAGTGCACCGACTGCAGAGATCACACCATCAATGACAATGGGTACCCGAAGGGCTGCGCCGCCGATAAAGAGACCTGCAATGGCTGCAATATCAAATCCACCCACTTTGGACACCACATCAATTCCGTCTTTCGGATCTGGCTGATGCAGCGCAACTGCCTTACGGATGGCATTGATTTTCCGGTTCAGTCCTTCCGAGGAAAGTCCGGCTCCACGTCCGGTCATATCTTCTACCGGTCTTCCAAGAATCACGGAAGCAACTGCACTGCTGGTCGTGGTATTTCCGATTCCCATTTCTCCGGTTGCAATGATCCGGTATCCCTTTTCTTTCAGGGTTTCTACCATCTCAATCCCGGTTTCGATTGCCTGAATCGCCTGTTCTCTTGTCATAGCCGGCTCTTTTACCATATTTTTTGTTCCATATGCGATCTTCCGGTTCAGGATGCTGACATCTGTGGCAACTCCCACATCGACCGGAAAAATCTCTGCGCCTACAATCTTACACATGATACTGGAGACTGCTTTTGTCTGCAGAAAATTCTCGCACACCAGTGCTGTGATTTCCTGTCCAGTCTGTGTCACTCCTTCTTCTACCACACCATTATCTGCACACATGGGAACAAGGGCTTTCTTTTTCAGATCCACCCGGATATCTCCTGTGATTCCGGCAATCTGCACCAGCATATCTTCCAGCTTTCCAAGACTGTGAAGAGGATGGGCAATGCTGTCCCACTTCTGTCTGCACTGTTCCATAGCCGCCTCATCCAAAGGCCGGATTTTCTTTAACGCTTCTTCCAGTTTCATCTGTCTTTCCTTCTTTCTGTGTAAGTTTCTCTTTGCTTTTTATAATTCATACAGCATTGTACGATGGATTTTGGAATCTGTGGATTCCCGTAATAATAAAAATGCGGAAATCCTGCAAGCAGATGGTCGGATGCATGGATGCATTCCCATCCTCTTGTACTGTAAGGCTTCTGTGCCATAAAATCTGTTCCGCAGCTGGTGGAATCAAAATAGTGAAATTCATGCGCCGGACTGCTGTCCAGGGACTGTCCAAGAACACGATCTGTTTTCGGGGTCAGCGTGATATAACCAAAACGTCCCAGTTTTGGTGTCTGATAAGCTTTTCCAGGAATGATTCCAACTCCCTTCACCGGATTGCCTTTCATATCCTCCATTGTGTCATGCAGATACATAAATCCTCCGCATTCCGCAATCACAGGCATACCGGCTTCATACGCCTTTCGTATGGATTCCCGCATGGACGCATTCTCTTCCAGTTGTTGGGCAAAGAGTTCCGGATAGCCGCCATAAAGGATCACACCATCCAGATTTTCCGGAAGTGCTGTATCCCCAATCGGGGAAAAAGGAACCAGTTCGGCTCCCATCTTTCGGAGGAGTTCCAGATTGTCCTGATAAACAAAACAAAAGGCCTCATCCAGCGCCACCCCGATGCGTACCGGCTGTTCCGCATGAAAGGCAAAATCACTGTCTGCTTCCCATGGAACTTGTGCAGCAAGAGCCGGTGCCGACTTTGCCAGTTCCAGAAGCTTGTCCACTTCCAGCGTCTCTTCCAGAATCCCTGCCAGTTTCTGCAGTTTCTCCCGGAATCCCTCGACTTCTTCCGGAAGGACCAGACCCAGATGTCTGCTTTCTATGACACAGTCCTCTACTTTCGGCACATAGCCCATCACCGGCAGATTCAGTTCTTCTTCAATCTGTTTTCGGATTCTTGGATATAACATCGGACTCATCTGATTCAAAATCACACCACAAATCCAGCTGGGCGATCGATAAGTGAGAAATCCTTTGATATAAGGAACAATGGAAAGGCTCATACCTTTACCATTCACGATCAGAACAGCCGGTGTACGCGTATCACTGGCCAGTTCATAAGCACTGGCCTTTGTGGTGATGCCTCCTGCTCCGTCATAATAGCCCATTACCCCTTCCATAACTGCCACATCCATGCCTTTGCAATTCTCTGCCAACAAGTATTGGAGCACACGCTTTTCTGTAAAAAAAGTATCCAGATTTCTTGATTTTGTTCCAATGACCTTCGAATGGAACATCGGATCGATATAATCCGGTCCGCATTTAAAAGAAGCCACCTGCAGGCCACGGTTTTTCAGCACCTGCAAAATTCCGCAGGTAATCAGAGTTTTCCCGCTCCCGCTGGCTCCCGCACAAAGAAGAAAACGGGGGACTTCCATTCTTACCTCACTCCTTTCCTTTACAGGAAAAAATCGTAATGGGATTTTCTCCCATCATCAGATGATACGGACCAACTGCTTTTGCACGGCTCACATTCATCTGCACCACTTCTACATCCGTAAAAGGAAGTTCTTTCAGCGCTTTCATAGTCTCTGCCACCGTTTCCAATGCAATACAGTTAATCACGATCTTGATATTCGGATTCTTCTCCAGAAGCATCTGCAATATCGCCTTCATATTTCCGGAGGAACCTCCAATAAACGCATGGGTAGGCATCTCCAGCGCTTCCATCGCTTCCGGTGCTTCCCCTTCTATGATTTTCAGGTTATCCACTGCAAATTTTTTCTTATTTTCTTCCAAAAGAGAAACAGCCAACGGCTTTTTCTCAATTGCAAAAACCGTTCCATGGATGCAGCGAAGGGCCATTTCCACGGATACCGACCCGGTTCCCGCTCCCACATCATAACAAACAGAATCTTCTTCCAGACCCAGTTTGGCAAGCGAGACACACCGGATTTCTTCTTTTGTCATAGGTACTTTATCCCGGATAAATGCCTCATCTTTGATTCCATGAACAGCCGGAAGCGGCACAGCCTGCTCATTTTCCAGATACACAACACTCAGCGGATCCCCTTCATATCCAATAAATGCTTCCGCTTTTCCTGAAAGGATTTTTTCGTCTTCATATGAAAGTCGTTCTCCGACAAACAGCTGCACCTGTCCCATTCCATAATCCGTAAGCTTGCGGGCAAGTTCTGCCACCCCATCCTTTGTTCCCAGAATGGAAAATACTTTCCGGTTATGCTTCACAAGAGAAACCAGATTTTCCTGTTTTCCATGGGCACTGGTCAGTACCGCATCCTCCCAGGAACGACCGATTTTTGACAGGAAATAAACCGGGGAGGCGATTCCGCAGATAACCGTTACCTCTTCTTCCTGCAAAATCTCCAGAAGTTTCTTTGCTCCGCTGTAGAATCCCACATCTCCGGAAAGAAGAATCGCAACCGTTTCGTATTCCGGATGCGCATCCAGATACTCTTTGATTTTCCTGCTGTCATACTCTACAAACACGGCCTGACCGGGAGCTGCACAGGCTTTTGTCATACGCCTTGCCCCAATCAGAAGCTCTGCTTTGGCAATGGCTTCTCTGGCTTCTTCTGTGCGGTTTTTCTCATCTCCCATACCAATTCCTACAAGAGCAATCTTTCTGGCCGGTTTCAAAGAAAACTTTTTGCAAAGCAGTCCTCTGCAGGCAGGAAGAGAAATGCCCGCTTCCTTCAGCGGACGACCGACGATCACGGAAATCGCCCCTGCCTGTCTGGCAGCTTCCAGCTTTTCTTCGTATCCTCCTGTACTTCCGGACATTTTCGTTACCAGATAACGGCAATGAAACTGTTCCAGCATTGCTTTATTCAGTTCCATAGAAAACGGTCCCTGCATACAGATCAGATTTTTTCCCTGAAATCCCAGTTCTGCACAATGCGCTGCCACGCCCGGAAGAGAAAGAACCCTTGCAAAGACCCGTTTTTCATATTCCGGAATCTCTGTATACTTATGAATCTCCTTACTTCCTGTAGTAGCCAGAATATTTCCTTCTGTATGTTTCAGATATTCTGCTGCCTCTTCCACACTGTCTACATAGACTTCATTTTCTTTTTCCTCTTCGGATCCTGCACAATTTTCCCGCAGAAGCCGGATATAGGAACAACCGGTATTTGCACAGGCTTCTTTAATATTTTCCGTCACTTGTGCCGCATAAGGATGCGTTGCATCAATAACCGGATCTGCCTGAATCTCCTTCATCAAGGCTTCCATGCCGGCCTGATCCAGACGTTCATGAGAAACGGTCATACCCCTTCCCCTTGGGAGAAGCGTTTCTCCATATTCCGTTGCCACACACACATGGGCGGGCACGCCTTGTTCATCCAGAAATTCCGCGATTTTTCTTCCTTCCGTTGTCCCTGCAAATACCAGAACCTTACACATTTCTATAGCCTCTCGGTGTCACCATTTTTCCATTGATATTCTTAGTCTGTGAATTTCCGATAAAGACAGTCGTAAACATATCCACCGGTGTCTCTCGCAGTTCGCTCAGTGTCATCACTTTCATGGACTCTCCGTCTCTTCCGATATTGCCGACGATTCCACAGACCGTCTCTTCTCCTTTGTATTGCATCATCAGATTACAAGCCTTCATCAGGTAATCATGGCGTTTTTTACTGGAAGGATTATACAGACAGATTACAAAATCTGCATGCGCTGCATCCACCAGCCTGGTCTCGATTTTTTCCCACGGAGTCAGAAGATCACTTAAGCTGATCAGACAAAAATCATGAATCAGCGGTGCACCAAGCACAGCGGCTCCTCCGGTTGCTGCCGTCACACCGGGAATGATTTCCAGTTCGACTTCCGGATAATTGATTCCCACTTCATACATCAGACCTGCCATTCCATAGACACCGGCATCTCCGCTGCAGATCATCGATACAACCTTTCCTTTCATTGCTTCATCAAACGCCATCACACAACGCTCCACCTCTTTTTTCATCGGTGTGGTGAGAAATTCTTTTCCTGGAAAATGATTCTTTACCAGATCTACATATACGGTATATCCGATGATCACATCACTGTTTTTCAAAGCTTCTGCTGCTTCAATGGTCATTTTTTCATAAGCACCGGGACCGATGCCGACTACATATATTTTATTCAAAGTTCACACTCCATTTCCGTCTTGCCAGGGCTACTGTTACGCCCTCTTCCGCATATTTTCTTAAAATCAGATTACTTTTTGTTCCATGCTGACTGCTGCCAAGAATGGCACTTCTTTCACAGACATTGTCCACACCGGTTACTTCTTCTACAAACCGGGACTCTGCAAAACTGCCCTCTACCTGCTGCAGTTCTTCTTTGGTATACGTCACAAAAGGAAGCTTCCGGTCCTTACAGTATTCCAGAATCCCCGCTTCTTCTTTTTTCAGATCAATACTTGCCACCAGTTCCATGGAAACCGAAGGCGTCAATACTTCATCACATGCTTTGCGCACGATTTTTTCCACGATTTCTCCCGGTGTTCCCTTTTTGCATCCGATTCCAAGCGTAACGATCTTCGGTACCAGATACAACGTATGCACAAAGGGATGTTTCATATAACTGTTTGTCACATAGATTCCGAATTCCGGCTTTTCCTTATCTTCATCAAAAAGTTCCAGTTCTGCCGGCACTTCGCCCACCCACGGAAAATCACTGGCAAATCCGACCGTTCCTCCATTTACCAGAATTGCGGAAATCTCTTTTGCCATTTCCATATCCGAAATATAACAGCCATTGTTCTTTGCAAACACATCCACTGCAAATTTATTGTTGATATCCGTTGCTGTGGTAATCACCGGTGTTCCCTGAATCAGATCCGCAATTTCTTCTGTAAGCTTGTTGGCTCCTCCGATGTGTCCGGACAACAGAGAAATGACAAAGTTGCCCTGCTCGTCTACAACAACCACCGCCGGATCGGTCTTTTTACTTTTTACAAAAGGTGCGATTCCACGGACTGCGATGCCGCAGGCACCGATAAAAATAATGGCGTCAGAATCCGCAAACCGTCTTTCTGTCCAGTCACGCAAAGAAGTGTCGATGGGCTTTGCAAATTTCTTTACATCCCGGAAGGATGCATCATTTTCTTCCATCTGTGATTCATCCAGAATCTTTTTTGAATATTTACTCTTTGTAAATGTCTGTACCTCATAATTGTTTCCTTCCAGAAAACCGCTCATCATTTCTCCCAGACGATACCCTCTCTGGCTGAAACTAATAATTGCTATTTTCATAATGCATCCGTTCCTTTCCTGAATTCCGTTGTAAATCCCGGATCATACAGTTTCGAGCGCTCATAATTGGAATGTGCCACAGCCTCCCCGATAATCATCAGGGCTGTTTTTGTAATCTTGTTCTTTCTTGCTGTCTCTGCCAGTGTCTCCACGGTGCACACAAAAGAACGTTCATCCTCCCAGGTTGCCTTGTACACGATTGCTGCCGGTGTGTCCGGTTTATAACCGCCTGCGATCAGCCGTCTGGACAGCTCTTCCAGAAGTCCGGTACTTAAGAAAACCACCATCGTTGCCTGATGGGCAGCAAAGGATTCAATGCTTTCTTTTTCCGGTACCGGTGTTCTTCCTGCCATTCTGGTAATAATGACACTCTGGGATACCTCAGGCAGTGTGTACTCCAGATTCAAGGCAGAAGCCGCCCCGCAGAAAGAACTGACACCCGGACAATAATCATAAGAAATCTCTTCCTGATCCAGCACATCCATCTGTTCACGGATGGCTCCATACAGACAGGGATCGCCTGTATGCAGACGGACCGTGGTCTTTTCTTCTCTTTCTGCCTGCCGCATCACATCCAGTACTTCTTCCAGTGTCATTTTTGCACTGTTATAAATCACAGCTTCCGGTTTCGCGTAATCCAGCAATTGTGGATTGACCAGAGATCCTGCATATATGATCACATCTGCCTGTTCCAGCAGATTTTTCCCTCTCACGGTAATCAGGTCTGCTGCTCCGCTACCTGCTCCAACAAAATGAACCATCTTATTTTTTCTCCTTTACAATGATCAGCGAATAGTATCCCGCCTGTTCCGGAATCTCCTCCGCTGTTTCGTATATTTTTTCTGTAGGCATTCCGCAGTCTTCGATCATCACTGCCTCCTGTCCGCTTTTGATAATACTTTCTCTTACCGCCTTCATTTTTCTTCCGGTCTTCATCAGTACTTTGGTACCGGGCATCTGTAAAATCCCGTCCATCGTATCTGCATTATAAGTCGCCGGTATGACATGCAGCGGCTCTGCCATCTCCACAAGTCCCATATTCAGCCTTGCAGCTACTGCACAAAAAGAAGTGATACCGCTGACGATTTCCACATCATATCCCCGTTCCAGAATCCGTTTATGTACATACAGATAGGTGGAATAAACGGTCGGATCTCCCAATGTGAGAAATGCCACCTGTTTTCCTTCTTTCAGACAGGCCTCCACGTCATCGGCTGCTTTTTTATGATTGGCTTCCAGAACCGCCGGATCCTTTGTCATAGGCATGGAAATGGGAATCAACTGCTTCTCATCCAGTTTTTCATAGACCCCTTTTACAATTTTATAAGCTACGCTTTCCTTCACTTCATTGCCTGGAACAGCGATCACATCACTTTCCTGAATCAGGCGAAGGGCTTTCAATGTGAGCAGTTCCGGATCTCCCGGTCCCACACCCAGTCCGAACAATTTACCTTTCATGAATGTCTCTCCTTTGTCATTTCCTGTTCTTCGATATATTTGATCAATGTGTCTGCTTCTTCTGTTTTTCCAAGATACCCGTATTCATTCGAGAAAATCACAGCCCCGGTAAGAATGCGTCCATAAGAACGGTGTTTCAGACTGGCCGAGATCCGGTCTGTAATCTCCTGGATGGTGCCTTCCAGACAGCCGGCTTCTTTTAAAATCGCAAGGGCTTCATCTGTAGTGACGGTCTTCAGAATCCTGCAGGCCGTTTCTGCGGAAGCACCTGCCCGCAAAGCGTTTGCAGCCATAAGCTCTGCCCGTGCATCTGCACACCGGGAATGGGTATTCATGATTCCTCCGGCTACCTTGACAAACTTTCCGATATGCGCTACAAACAAAATGCCCTCTACGCCCATATCCACGGCCATATCCACGGTTTCTCCCACATAATTGCTGCACTTTACGGATGTTTCAAAAGGCAGATCCATATGCTCTTTCAGATAGGCAGCGCCATAATTGCCCGGTGTCACCAGCAGATATCTGCTGCCATTCTCAAACTGCTGCTTCATCTCCACCTGGATACTGCAAATCAGCGCACGTTCACTCATTGGCTCCACGATCCCGGACGTACCAAGAATGGAAATTCCTCCCAAAATTCCAAGTTTTGGATTAAACGTTTTCTCTGCTACTACTTCTCCCCCCGGAACAGAAATCAATACAGAAAATCCGCCTTCATATCCATACTGGTTACTGAGCGCTTCCAGTTCTTTCTGTATCATACTTCTCGGGACTTTGTTGATTGCTGCGCTTCCAACGGGCTGCTCCAGTCCCTTTCTGGTAATCCTTCCTACTCCCGGACCTCCGTCTATGACAATCCCCTTCTCTGCCCTTTTTGTGACCTGTGCAAAGATTTCAAGACCACTTGTCATATCCGGATCGTCTCCACCGTCTTTTTTTACAGCACAAGAAACCTGGCCTTCTTCCATGTGGACATGAAGGATCTCCAGGTTCAGTCTGATTCCTTTTGGCGTAAGAAGTGCAATCTCTTTTGCTTCCTTCCCGGACAGCAGCATAAAAGCCGCTGCTTTTGCCGCTCCTGCTGCACAGGATCCGGTGGTATACCCAAAACGCATTTTTTGATTGTTTTTTATAATAAAATACTCTTCAAGACCTGTCTTATGTGCCATTGCTGTCCTTCTCATTTCGTAAAAAATACCGTTGCCAGCAAGCGGACAACGGTATGGTTCTCTTCGGAATCCTCTCAGAAACCGTCCGGTTGCCGCAGACGCTCTTCCTCTCATCGAAAATGCACGTATCTGGCTTTACAGTAACGGACTTGCACAGGATTTTCACCTGTTTCCGTAACATTTCCGCTTCCATTATTATATAGTTTTCCCATAAAAAAGTCAATGGATTCAGATAATGATACACACCAGTCCGCCTTTGCTGTCATTGACGATTTTCTGCATGGTATCCTGAAGTTTCACCTGACTTTCTTCACTGATCTGTACCAGTTTTGCCTGAATTCCGTCTTCTACCAGCTGACCGATGGACTTCCCGAAAATATTGGTCTGCCAGATGCTCTCATCTTCCGAGCTTCCGTGTTTGATATACGTGATCAGATCCTTTGCCTGCTCTTCGCTTCCCACAATCGGTGCAATTTCCGTCTCGATGTTGGCACGGATCATATGAATCGAAGGACTTACAGATTTTATTTTTACCCCATATTTATTTCCCTGCCGGATCACAACCGGTTCTTCCAGTTTAATTTCCTTTTTATCCGGTGTCACCACACCATATCCTTTTCCACGCACCGCTAAAATGGCCTCCCGCACCTTCACGTATTCCTCTTTCATAGCTGCCAGATCCTGCATAGTATGAATCAGTTCATACTCGTCGGAAATATCCACACCGGTCATCTCACTGAGAATCGCATAATACCAGGTATCATCCATATCTACGCGAACCCGGATCTTCCCGGTGGACAGATCCGGACTTTCCGGAAACAGCCCCTTTACATATTGAGAGGAAATCTTCATCGATTCCTTTCCCACATCTTTCATGTATTTGATTTTTCCCATCAGTTCCCGGATTCCCAGAAGCAGTTCCTCTTTCAGATAATGGTCTGCCGGAAGGATCTCTACCCATTTGGGAATATAAAACTCCATCTGCACCACCGGAAATTCATAAAGAATCTTTTCCAGGATTCTTGTTACATCCTCTTTGCGCAGCTGTTCACAATTCACGCTGATAACCCCTGTATGATATTTTTTTCTCAGCTCCTCTGCCAGTTCCAGGGTTTCTTCTTTATAGGGTTTCTGTGAATTGAGCAGAATCAGAAACGGCTTTCCCGCACGCTTCAGTTCCGCCACCGTTTTTTCTTCGCTTTCTATGTAATTTCTTCTGGGAATCTCCCCAAAAGAGCCGTCACAGGTAATGACAAGTCCAATATGTGAATGTTCTTCTATGACTTTTTTCGTACCGGTTTCTGCTGCCTGATGAAATGGAATTTCTTTCGAAAACCAGGGAGTTTTCACCATCCGTTCCTTCCCGTCCTCCATATTTCCGGCTGCGTCCGGAACCATATACCCGACACAGTCAATCAGACGGATTTTTGCACTCAGACCTTCCCCGATTTGAATCTTTGCCGCCTCTTTCGGAATAAATTTCGGTTCCACGGTCGTAATGAGTTTTCCGGAACCGCTGAGCGGAAGCTGATCCCGGATCTCTTTTTGCAGATTTTCTTCCATGTTGGGCAAAGCCGCAAGTTCCATAAAACGACGAACAAACGTTGATTTTCCTGTCCGGACAGGTCCTACTACTCCAATATAGATTTCTCCCCCGGTACGGGCTTGTATATCCTTGTAAATATTATATGTATCCATGCAGACGCCCCCTTGTCATACTTCGGACCAACTCCATTTTATGCCAGGTTCCGGCCCGGATACCACATTATATGCAGGACAAAAAAAAATATGACGGAATTTCTTCTCTGAAGAAACTCCGCCATATCGGATTTTTTATGCAAATTTACGTTTTGCAGCTTCTACCACATGTCCAACAAGAACCGATGTTGTAACACTTCCAACACCGCCCGGAACAGGAGTGATTGCTTCTACGATTGGTTCTGCTTTTTCGAAGTCAACGTCTCCGCAGAGTTTTCCTTCTGCATTTACGTTGATACCTACATCGATAACGATCTGGCCTTCTCTTAAGTATGTATCATCCACAACACCTGCACGGCCAGCTGCTACGATCACAATATCTGCTTCTCTTACAACAGACGGCATATCTACTGTTCTTGTATGACAAATCGTTACCGTTGCGTTCTTTTTCACCAGCATCATGGCTGCCGGTTTTCCTACTACAAGGCTTCTTCCTACTACAACTGCTTTTTTACCTGTACAGTCGATTCCGTAATGATCCAGAATTTCCATACAAGCCTGTGGTGTACATGGAGGGAATCCTACGTTTTTCCCTGTGAATACACCGGACATGGAGCCATCGGTCATACAGTCTACGTCTTTTGCAGGATCCAGCGCATTTTCGATTACAGACTGATTCAGATGTTTCGGAAGCGGACGGAATAACAGAACTCCGTGAATATTGTCGTCTTTGTTTACTTTATCGATGGTTGCAAGCAGTTCTTCCTGACTTACATCTTCCGGAAGAAGAATTTTTTCACATGCTACCCCTAAAGTTTCACAACGTTTTGTAGCGCCTCTTTCATAAGAGATATCACTTTCATTTTCACCGACACGGATGATACCCAGTGTTGGTTTTACTCCTTTTGCTTCCAGAGCAGCTACATCTGCTTTAATTCTTTCATTTAATGCTGCTGTTACTTCTTTACCAAGTAATCTCTTTGCCATTTGTAATTAACCTCCGCATGTTTGGATTTATTTTAATCTTGAAAGGACACTGTCAAAAGTCTCATCTGCAATCTTTGTATATTTTTCAAGCATTGCATCTGCTTTTTGGTTCAGTTCTTCCGCATACGCTCTGTCTTTCATGGATTTTGTATTAATATATACATTCAGGCTGGCACCTTTCAGAGCTGCCTTGCAGAATGCTGCGCCTACACCGGCATCACTGATGGCCAGAGCAGAACCTTTTGCCGCAAATGCAACGATTACTTCGATCGCTTCGCAGCATTTTTCCATGATTTCCATTGGTACAGAGCAGGCATCTTTCAATACGATTTCCATAACTCTTGCTTTTTCCGCTTTTTCTTCCTCTGTTTCTCTTGGCATACCATATGCTTTGGAAAGTGGTTCAAATACCTCTGCATCTCTTTCGATCAGACGAAGGAAATCTTTCTGAAGATCATCACATTTTTTCTTCAGCTCCCACATTTCCTCTTCTACTTCTGCATACTTTTTCTTGCCTACAGTAAGACTTCCTACCATATTTCCAAGTGCTGTACCAACTGCACCTACCAGTGCAGATGCACCGCCGCCGCCAGGAACAGGCGCTTTGGAAGCTAATACCTCCACAAATTCATTACATGGTACTGTTGAAAATCCCATTGCTCGCATCCCTCTCTTTCTTATTACTTGCCCGAAGGCATTTATACAATATTTCCGTAAAGGAAATTATTTTCCGTATTGATTACAGATTTCTGTTCACCCTTTTTTCTTTTTCAGAAGGCCCCTCTTTTTGAAAGCAGTGGTCAACAGTTAAGCCAGCTTCTTTTCTAATGCCTTCATCATATTCATACTGATATCTCCCGCCACTGCAAGATCCTCCGCTGCAAAAGTAACGGCAAAGTTATCAGAAAACAAAATCTGGGAAGAAGGAGGAAATTCATCATCGCCTTCCCACAAAATAAAACGGATTCGCAGATCATCCATAAATTCCAGTTCAAAAGAACAATCCCCCATTTCGCAGGGTTTTGCACCCAGATGGGTCATCACTTTTTTGAACGCTTCCAGTTTGTTGCCATAGCCAAATGCCAGACGCATCAGACACCGGCCCTGAAACTGTCTGAAATATACCTCTCCCCAGGGAACCTCACGATAAGTCAGGAATTTCCCGGTAGCAGGTGCCTTACTTCTTTCAGCCATGTAGCGGATAATAAAAATTTTTGCATTCATGGCCTCTTCCAGAGGGTAAACACCAATTCCGTCCTCTACATGATGAATTTCGTAATCAGGGAAAGAAACCAAGTATGTACTTCCCATAAATTTCACGGTAAACATCTGGTTCTCTCTGTCGTAAGGAAAGCCTGTCCTTTCACTGATCTCTTCCGGGTCCAGTTCCTTGTAAGCATTTAAATAGTGTTCATAAGGACGCTGCTCCTTGCTGTCCTTTGCATAATCAAAATTCATCTTTTCACCTCAGTCCAGTTATTCTGTTACAGACGGAAACAGAGAAGTATCCGTATGCGGAATAAAACAACATGCCACAAATTCATCCATATAACTCGGAACCGTCGAAAGTTCCAGATACGTCATATTCGATGCCAGTTCATAGCATTTTCTTTCTGCTTCTTTGGAAAGCAGCATCGTATACGCACCGGAAAGAGAAGAATTTCCAATATAATGGAATTTATCCAGGGGGATATCCGGGAACATACCAATGCGCACCGCATTCTGCATATTGATACCGCTTCCGATACCTCCGGCTACATATACATCATCAATCATGGAAATATCAAAGTCAAGAGATGACAGCATGGTACGAATTGCAGAGAAGATCGCACCCTTTGCACGGATAAAGTTATCAATATCCACCTCATTGATTTCCACATCTTTTACAGATCCGGCTTCTTCTTCAAAAGCCAGTACATAACTGCCCATCCCATATGCATCATGGCGGACACGTTTTCCTTCCCGGATAAATTTACCCTTCGGGTTGATAATTCCGGTACGGAACAATTCACTGATAACATCAATAATACCGGAACCGCACAGACCGATTGGCTTTTCGCCTTCTTTTCCGATCACACTGTAAGACGGCTCCATAGTCTCTTTATCAATGGTACATGCTTCAATGGCACCATCTGTCGCACGCATACCACAGCTGATATCGCCGCCTTCAAAAGCAGGACCTGCCGAGCAGGCACAACTCATCATAAAATCAGAATTGCCAAATACCAGTTCTCCATTTGTACCAAGGTCGATAAAGAGTGAAAATTCCGGACGATTCCACAGCATACTTACCAAAGTACCTGCTGTAATATCTCCACCTACATAGCTTCCGATATTGGGAGCCATGATAATATGTGCATCCGGATTTACGGAAATGCCAATATCATTGGCAAACAAAGCATTTGTTTTATAGAAAGTAGGAATATACGGCTCCATACGAATGGGATCCCCGTTCATTCCTGTCAGCAGATGATTCATCGTCGTATTCGATGCAATACTCATGCGATAGATGTGCATAGGATCGAATCCACAGGAACGGCACATCTGCTCAATCATTGGATTAATGGTTTCTTTTACAACCGCTTTCTGAAGTTTCTCACTTCCACCCGGTTTCATAGATTCAATGATACGGTTAATTACATCTGCACCATAACGAATCTGTCCATTTCCGGAAGACGCTTTTCCAAGAATCTCCCCGGTCTGCATATTGATCAGCAATGCAGATACTGTCGTGGTTCCAATATCAATTGCGAGACCGCCGATCACCACTGGTTCCTCTTTTTTGTATACATCATATACAAAAATATCCTGTTCGGTTCTTCGAATCACGCATTGTACATCAAAATCACTTTCCCGAAATACCGCTGAAATCTTCCGCAGAACAGAGTAAGGAATCCGAACCATCGGTATACCTGTCTGTTTTTTGATTGCTCTTCTGAAGCGTTCATTGTCCGGCATGGTATCATCCAGTGTGGGAACATTCATCTTCACAGAAATCACTTCCAGACTGTTCTTCAAAGTAATTCCTGATGATTCAATATCCGATTTGGCTTTTTCAAAAATAGCCACTTCTTCCTTTGAGCTTAAATCTGCAACTTTCATCCGGCTTCTGTAAGCGGAAGCAATATCGGGAACCTGAACTTCCACATTGCCCGTTACTTTGCTGACACAGGCAAGTCTCCATCCTTCTCCATATTCTTCATCGGAAATATGGCGGGTTTTCGGAGAATCGATCTCGCCGGACACCAGTTTTACCTTGCATTTTCCACAGGATGCATTACCGGAACATGGAGCATCAATCGCAACATTTGTCTTTCTTGCTACTTCTAAAAGAATTTCGCCTTCATGGGCATAAGTCACAACGTCTTGCGCCCCATCAAATTTAAAAGTTACTTTAAACATAGGAATTCGCCTTTCTGCTTATCTTAATCGGAGAGAAGCAGATAAAAATCTGCTTCTCTATTGGTAATTCTCTTATTAGATTTCCAGGTAAGAATCTGCGTATAATGTGTTATTTTTGAAAACATCACAGGATTTGATTGTTTCCATCAATCTTACATCACATGGATTTACGATAGCGGAAGTTAATCCCTGCATCATACACATAGCTACTAAAGCAGAGTCCATAATCGGACGGATGTGTTTTGGCATACCGTTTGAGTTATTGGACAGACCGCCTGTAGAATTCAGTCCCATATCGCTGAACATTTTGATTGCTTCCAGAACTTCCATCTGTTTGTCCTGCATTCCCTTTACAACCAGGAACAGAGGGTCAAACCACAGATCGGTTGGTTCCATACCCAGCATCATACCTCTTTCCAGCATGTTCTGGCAGTGCATCATACGTTCATCGTTGTCTGCTGCAATACCTTCAGCAGAGCAAAGAGCGATTACAATTGCATCGTTTGCAGCAGCAAGATCGATGTTTTCGATTCTTCCGCCTGCATCAGCAGAGTTAACGATTGGTTTTCCTTTGCTTCTGTTGTATACGGAGATACCAGCTTCGATTGCTTTTTTGTTTGCTGTATCCAGAGCCAGAGGAACGTTGTCACATTCAGACTGGATTAACTGAACAGCCCATTTCATTAATTCTTCGCCATCGTTTTCAGCAGGTCCGATATTAACATCCAGATAAGTAGCACCGGCAGCTAACTGCTCTTTTGCTCTTTTTAAGATCGGTTCCGGATCGCGTTCTTCCATTGCTCTGCGGATAGCTGGGGAAATACAGTGAATTCTCTCACCAATTGTAACAAACTTTGCCATAATTGTTCTCCTTTATTTTAAGTTATTTTATTTCTTATGCAGTCATGTCTTTCAGGAATTTAACTAACTGTACAGCCTCAAGAGGTGCAACAATTACTTCCCATCCAGGTAATTTTGCTTCGATGTCACCTTTCAGGACAGCTACTTTACCAGGAATAACCAGTTTTCTGCATTTTACTTTATCTTCTACATTTTCCTGAATGTATTTTGCTACGGAAGAAGAAGATAATTTACCTGCAGCCCATGCTGTCAGTACGGAAAGTCCGCCTGCATCGCTGATGATCAGGTTGCAAGGTACACCAGAACGTTCCAGTTCACCGGAAACTACGAAGTATGTAAGAGCAAAGTCTACAGTTGTCAGACACAGAGAGTTTTCATCTGCACCGTTCAGTGGGTAGATGCCCGGTTCTACTTTCATTGGTTTCTGTGGGTCTGTGAATACGTTCTGTCTTAATCCGAATAACGGAAGTGCTTCTGCATAGTCCAGATTTTCTGTAACTACGATAGAACCATATTTCATGGTGAACATAGATAACAGAGCCTGCTGAAGAGTTCTGTCTCCATGAGCCAGAACAGCAACGTTAACCAGAGTCGGATAACCAAATGTTCTGTCCTGATCTTTCAGAGCTGCACGACGAATCTGTACTGCATTTGCATAAGCTTCTTTTACGGAATTTGTTCCAACATCCAGAATCAGGTTCTTGTTACCTGCTTTTTCCAGAGCTGCAACTGTGTCATATAATTCATTTAAATCTGCTCCTGTTACACCAAGAACAACACCTGCTTCTGTAGCTACTGCGCTCATCTCAGCATAGTTGGAAGCATCTGCACCGTTTAATACCGGTTTCGCATCTTTGCAAACTTCAAGAGCTGCTTTTGCAACTTCAACATCTTTACATCCAAGAATCAGAGTTCTGTTCAGAGCTGCTGCTTTCTTAACGATTTCTACATATCTGTCTTTGTCAGATCCTGCTTCGTAGTTCACATAGATCAGTTCTACGAACATTCTCTCACCGATACGTTCATAATCTACTTTCGGAATGTCTGCAAGTTTTGCATCGATTGCAGCGTCATCCATGCATGTGCACAGAGATACCGCATATCTTGTTTTGCTCACATATGTTTTTTCATGCCGGAACAGAACTGTTTCTCCACCCAGTGTGAATTCATTTTCCCCTGCACCGATTTTGATTGTTTTCATTGGCGGAGCAGTTGCTTCTGATAACTGAGCCAGTGCTTCTTCAGACATATGCGGGCAAGCGGAAATATCCATAGCGCCCTGAGCTACTTTCATGGAGAAAGCCATACATGTCGGGCATCCGCACTCCTTACAGTTCTTTTTTGGTGTCATTTTAAAGATTTGAATACCTGATAATCCCATTTGTTTTTATCCTCCTGTTTCTACGATTACATTAATTCTTTAATCATTTTTGAGATAGTTGCAACAGACTTGGGATGTTTCAGTACGACAGCATCTGAACCGGAAGCCAATACTGCTGCTGCTGTCTGAACTTCCATACTGATTCCTCTGTCTTCCATTGGTCCCCATTCCGGCATATCTGCTTCTGAAGCCATAGACTCTTTTACATTCCAGGATTCATCTGCTACAGGAGTGATGATTGGCATCTGCAGCATGTTATCGTTCTGAGAAAGAGCTGCACCTTTGATACGGTCCATAGTAGATACTACGTATTCAAAACCATATCCAACTGCTGCTGAACCTACGTTCATAACTACGTTCTGTCCCTGCACACCCAGCTGTGTAAGAACTACGTTCAGCTGTTTTGCCAGGTTGATATCTACAGCAGATTCTGCGCCTACTTTCTGATTGTAAGCAAGACCTGCAGCTGCACCTACCGCTTTGTAGTTTTCTTCTCTTGCAGAAAGGATCAAAACATTTTTGCCCTGAAGTGCTTCTGCTACTTTCGGCAGTAATTCCGCATCTTTTTCCACATTTTTGCATCCTTCAACTACTAAAGGACAAGTAACTGCTTCGCCAACTTCTTTTACAACAGCGATCAGATCTTCGATCGGTTTGTCTTCGCCATTCGGATCTCCGCCTTCCAGACGTAAGCAAACGAAGTCCGCACCTTCCATTGCTTCTGCTTTCTTAGCGATTTCTCCCATAGTTGTTGCGCCTGCATAATATTCCTGGATTCCAGGAACATTTGCGATACCTGTATCGGAAATTTCAACACCTACTTTTGGTGCGTTTTCAACAGGAGCGTCGAAGCTGTAGAAAGGAAATGTGCTTTCTCCTCCTAACTTGATTGCTTTGTCCCCGCAGCCGATTTCAACTGTGTTAATATTTGCATTGAATTTCTGTGGTTTTTGATTAAACGGCATTTCTTGTTAGCCTCCTTGTATATTTTTTATAAGGGGCAGGCACGGCTAAACCCAGTCCTGCCCCCTACCTAGCTAAATCAATTTGTGTGATTTCCAATTACATCATCGGATCCATGCTCAGAGCCGGATGTCCTTTTTCTGTCAGGTATGCAACCAGTTCTTCCGGATCTGTTGCAATTGTTTCATCACCGATCATATCTGTAAAGTTTTCGATTCCGTATAATTCTTTTGCAGTTTCATTTAATCTGTCTGCAACGAATTCTTTCAGCTCTTTCGGCATCCATACGATACGTTCTACACCGCCTTCTGCCTTCATGAATTTCTTGGAACCGATGAAATGTTTACCATGTCCCATGAAACCTGGTGTCTGAACACCACCGCCTGTCATAGAAGCCATTTCCGAGAATGTCATTCCAAGAGGAGTCATGCCTGCGTATTCACGGTTTGCAATAACAACACCATTGGAGAATGGTTCGATACCGCAGATACATTCGAAGCATCCACAGGATGTCATTGGTTTTTCCATGATGGAGTACAGAGATACATCTTCCAGAGCACCCTGTGAGAATTTACGAACTGCTTCGTTAACATCTTCGTACTCACCGATTCTCTCATCGATTACTCTTTCTTTTGTGATTACCTGGCAAGGTCCGTTCGGATCCAGTTCGTTTGTTGCTTTTGCATCCAGCCATGAAACGGCACCGCAAAGACCAAGACGTTCCGGAGTTACCACACATACGTGAGACGGGGAGAATGCCTGGCACAGAATACAGCTGTAGTAAACGTCTACAGATTCATCTGTCAGAGTTCTCAGACGGTCATCACGTTTGTTGAATGTAGGAATTGCTACTTCATGACGGATTCTTGAGCATTCTGCCGGATCTGTGTAGATCACAACTTCACATTTGTCAACAACTGCGTCAAATTCATTCTTAACAGATGCGTAAAGAACTTCACCAATGTGTTTGATACGGAAACCTGCTGCGAAAGCGTCTTTGCTGATACGGATACGCTGCATATCACGCTGTCCTGTATGGTATACACCTTCGATGCAGTTGATGTAGTTATGGAATTTACGTTCAATAACCGGTTCAAAATCAGGCTGCATGTTCTTTCCTGCAACTTTTACAACGTAAGCGATGCAGTTCTTGCTGCCCACTTCCATTTCGTCTGCTTCCGGACCAACCACTGTGATCTTATGATCTTCGATTTCAGAAGCTTCTACTGTATGTACAAGTTCTGCACAGTCTACACGGGAACCGTCGAATTCTACCTGCATATCACCACGACGGATGATTTCACCTTCGAATGCAGATGCGAAAGCAACCGGAATATCAATGTTTGTGATTTTGATCTTAATATCACGAGCTTCCAGGGATGTTGCATTGAATTTATCAACAACCGGCTGGCAGATTAAGCTCTTCGGTACTTCAGATACACCTTCCTGGTTTGTGATAACCGGGAAGCCAAGTGCGATTGCGCCTGCACCACAAGCAACGATTACATCGTTCAGAGGAGCGAATGCGTTAACAAATGCAGGTACACGGTCTTTTGTATAGGTCATAAGAGCTGCTGCATCGCCCGGTTTTACGTTACCGAAAATCAGAGCTGCTCTTAAAGCAACGGATACAACATGGATAACAGATGTTACGTCTTTTCCTAACGGAATAACACGTACATTTGCGCCTGTCTTCATACCGGCTTCTGTAATCTGATCGATTACGCCGCCAACCAGTGTAACCAGAATACCCTGTGCCTGATAGCTCTTAACCAGAGCAACTGCTTCTTCATTTGTAGGAGCAGAACCAAGGATAACAGCAACACCCGGGATATCACCTGTTACAAGGGGTACACCCAGCTCACGGATAACAGCATCTGCAAGATGTCCGTAGCATGGTTCTTCGTATGGTGTAGCACCATCGATATATTTCAGAACTTCAATAAACTCTGCACATAAAGCAGTAGCAACACCGGACATAAATATGTCATGTGTTTTCATTTCTCTGGTCATAAGAGTTTTTACAACAGCCAGAGCTTCTTTTAATTCTCCTAATGTACCAACTTTAACGCCTGTTACAGAGTAATAACATGGTAAACTGTATGCAGTGTTCGGGAAGCTGATTGCTTTGTCAGCACCGTGCTGCTCAATTGCCGCATTGATTGCATTTTCAGTTAATCCATAAACAGCATCATTTCCGCTAAATACGGTTTCAAATAATGTCAATGTCTCTTCCTCCTGATTTCTTATAATCCCTGATCGATTATATTTTTTATTTTTGTAATTTCATCTTTTACAGTATTGCTGAAATCGTAAGGAGATTTCCCCTGGCGATCTGCATCAATAACTTCTGTGTTATAGTGAATGAATCCCAGCAGATCCTCTGCCGGAATACGGCTCTTTACAAACTCCTCATCTTCCGCATTGCGGACTTTATTCGCCACAACACGAACCTGTTTTACGCCCAGATCATCCGCCAGGCGTTTTACATTTTTATAAGTCTGTACACTTCTGGCTCCCGGTTCAATCACTACAATGAACTGATCCATGGACTCGGTCGTACCTCTTCCCAGATGCTCCAGTCCCGCTTCCATATCCATAATCACTACATCATCCCGATGGAGTACCAGATTGTTTATAATTCTGCGAAGCATCACATGCTCCGGGCAGACACAGCCGCCGCCGCCGGTTTCCACTGTTCCCAGTACCAGCAGTTTCACTCCGTTTACTTCTTTTGCATAAGTATCCGGAATATCATCCACTTTAGGATTGATCCGGTAAAACTGGTTTTCACTGTTTGCACCGGTTCTTTCCTCCACCAGTTTTCTCATTTTTGTAATGGGAACTATGGAGTCAAGAGTCTCCTCATCAAATCCCAAAGCCAGTCCAAGGTTTGCGTCCGGATCCACATCTGCTGCCAGAACTTTTCGTCCTTCATCGGCATACAACCTGGCCAGCGTTGCTGCAAATGTAGTCTTCCCTACGCCGCCTTTTCCTGTAACTGCTATCTTCATTTCATTCACCTTTCTTATGCCGGCTGTCCCTCGGACAGCCGTTAGTCATCTCTTAGATGCCAAGTGCTGCTCTCTTTTCTTCGATCCGTGCGATCATCAGATCACCCAGTTTTTCGATATCTTTTTCAACGGTAAATGCAGCTTCTACCCATTCTCTTGTTCCGTTTGTAAGGATTTCTGTGATTTCACTGGATCCGGAAGCATATGGTTCTACACCAAGGAATGTATCCAGACCGGAACCGATTACATAGTTACCGATGGAAACCGCTTTTTCAGACATCCATTCCGGTGCACATCCTACTACAGGAAGCTGTGAAATATGAACACCTGCACATTTTGCCAGTTCTGCTGCCAGAATCAGCATACGGCTGATATCTACACAGGAACCCATGTGGAGTACCGGAGGAATATCTGCCAGTTCACATACACGTTTCAGACCATCGCCGCAGAGATCTTTCGCTCTCTTGTCCATCAGACCTGCTTTTGCAGCAGCCTGAGCAGAACATCCGGAAGCGATGATAACGATATCATTTGCGATCAGCTTCTTCATCAGTTCGATATGAGCAAAGTCCGGACGTACTTTCGGGTTGTTACATCCTACCATTGCTACCGCACCACGAAGAACACCAGATGTTACACACTGAAGCAGTGGTTTTACAGTTCCCATTTCGTCTACCTGTGAGTTTGCAACACCATCCAGTACTTTGATGATTGCTTCTACAGAGTAACCAACGGTTGCTTTCTGTTTCAGCTGTGGAATATGTACTAATTCCGGTTTTCTGTTCTTAAAGTTTTCAATCGCTGTTTTAACGATTAATTTTGCTTTTTCTCCTGCTGTTTTTGCATCAAAGCGGATGAAGTCAGAATCCGGCATCTGTGCGATCGGAGAAGTTGTGATGAATTTTGTGTGGAAACATTTGCTCAGAGGGCCAAGTGCCGGGAAGATACACTGTACGTCAACGACAATTGCTTCACATGCACCGGTAAGAACAACGTTTTCCTGCTGCAGGAAGTTACCAGCCATCGGAATACCACGACGCATTGCAACTTCGTTGGAAGTACAGCATACACCGGAAATTGTGATGCCCTTTGCACCCATTTCTTTTGCGTAAGCGATCATTTCCGGATCATCTGCATATTCACAGATCATTTCGGAAAGACTTGGGTCATGTCCATGAACAACGATGTTTACGTTTTCTTCTACCATAACACCAAGGTTTGCTTCTGTATCGATTGGCTTCGGAGTTCCGAACAATACGTCAGAGAACTCTGTTCCCATCATGGAACCGCCCCATCCATCACTTAAACCTGCACGGATTGACTGTTTGATCAGTGCTTCCGGGAGAGAAGAACATCCCATATGGCTCATATGCATTGCACAGGAAACCTCACGGTCAATCGCTCTTGGTGCAAGTTCATTCTTTTCCCACAGCTCCTGCTGAGATTCCGGTGCTCTCTTTAAGAATCTCTGTGTTCCGAATGGTTTTCCATATTCCATAAGACCTGCTTCAGCAACTTCATGTGCCAGGTCATAGATATCTTTTCCTTCTGTTTCGATATCCCATTCTTTTGCGATACGAATCAGTTTTTCAGGATCTTTTACTTTGTAGCATCCGTCTGCTGCAGATTCATACAGAGTATGGCAGATTTCACGTCCATGGTCTGAATGAGTTGCAGAACCGCCTGCTGTAAACATCAGATAGTTACGTCCTACGATACCGTGTACATCACAGCCGCAGATTCCTCTTGGGGCTTTCTTTGTAATACGGCATGGACCCATTGTACAGATACGGCAGCAAATGCCTTCTTCACCGAATTTACAATGGGGAGTCTGATTTTTTACACGTGCTTGCCAAGAATCAGCACCGACTTTTGCTCCTGTTTCCAGAAGTCTCGCAGTAGCAGCTTCAAATTCTTCTACTGTGGTTAATCTGAATTCACTCATGAATATCCTCCTTGATTTTCGCCTCTTTTATTTTTTTATTTGGTCAGGGTCTGTGGCAACAGATCCACCCGCCTATAACTCCATCCTGTCAATGATCTCTTCAATGGCTTTTCTCACCGGAGAATCTTCCGGAAGATCCACGATCGGGGATCCCTGACAATCGAAGTCATATACATTTTCATCCTGAGGAACCACACCGAGAAGCGTCAGTCCCTGCTTCTCAATTTCCTCTTTCGTTCCTGCGTTCAGCACCCCGCCCGGAGCTCGATTGATAATAAGCCCAATCTTCTTCGGATGCATGTCACACTCTTTGATCAGCTCTGCGATTCTGCCCACAGCCTGTACGCCTCTTCTTGAACAGTCGCTGATGAGGATCGCTGTTTCCATACTTGGCAGCACACCTCTGCTGATATGCTCCATGCCGGCTTCATTGTCTACGATGATATATGGATAGTTCTTCTGCAGACGCTGAAGCTGTGCCTGCAAGAGCCCGTTAACGAAGCAGTAACATCCTTTTCCCTGAGTACGTCCCATCACCAGTAAGTCGTAATCATCACTTTCAATCAACGCATCGTCAAATTTAAATTCCATATAATCCGCTTTTGACATTCCTGCCGGTATCGGATTTGTTTTGGACATTTCAGCTCTTGCCACTTCTTCACGAACATCTCCGAGCGTGGATTCCACTTCTACGCCAAGAACCTCGTTCAAATTTGAGTTTGCATCTGCATCTACGGCAAGAATCGGTCCTTTTCCTTTCTTGCCAAGATACTGAATTATTAATCCGGTAAGAGTAGTTTTACCCACACCGCCTTTACCGGCAATTGCAATTACATGTGCCATTTTACAGGGCACCTCCTATTTATTACTTTTACAAAACAAGTGCGCGAAGTCCGGATCGTTCTTCTCTTTCTGATCCGGTCATCTGTTTCTTCAGTTGCTTTTTTGCTTTTACTGACAATCCAGCTTCACCAGACTATTTGCCAGATCCACCATAAGAATTCTGCCTTCGATCACCCTCTCATCACCCATAATGTCACGGATAGTAATTTTATCCCCATCCACATCAATTCTGCTGACGTTTCTGCAGATTACAGATTCATCACTTTTCTGAACGGTAGCCAGACACATAATTAAGCCTCCTTCAAATGTTCTTTCACAAGTGTCAATGCCAGACCCAGCCGCATGTTTCCTTTTTTGAAATCTGCGACGCCCTCTTTGATGGTCTTTGCAGCGTCATCCATTCCCAGTTTTGTCAGATTCTCTGCCATCTGGTCCAGTTCCTCCGCATGGTGTTCATTGTGAGAAAGCATGTAATTCAGAAGTGCTACGACTTCTTCCGTACAATTTCCCTGACATCCACTGTCCCCACAGCTGTTGCAGCCATGGCTGTGTCCATGGTCATGTGTATGCTCATGGTCATGTCCGTGAGGAACCACATTGCCGTTCTCATCATTGATTAAATGCATTTTCTTCTCCTTTCTCTGCAGCTTTTGCTATTAAGGCGCAGTAAATGACAATAATTTATCAATACCATTATTATACATGTTTTCCCCGTTTTTATCAAGTTATTCTTACGTTTTTTTCCAGATTCAAAGCCATAAAAATCACTGCAGCAAGATCCGGCTTCCGCCTTTCTTTTTCACTACCTGAATCCGGCATGGAATCCGTTCTTTCAGCTCCGGCACATGCGATATAATTCCCACCATGCAGTCTTCGGCCGAAAGGCTTTCCAGCGTATTTAACGCGGTCTCAAGAGACTGCTCATCCAGGCTTCCGAATCCCTCATCTACAAACACGGTTTCTACCCGGATTCCGCCCGCAAACTGTCCGATCACCTGCGATACCCCAAGCGCCAGAGCCAGGGCCGCCTGAAAGCTTTCTCCACCGGACAGGGAACTGACACTTCTGACTTTGCCTGTATGATAGTCATAGACCTCAAGATCGAGCCCCGTCCGACTCTGAAGATTTTCATTTTCTTCTCTTACCAGCAGTTCATACCTGCCCCCGGTCATTTTTTCCAGTCTTCCATTGGCTTCCTGTGCGATCAGTCCAAAATATGCAGACTGCACATAACGTTCCAGGGAAATTTTCGGTTTTCCCTGCAGATTTCCGGATGCTGTATCGGAAAGCATACAAAAAGCAGTGCGCAGATTCCTGCTCCTCTCGGTCTCTTCCCAGAGTTGCTTCAACTGTTGTAAGGTTTCCTTTGCCAAAGACCGTTCCCGGTATTCCTGCCGCTGCAAAATACGCACCTGCTCCAGACGACTCTCCAGATTCCGGATCTGCTGCTGCACCGGCTCTTCCGACTCCACTTTCTTTCCCCGAAGGGCCGGACGAAGGGTACGGATCTGTATCTGCAGATCCTGCAGTCTGTTTCTGTATGCATTCCGTGCTTTTTCCAGTTCTTCCAGGCGGCTGTTTTCCATACAGGCAGCTTCCGCTTTTGCTCTGCTGGCAAATTTCTGTTTTTTCACTTCCAGAGTGATGTTCTCTTTTAGTTCCCGTTCCTCTGCTTCTGCATGTTTCAACTGCTGCACGCAAATCTGTTCCTCTGCAACCAGTCCTGCCGTTTCTTCCCGATTTTTCTGGATTTTTTCCTGGATGTCTGCTTCACTGGTTCTTGGCTCTGTCCATTTTTCCCTCTTTTTCTCCAATTTCTGTTCCAGTTCCCGGATTTCCTTTTCTATTTTTTCCAGAATGGCCGCACCATCCTTTTTTCCGGTCAGCTTTCTCTCTTCCTGAAGATGTTCCATACGGATTTTCCATTCTTTTTCCGTTTCCGCCAGAAGCCGGAAAGTTTTCTGCATGTTTTCATCTGCTCTGCGTTTTTCTCTTTCCATTTCTTTCAGAGTTGCCTCCGTCAGTTCTTCTTCCGGTCCCGGCGCCGGACAAGGATGCACAGCAGAGCCGCAGACCGGGCAGGGCGTACCCGCTTTCAGTCCGGCCGCGAGAAGCCCCGCCTGATTCCGGAAAAATTTTTCCCTGTACTCCTCAAAAGCAATTCCCTGTTTTTTACTCTCTGTGATTTCTCTGTCTGCCTTTTTTTTCAGCACTTCCCGCTCCTTTTCCAGTCTGTCGAGCATCGCACTTTCTTCCTTCTGTTTTTCCAGTATCTGCAGATGCTCCTCCAGTTCCCGGATCTTCTGCTGCCATGCAAAGGCTTTTTGCGCCTGGACTTTTTCTTTTTCCAGTTCTTTTCCTTCTTTTTCCAGTATCTTCTTTCTCTTTTTGATCTGCGCAAGACGCGTCTCTTCCCGCTTACGCTGTTCTTCTTTTTCGATTTTCTGGTTCAGCAAAGGACGAATATAAAGCGCTGCCCGTTTTCCTTCTTCCAATTGCCGCTCCATCACCCGCCAGTTCTGCGCCTGCTCTTTTTCCTTTTCCAGCTGTACACGCAGATCTTCCAGTTTTTTCAGTTCCCGGTTCTGTATACGAATCTGATTCAACTGTTGCAACGCTTTTTCCTTTTCTTTTCCCAGCTGCTCTTCTTCCTTCTTCTTCTGCCGTTCTTTTTCTGTCCGTTTTGCTACGATTCCTTCCAGATATTCCAGAATTTCTTCCGGACGTTTCTCTCCAAGCGGTTCCATTGGATGCAACTTTTCCCAGCCGGACAACACCTGTTCTCTTCGTATCTCACGAACGCTTTCTTTTTCTTTTTCCGCAGAAGCTTTTTCCTTCAGTTTGTCTGTAAGGACTTTATAAAATCCGGTATCAAATACTTTCCGGAACACTTCACTGCGTTCGCTGCTTTTCGCAAGAAGCAGTTTCAGAAATTCTCCCTGAGCGATCATGGACACCTGCTTAAATTGCCGATAATCCAAACCCATAAGGTCTTTCACTTTCTCATTGACTGCCCGGCGCCCGGTGACCAGCATCTGATCAGGTCCTTCCAGTACCGCCTCATTCTTTCTGTTCCCGTTAAACGTTCTGGTAATCTGATACCGTTTTCCTTTATGTGTAAACAGAAGGCGCACACGACTGTTCTGTTTTTTCTCTGCATAATCGCTGCGGAGATTTTCTGTTTTGCGGATATCCCCACTGGGCGCATCATACAGCGCAAACATCATCCCATCAAAAATCGTAGTCTTTCCGGAACCGGTATCCCCGCAAATCAGAAAAAGTCCTGCACGCTCACATTCCTCAAAAGAAATCAAAGTCGGCTTTGCATAAGGTCCAAAAGCCTCCAGTTCCAATTCCAACGGTCTCATACATCCACCTGCACTTCCCGGATCAGCTCCCGGAGAATTTCTTTTTCTGTCTCATTCAAAGGAACACCATTTTGCTTTTCATAGAAATCCCCAAACAATGTTTCCGGCGTTTTCTTCAAAACAGACAATCCGGCTGCCCCCGAAATCCCTCCATGCATGGTCCTGCGGTTTTCAACAGAAAATTCCAGAATTCCCGAAAACACCTGGCGCAGACGCTGCAGCGGATACTCCGGAATCTCTTCATCCGTAAGCCGTATAGAAAGAAAATATCCTTTCCTGTATGCTTGGTATTTTTCTGATACAAGAGCTTCCATCGTATCTTTCAAGACTGCCATTTTCGTTTTTGGCTGCAGCAGAACCTTCCGGACAGAATTATTTCCCTTTTCCATCAATTCCACGATTGTAAGCGATTTTAAATCTTTATTTTCTGAAAACGAATACGCCAACGGCGAACCTGCGTAGCGAATATGCAGAGCATTCACAGACTGTGCCCTGTGAATATGCCCAAGTGCTACATAATCAAATCCCTCAAAACAGGATACCTCCACATGATCCAGCCCTCCAAGGATCAATTGTTCCGACTGATCCGTTTCCGGCGCCCTTCCCCCTGCTGTTACAAACTGATGAGCCATCAATACGTGTCGGGCCGACGCTTTTAAGGGCTGTTTCAAAAGAACGGTTTTCACAGCCTCTTCATAGGATTTTGGGAGTTCTTCCTCATAAGGCCGCAGCATATCCGGCCGAAGAAAAGGCAGCATATGGATGTACACTTCCCCCCATGCATCTTCCAGACAAACCGCTTCCAGCTTTCCTTTATACGTTCCTTCTATATAAATATTTTCTTTTTCCAGAATTTTCCCTGCAAATTCCAGCCGGCTTCCCCCGTCATGATTCCCGCTGATCAGAAAAACAGAACAACCACATTCCACCAGCTGACTGAGAAATCCATCCAAAAGCTGGACAGCCTCCGCAGAAGGAACCGACTTGTCATAAATGTCTCCGCACATAAGAACTGCATCCGGTTTCTCTTCTTTTGCCGTTTTGATGATTTCTTCTATTATATATGCCTGTTCTTCAAGCAAGGATTCTCCAAGCAGCTTTCTTCCAAGATGCAAATCGGATAAATGAAAAAATTTCATTGTTCACGCCCCTTTATTCACAAACATTCTCTCGCATTTCATCATATCATCTATTTATTAAAAAATTAATAATTTTGCTTTATTTTTTTCACATTTTTATGTTAAACTGTGAAAGACATCAAAAAAAGGAGGGCTGTTTCATGTCATTCGACGATCATACAATTTTACTGAATGACGGCCATAAAATGCCGCTTCTTGGTTTGGGCGTTTATAAGGCTGTCGGTGACAATGAAGTAGAACAGGCAATAAATCATGCTGTTTCAGCCGGCTATCACCTGATTGATACTGCATCTGTATACAAAAATGAGGACGGTGTAGGAAGAGGAATCAAAGCACTGAATGTACCACGAAAAGATCTGTTCATTACAACTAAAATATGGAATACTGCACAAAGGATGGGAGATGTAGAAGACAGCTTCAACCGAAGCCTGGAACGATTAGGACTGGATTACGTAGATCTTTACCTGATTCACTGGCCGGTTCCCGGATGTTTTCTCCAAACCTGGAAAGCTCTGGAAAAATTACAGGCATCCGGAAAAGTAAAATCGATCGGCGTATCCAATTTCCGTATCCCGGAACTGGAGATGTTAAAATCCGTTTCCGGCATTGTACCTGCTGTCAATCAGGTCGAATTCCATCCACTTTTTAACCAGAAAGAACTGCTGGCCTACTGCAAGCAGGAAGGCATTGCTCTGCAGGCTTATGCGCCTCTGGCAAGAGGGGCCTACCTTCACAGTCCGCTTCTTCTGGAAATTGGAAGTAAATACGGCAAAACTACTTCACAGATTGGTTTACGCTGGCTCGTACAGCAGGGAGTTTCTGTGATTCCAAAATCTGTACATAAAGAGCGCATCGAAGAAAATGCCGCTATTTTTGATTTTTCTCTGGATGAAGAAGAAATGCATGCGATCGCTGCCATGGATAACAAGCAGCGAACTGCCGGGATACCGGAAGATATGCTTCCCTACTACAAAGATTAAGAAAAAAATGAAAAAGAGGTCCCCGGACCTCTTTTTCATTTTAATCCTTGATTTTATCTGACTCAATTTTTCCATCCATAATCCGTATGACCCGTTTTGCCTGTTCTGCAATTGTGTCGTCGTGCGTAATCAGGATCACCGTTCTTCCTCCCTTGTGCAGGTTCTTGAGAATTTCCAGAATCTCTTTACTGGAGGCAGAATCCAGATTCCCCGTCGGTTCGTCTGCAAGAATCACCGGCGGCTTTGCTGCAATCGCCCGGGCAATTGCCACACGCTGCTGCTGTCCCCCTGACATTTCAGAAGGTTTATGGTGGATTCGGTTTTCAAGCCCTACCATCTCCAACGCCTCTTTTGCAAGCGCCCGTCTTTCCTGCCGTCCCATTCCACGATAAATGAGAGGCAATTCCACGTTTTCAAGCGCATTCAGATTGGCGATCAGATTAAATCCCTGAAAGATAAATCCGATTTCCCGATTCCGAATAGCGGAAAGTTCACTGTCCTTGAGGTGGGATACATCTTTTCCATGAAGAAAATAAAGACCACTGGTTGGCACATCCAGGCATCCAAGCAGATTCATCAAAGTAGACTTTCCGGAACCGGACTGACCGATGATTGCTACAAACTCCCCTTCTTCAATCTTCAGATTCACATGATCCAGTGCATGCACTTCGTTTTCTCCCGGATTATAAACTTTACAGATCTCTTCCAGACGGATCAGACTCTCTTTTTCTGTTCCCATAGGCCTCTCCTTTCTGCCTTCCTACCATTCCACTTCCCAGGATTCAATTTTTTTATCACGCAGCATCAGTTCCTTTACTGCATCTGCAGCAGTTTTTCCTTCGAAAAGCACCTGATTCACCCTTTCGATAATCGGCATTTCTACCTGATATTTTCTGGCAAGCTGCAGTCCTGCTTTTGCGGAATAAACCCCTTCTACCACCATATGGACTTCTTCCATGGCTTCTTCCATGGTCTTTCCCTGTCCCATGAGATAACCGGCCCTCCGGTTACGGCTGTGCACACTGGCACAGGTAACGATCAGATCACCGATTCCGGATAATCCGTAGAAGGTCTCCGGCTTTGCGCCCATGGCGATTCCCAGACGGACGATTTCCGTAATTCCTCGGGTGATCAACGCTGCCTTCGTATTGTCTCCATACCCAAGCCCGTCTGCAGTTCCCGCTGCCAGAGCAATGACATTTTTCAGGGCACCGCCCAACTCAATTCCCAGAATATCCGAACTGATATAGACACGAAAAACAGAACTCATAAAAATATTCTGAAGATACTCTGCCATCTCTTTTGTCCTGGCACCCACTACACAGGTAGTCGGCAGCCCCCGGCTTACCTCCTCTGCATGACTGGGACCGGAAAGCACGCAAGCCTGCGCATTTGGAATTTCTTCCTCGATCATATCCGTCAGGGTCATAAGCGTGGATTCTTCGATTCCTTTTGCCACATTTACGATCACCTGTCCATACCGGATATACGGCTCCATTTTCCGTGCGGTGGAACGCACCGCCACAGAAGGCACCGCAAGAACGATCACATCCTTATTCTGGAGCGCCTCCGGCAGATCCGAAGTAATCTGTATCCCCTCCGGCAGTTTCACACCGGGCAGTTTGGAGGCATGCTCTCTCGTACGCCGGAGTTCCTCCGCCTGTGCCTCTCTGTGCGACCAGAGAACCGTATCATGTCCGTTATTACACAACAATATGGAAAGAGCCGTTCCCCAGCTTCCGGCTCCGATTACACTTACTTTTGCCATATCCGTCTTTATTTCCTTCCAAATTCAATTTTACTTTCATTTCCATGTATGAGACGTACGATATTCTGTCTGTGTCTCCAGAAAGCCAGTGCCATAAGCAATATGGCAACTATGTACATTTCATGGAGAATGGGCGCAGGCATATCGTAACGCCCCATCTGTCCGGAACAGATCACACCTACTACAAAGAAGAAATAACCGAGCAGAGAACACAGCGAAACGTAGTGACTCAATGCAAAAACGGTAAAAAATACCACTGCGCAAAGAAGTAGCAGACGCCAGTCAAAGGCCAGCAGCATCCCTACCGAAGCAGCAATTCCCTTTCCTCCTTTAAAATTCATATAGAAAGGGAAATTGTGACCAAGCACACATCCCGCTCCTGCATACAGCTTCAGAAGCATAATTTCTTCCGGATGTCCCTTCTGAAAAATCAAAGTAACCAGAAGAATTGCCAGGACCGCTTTCATACAGTCTCCAAGCAAAGTAATGGCCCCCGCCTTTTTTCCCATGGTACGCAGGGCATTGGTCGTCCCTGCGTTCCCGCTTCCGTGCTTGCGGATATCAATCCCGTTTCGCTTTCCATAAAAATAGCCCGTCTGAAACAGACCAAATCCATATCCAATCAACAAACACACGATTCTTTCCAACATCTTTTTCTTACTCCTTTTCTTTTCGTTCCCGAATAATAAATTTCAAGGAAGTTCCCTTAAATCCAAATGCATCCCGAATCTTATTCTCCAGATATCGGGTATAGGAAAAATGCATCAGTTCTTTATCATTGACGAAAATAACAAAGGTCGGCGGTTTTACTGCCACCTGGGTAATATAGAAAAGTTTCAGTCTCTTTCCCTTATCCGAAGGCGGCTGCTGCATAGCAACTGCTTCTGTCATAATCTCATTGAGCACACCCGTCTGAATGCGCAGCGTCTGATTTTCCAGTACCATATCGATGGTTTCAAAGAGTTTTGGGATTCGCTGTCCGGTCTCTGCCGAGATAAAAAGAATCTCTGCATAAGGCATGTAGGAAAGCACTTCCCGGATCTTATTTGTGAATTTATAGATGGTCTTGTCATTCTTCTCAATCGCATCCCATTTATTCACTGCAATGATGATTCCCTTCCCTCTCTCATGGGCAATTCCTGCAATCTTGGCATCCTGTTCGGTGACACCTTCTGTTGCATCAATCATCATAACCACCACATCTGCACGTTCCACTGCCGTAACGGTACGGATGATGCTGTAGCGTTCCAGTTCTTCCTTAATCTTATTCTTTCTTCTAAGTCCTGCTGTATCAATAAAGATATATTCATTCCCGTTCCATTCCACCTTCGTGTCAATGGCATCTCGTGTGGTTCCTGCAATATCGGATACGATGACACGGGATTCTCCCAGAACCTTATTGATCAGAGAAGATTTTCCGACATTTGGTTTTCCGACCACTGCGATGCGCGGAATCTCTTCCTCTTCTCCCTGTCCCTCATCGGTTTCAAAATGTTCCACAACCTTTTCCAGCATATCGCCGATTCCCAGTTTTCCGGAAGCAGAAACAGGGATCGGTTCCCCGATTCCAAGATTATAGAATTCATAAGTATCCATCAGGAACTTATCAAAATTATCCACTTTGTTTACGACAAGAACGACCGGCTTATTGCTGCGGCGCAGCATATCTGCCACCTTGGCATCTGCGTCTACCAGTCCCTGGCGCACATCTGTAATGAAAATGATCACATCTGCGGTATCAATGGCAATCTGTGCCTGCTCCCGCATCTGCGATAAAATAATATCCTTGCTGTCCGGTTCGATCCCACCCGTATCGATCAGGGTAAAGCTCCAGTCCAGCCAGCTGACATCTGCATAGATCCGGTCTCTGGTCACTCCCGGTGTATCTTTTACAATCGAAATCTTTTCCCCGGCCAGGGCATTGAATAATGTGGATTTTCCCACATTAGGCCTTCCAACAATGGCTACAATCGGTTTGCTCATACATTTGTCTCCTTCTATGTGCAGTTCCCGCTTCCCGCTCAAGGACAGCCGCTACCAAAGAAGCACCATCCTCTTCCACGATTTTTACAGAAATCTGCAGTTCTTTTTCCACATCTTCCACGGTCACATCATCCAGGAAAACATTCTCTCCGCTGCGCAGCAGATTGCAGGGAAGCAGCAGATATTCTCCCAGATCCTTTCCCTTCAACTGCCGGATAAGATCCTGACCGGTCAGAAGACCCGAAACGGTAATCTTTTCACCAAAGAATTCATTTTTCACCGGATATCCAAGAATCTCCACCTGCGGATACTTCTCCTGAATCCGGTCCATATGCCTGCGAATCCATGCATAGGCAAGATAACCCGTAGCAAAAGAAACCCTTCTTGTGCGGTCGTCTCCTTCCCTTTCGGAAAGTGCTTCTGTCACTTCTGTCTCCAGAAGCCGCAGCATGCCTACCCCATTCTCCAGCTGTAAATAGCCATCATACACCTCTTCTTCCGGAAGCTCTCTTTCGGCCAGAAGATACCACTCATCGCTGGCATGAATAAAATGCAGGCCGTATTCCTCATACAGTTTTTTCTGCCAGGACTCAATGGTGTCAATGACTTTCCCCGCTTCTTCTCTGTCAAACGACTGCAAAGGATACAGCCCTTCCCTGTAACGGCTCAGGCCGACCGGTACCACGGAAACACTTCTCAGATGCGGAAGCCAGGCAGAAAGATCCCGGATACTTCGTTCCAGCTCCTCCCCGTCATTGAGCCCTTTGCACAGAACAATCTGTCCATTCATCTCAATCCCCGCTTCATACAACCGCTGCACCTTCGGGAAAATATCCCCTGCAAAACGATTATTCAGTATCTGACAGCGCAGCTGTGGGTTGGTCGTATGAAAAGAAATATTGATCGGTGCCAGATGATAATGAATGATCCGGTCAATATCATGGTCACTCATATTGGTCAGCGTCACATAATTTCCCTGGAGAAAAGACAGACGGGAATCATCGTCTTTAAAATAAAGCGTCTCCCGCATACCCGGCGGCATCTGGTCAATAAAACAGAATACGCACTTGTTTCTGCAGGAACGGTATTCGTCCATGAGACTGTTCTCAAATACAATCCCCAGATCTTCCTCGTAGTCTTTCTCTACTTCCAGCTCCCACTCTTCTCCATTTTGTTTCTTTATGAGAATTTCCAGGTAATCATCATTCACAAGATAATGATAATCAAATACATCCTCCACAGGCTGTCCGTTAATCGAAAGCAACTCATCTCCCGGCTCCAGTTCCAATTCGGAAGCAATGCTGTTTTCTTCCACTTCCCTGATTATATGTCTGTTTTTTTTCATGTTTCTCCTCATTTCCAAACGTGCATAGAAATGCCCGTTACTAACTATCATACCAATAAAGAATAAAAAAAGCAATAATTTCCTTGACTGTGCTCATATTATGATGTTATAACTTATGTAGAATTATGTCAAAATTCTGTAAAGAACAGTCGATAATTCGCAAATTATAAAATATCATATGGAGGTCATTATGGTCAATATCGGTTTACTGGAGAAGTCCATTCCCGTGGCACCAATTAAAATAGCAGCATTAAACAGTTGTGCCGATCTTGCAAAACAGGTAGATGCACACCTTGTACAGTTCAGACAGGAACTGGATTCTCACAATCAGTCAGGACTTAATTTCAGAGGATACGCAGAGGATACCTTCCTCCTCGACTGCCAGTGTCCCCGTTTCGGTTCCGGAGAAGCAAAAGGAATGATCCACGAATCCGTAAGAGGAACGGATCTGTTTATTATGGTGGATGTATGCAATCACAGCCTCACTTATAAGATGGGCGGATACGTCAACCACATGTCTCCTGACGACCATTATCAGGATTTAAAACGAATCATCGCTACCGCAACCGGAAAGGCACACCGGATCAACGTCATTATGCCATTCCTCTATGAAAGCCGCCAGCATAAGAGAAGCAAACGGGAATCCCTGGACTGTGCCCTTGCGCTCCAGGAACTGATCCATATGGGCGTGTCCAACATCATCACCTTTGATGCCCACGATCCACGTGTACAGAATTCCATCCCTCTTGCGGGATTCGATAACTTTATGCCTACGTATCAGTTTTTGAAAACCCTCTGCGCATCCATTGAGGATTTCAAAATCGACAATGAACATCTGATGATCATCAGCCCGGATGAAGGGGCCATGCAGCGTGCGGTATACTTCTCGAACATTCTCGGTGTGGATATGGGTATGTTCTACAAACGTCGTGACTATTCCACAATCATAAATGGAAAGAACCCGATCGTAGCCCATGAATTCCTGGGTGATTCCGTAGAAGGAAAAGACGTGATCGTAATTGACGATATGATCTCTTCCGGAGAAAGTATGCTGGATGTGGCAAAACAGTTAAAGGACAGAAAGGCAAAACGTGTCATCGTATGTACCACCTTCGGTCTTTTCACAGACGGTCTGGATAAATTTGATGAATTCTATGAAAAAGAATACATTTACCGGGTCATTACTACAAACCTCAATTACCGCAATCCGGAACTTCTGACACGTCCTTACTATCTGGAAGCCGACATGAGCAAATATCTGGCCAGCATTATGGATATTCTGAACCACGATCTGTCTGTGGAAAAAGTTCGCTCAACTACAGAAAAGATCAATCAGCTGCTTCACCGTCATTCTTAAAAAAACCCCCTGTTTTCTGAATCCTTCGATTCACAAAACAGGGGGTTTTCGTTCTTTTCTAATAACGGTATGTAGTACTGATTAATTCAGCTGATATACGTCTGTATAATAACTTCCGTTGGCCAGCGCTTCTTCATGGGTATTGTAAAAAATATCGACATGTCCATAAGGCGTTCCTCTGTCTTCTACTACGTAGACACATCCATTGATCAAAAGTCTGGTACCGAATGGCACACCACCCATAGCAACGGTTCTGCCTGCTGCAGGAACGGTTCCGCTTGCTGTATTTCCCTGACCGCCGCATTCCGAACAATTACAGTAACCGGTGATACGGAAACTTCCCAGATAGGTTCCCTGAGAGGAAGTATTGGTGTTCTCAGAAGGCTGCGTTTCTTCTGCTGTATCCTCTTCCGGTTCTGCACTTGGAGTACTGGTATTCTGAGAAGCATTACTCTGTGTAGTCTCTGCCGGCTTTGAAGAAGAACTGGTCGGCTGCTTCTGCTGTGCTTCCTGGGCTGCTTTCTTCGCAGCTTCCTCTGCCTGACGCTTTGCAAGGGCTGCCGCTGCTTCTTCATCCTTCTGCTGTTTGATCAGTTTATCAATCTCCGCTTCCTGGGCACTGATCTTTTCCAACAGAGATTTTGCAGTTCCTTCTTCGTTTGAGATCTGTGCCTGATACGTTTCGATCTGGCTGTTGGTATTCTTCATAAGATCCGAAATCTCAGACTGCTTGTCCAGACTCTCCTGCTGCAGTGCTTCGATGGCCTGCTGCTCTTCTTTTACACTGGCTTCTTTCGCCTGAATTTCTTGCTGTGTTTCTTTATAATTCTCCAGCATCTTTCTGTCATACTTGGTAATCTGCATGATATTTTCTGCTGTGTTCAGGAAATCTGTAAAATTCCTGGATTCCAGCAACATGGTAATATAAGAATCATTGGACTTTTCATACATATACTGAATTCTCAGTTTCATGCTCTCATACTGCTCGCTCTGGCGGGCTCTTGCTTCTTCCAGTTCTTTTTCCAACTCCTGTAATTCGCTTTGCTTAGCATCGGATTTGATCTGTAAATCAGAAAGATTTTCCGACAAATCAGACAGCTGGTCATCCAGCTCTGTCAAATATGCTTCCAGGTTATCTTTTTTTGCTTCCAGAGAATGAATCCGGCTCTGGGCTTCATCCAGACTGCTCTGTGTTTCCTGTTTCTGACTTTTGACATCAGAAATCTTATTCTGTGTGGCAGCTGCATAACAAGGTGTCACGGTAAGACCTGTAATCAGGAATGACAAAAGTAAACCTCTACATGTTTTGTTTTTCATAATCTAAGCTCCTTTTCACTTACGACCACAATTATAACACAAACATTAAGAAATTCCTAGTCTTTTTTACACTTTTCGTAACATCTACGTAATATTGTTAATGAAAATGGTAATGATTTTATGCATTTCGCCCGTGAATCCCAAGAAAAGCAGCCAGATTCCCCCGTTTCCCCTGGCTTGCCCGGTGGGAAAACAGGAAATCCGGATTGCAGCAGGTGCAGATACCCGGCATAAGAATCCGTTCTTTCTTTATCCCTGCCTCCTGAAAAACACAGACATTCGCCTCCCACAGGTTCAGCTGATACTTTCCGCCGCCTTTTTCCAAAAGCAAACGGCTGTGATATTCCTTTGCAAACTTTTCCTTAAACTGCAGTGCCACATCTTCACTGACTTCATAACAATCCTGGCAGATGGAAGGCCCCACCGCCGCATATAAGTCTGCCGGATCGGAACCAAACTCCTCTGTCATCTTCTCCACAGTCACTTTTCCGATCTTTCCGACCGTCCCGCGCCAGCCGGAATGGGAAAGACCGATGGCTTTTTTTACCGGGTCCACAAAGAACAGCGGCACACAGTCTGCATAAAAAGTAGCCAGCACCACATCCGGCTCATCGGTCACCAGTCCGTCTACATCCGTATAGCCCCGTTCCCGAAGGATGCCGCAGCCTCTGTCTTTGGCAGTCACCCGACGCACATTTACCGTATGGGTCTGATCGGAACAGACGATCTGATCCGGGGTAAATCCAATGGCCTGTCCGATTCTTCTATAATTTTCCATCACCGCATCCGGGTCGTCTCCCCGGGTAAAGCTCAGATTCATAGAAGAAAAGATGCCCTGGCTGACCCCTCCAAGCCTGGTAGAAAACCCATGTAAGATGCCGGGAAGAGCTTCAAAAGCCGGATAAGCCAGCCAGGTCACACCATCCTTCTCTCTGATCTGCATATGCGGCTGTTTCGGATTTTTCCATTTTATGTTCATGTATTTCTCTCCTTCAAAAACTTGTTCCTTCCATCTGAAACTCAAATGCGTTTTCCAGATGTTCCACACCGTCATCTCCCCGTACACCGATCACATCAAACCTGCAGGGCACACTCTGTTCATACCCGTTTCCGGCATAATACCAAAGAGCTGCCCTGGAAATTTTTCTCTGCTTCTGTAAAGAGACCGCCTCACCCGGTTCCCCGAAAGAACCCGTATGACGATATTTTACCTCCACAAAAACCAGCAGCTCATCCTTGCGGGCAATCAGATCAATCTCTCCCCAGGGACTTCTGTAATTTCTCTTTTGAATCACATATCCGGATTGTTCCAGATATTTGGCTGCAATCTCCTCATAATGCTTTCCTGTTGCACGGTTGTTTCCCATAGTTTCTTTGTTTCTCCTTATAAATTCCGGATAAACGTCGTTCTGTGAATGGGGGAAGGACCATACTTCCGGATGGCTTCCATATGGGCGGCCGAACCATATCCCTTATGGGAAGCAAATCCATACTCCGGCATAATTTTATCATACTCCTTCATCAGGCGGTCTCTGGTTACTTTGGCCAGGATACTGGCCGCAGCAATCGAAATACTTTTCGCATCCCCTTTGATAATCGGAACCTGCGGAATCTCCATCTGCGGAATGGTCACGGCATCATTCAAAAGAATCTGCGGCACAACAGAAAGCTTGGATACTGCTTCCCGCATGGCTTCATACGTAGCCTGAAGAATGTTGATTTCATCAATCCGCTGCGGACTTGCATAACCGATTCCCACTGCCACCGCCTGTTCCATAATCTTATCATACAGTTCTTCCCGCTTCTTCTCGGAAAGCTGCTTGGAATCATTGATATACAGAAGATTACAGTCTTCTGGCAAAATCACGGCACCTGCCACGACCGGCCCTGCCAGAGGGCCTCTGCCTGCTTCATCAATGCCGCACACATACCCCAGATACTCATACTTGTGTTCATAAGCCTTCATATGCTCCGTACGGAGCATTTCCTCTTCCAGCTTTTTCTGCGCTGCTTTGGCCCGACTTACCAGATTACAGACGCCCTTTCTTTCATCTTCCCGGTACTGCTCCAGAAAACCGGAAAAAGCCTCCAGCCGCGCTTCTGCCTGGATCGCCTGCAGCTCTGCTTTGATTTCCTGCACACTTTTCATGAATCTGCTTCCTGCCCTTCTGCCTGTTCCAGGGTGATCCGTCCGATCTTGCCATTTCGGAATTCTTCCAGCAAAATATTGGCAGCCTTTCCGTAATCCAGTTCCCTGCCTTTTTGCAGACAATTCCGGTTTCTGGCAATGCCTTCCAACATCGCCAGACGGTCTTCACTTTCTTCGATCTCATACCGGGCAGCCAGGATTCCCTCGTAATGGGTATGCAGACAACCCAGCAGTTCCAATGCCAGTTCTTCCAGATTCAGGATCTCATCCTTGATCGAACCTACCATAGCAAGCTTGGCGCCCACACTCTGATCCTCAAATTTCGGCCAGAGAATCCCCGGTGTATCCAGAAGTTCCACATTTTTGTTGATTCGGATCCACTGTTTTCCTTTGGTAACGCCAGGCTTATTTCCTGTTTTCGTACAGGCCTTTCCTGCAAATGCATTGATAAACGTAGATTTTCCTACATTAGGAATTCCCACTACCATCGCACGAACCGGACGATTTTTGATTCCTCTGCGTCTGTCCCTTTCGATCTTCTCCTTACAGGCTTCCATAATCACAGGAAGAATCCCCTTTACTCCTGCACCGGTTCGGGCATTGATCTTTGCCACATGAAACCCCTTCTCTGCAAAATACCGGGCCCATTTCTCATTTTGCCGTTCATCTGCCAGATCCGATTTATTCAGCAAAATCAACCTCGCCTTGTTCCTTCCCAATTCATCAATATCCGGGTTCCTGCTGGAAAGCGGGATTCTCGCGTCTACCACCTCGATAATAAGATCAATAAGCTTAATATTTTCCTGCATCATACGCTTGGCCTTTGTCATATGACCAGGATACCACTGATAATTCATAGTCTGTGTCCTCCAAAGTATTTCCCTATCCTGCGATCAGAGCCAGTTCCTTCAGCGGATGAATCCGAAGCCAGAGCTTTCCCTCAATATACTTCAGCTTCACATTTCCCACCTCTGCAAAACGGCTGTCCTCGCTGTTGTTGCGGTTGTCACCCAGAACAAAATATTCATTCTTTCCAAGGGTGATCTGCTGCTCGGCCAGTCCCGGATTGCTGATCTGCGGATATTCTTCCTTATATGCTTTCCCATCAATATAAAGAACTCCGTCCTTAATCTGAATCTTCTCCCCAGGAAGCCCTACAATCCGCTTGATATGCAGACTGGAATGCTCCTTCGCATCTTTCTTAAACACAATGATATCCCCTCTTTTTGGCTCACCCAGTTTATAAGACACCTTATTAATCAGAAATTCCTGTCCAGTCTTAAGCGTCGGCTCCATACTGCCCTCCTGCATCACCACACTCTGACAGAAAAAGATGGATACCACTGCAGCCAGCAGCAGCACCACTGCAATTTCAAATACCCACATAAGAGCCGCTTTCTTGTCCTTAATCTCAAATTTTTTCTTCATCGGTGTTTCTTCTTTCTTTCTCTTAAATGGAAGAAAAGGGACATATACAAATGTATGTGTCCCTGTCCTCTTACCTTTATTATTTTACTAATTCTTTTACTTTTGCTGCTTTACCAACACGCTGTCTTAAGTAATTCAGTTTTGCACGTCTTACTTTACCGTGTCTGATTACTTCTACCTTCTCAACATTCGGGGAATGCAGAGGCCATGTTTTTTCAACGCCGATACCGTTAGAAGACTTTCTTACTGTGAAAGTTTCACGGTTGCTTCCGCCCTGTTTCTTTAATACAACGCCTTCGAATACCTGGATTCTTTCACGGTTACCTTCTTTGATTTTACCGTGTACTCTTACTGTGTCGCCTACTCTGAATTCCGGCACTTCTGCTTTCATCTGAGCAGCTTCAATGTTTTTGATGATTTCGTTCATGATTTTTTCTCCTTATTCTCTGGATGTTCTTAATGCAATCGGCAACAGAGGACCATCTCTTTTTTACAACATGTTAGATTATACTATGAAGCCTCAAAAAAAGCAAGTATTTTTTCCCGGAATTTCTCATAAACCAAAAAGGATGTTACAGTTTCATCGTCCGGCAGACGCTGGGACGATGAAACCGTAACAGCAAAAAAATCCCCGGGAAATCCCGGGGATAAGCATGCATGATTAAGCGTCTTTTCTTCTTCTGTATGTAACTGCCATTCCAGCAAGTGCTGCAACCGCAACCATACCAGCCCACATCATAACGTTTGTTTCACCTGTTTTCGGTGATGTAGTTCCGGATGTAGATGTGCTTCCAGATCCATTCGTTCCATTAACGGCTGCTGCTGTATCTTTATCTACAACAAATGCAACCGGTGAAAGGGAATTGAAAGTTGCTGTAACAGTACCTTCTCCTACTTTAGCAGGAATCTTCTCCCATGCTTTCACATTCGTATCATAATGAAGCAAAATCGCTTTAGAATTCGATGTTACTCCTGTTACATTAAAGGTGATGGTAACAGGGAATGTTACGTCACCAACAGTAATAACATCTTTCACATCAATCACCTGCATTCCCTCGATGTAATCGTCACCTAACAGTTCTTTTAATTTTTCCTGTGATTTGATTTCTTCTACAATTTCTTTGTATTCATCGGGCAGATTTCGTATAATCAACTCTACAATTTTTCCATTTGCATCAACTGCCTTTTGAATTCCTGTCACAATGCCTGTCACTACAACACTTGGCAAAGCGAATGCTGTTACTGCCGTACTAATTGTCAAAACAACTGCACATATAAAAGCAATAAACTTCTTCATTTTCAAAACCTCCTTGCGCACAAATTACATTTCTTATATTGTTTATGCCATTATAGCACTATTCCTGCAATTTGTAAAACATTTTCAAAATTATTTCTTTTAATTTTTCCTCATCTACAAGAAATTCTTCGTGTTCTCCACTGGCTTCAATTTCCCCCGGCACATAAAACACTTCGCCGGAAAGACTATACTCTGTTAGTCTGTTTATCTGGTTTGCATTCAGATCCGTCACTAGATAAGGAGCAAGCACCGACTGATATGTTTCATAATAATCTCCGGACTTCCCTGCTTTTTCTTTTACCTCAGCAATTAATGCAGGTATATACTGTACCTGCCGTTTCATACGTCCATTGTTGCTTCCCTGCTGGTTAATATCCCGGTAACGAACATAACGCTCTGCCTGTTCTCCGGTCAGCGTAATCTGACTTCCTTCCACAAATGCCGGATCAATAAAAGTATAATCCTCCGGAATTGTAATGGTAACCCCTCCCACCGCATCATTCATGTCACGGATTCCTTCGATGTTCAGAGAAATGTAACCGTCCAGAGGCAGACCATAGAGCAGTTCGGACACTGTCTTTTTCATAGCCCAACAACTGGTATCCTTCCCATTTCCATAGGCATACTGTGTGGCAATCTGTGCCCGTACAGAAGTAAAATAATTCCCATTGATATCATAAAGATCTATATCTGTCATGGAATCTCTTGATATCTGCAGAATTCTGGCTGTTTTATCTTTCCTGTTCACAGACAATACCATGATACAGTCTGCCTGCCCAGCAGTTCCCGGTGTATCCTGAAGCACGACTTCTTCTTTCGTATCCACACCCAGAAAAAGATAATTCTCCAAGTTGGAATTGTACTCGTAAGTATTCCCCTCATATACAATGGTATTATAGTTGCTGTCTGCTTGCGATACGACTTCTTCTTTGCTTCCGGAATTCTGTGTTTTCCCACTCTGTGACGTTTTTTTCTCCAGCATAGAAGCAATTGCAAGAAGCAACACAAAAGCCAGAAGAATTGCACACAAAGGAAGAAGCACTGTTTTGATCTTTTTATTTCTCATCTATAAGCACCGCCTCTACGAGAAATCTCTGTTCATTGTTACCGTTACAGGTAGATAACGTAAGAATCCTGTCTTCTGTTGTAACCGGAATCTCCGAATTGATATAACTGGACATGTTTCTGACCTGACTCAGGGAATCCAGAAACTGCTGGTACTGATCGTCCTCATGAAAATCAAAGCTTTTCAGTATATGACGATTATCATACGTCACTGCCGCAAAGATTCTGTAGGTATAACTATGTTCCGGTGTATAGATTTCAATCTGTTCATGCTGTTTCATATAAGTCGGATCCATATAATATTTCAGACTGCCGAACATGGTTTCATCCTTCATATTATGCCCATAGATCACTGTATTTTTATCCGAGAAGTCCTGTTTGTTCAGAGACTCCGTATAGATAGAGCCCGGAAGACCTTCCTCGCCTTCCATCGTATGATTCAGATAATATCCGTCATCTTCCGGTCTTTGCAGAATCGGATAATCCACAATTGTTTCCGGAATATAGATCCACCCGTAAATTTCCGGATTCTTTTCCTTCAGAGCCGCAAAATCAACAGGAATCGCAACCGACTCTTCAACCGGTTCCTCTTCCTTCAAATCTTCTTCCGGTTCCTGTACGGTTTTCTCCGTGTGATTCTCTTTTGCCGCCTCTTCATAGATCTGTTCTCTTTTCTTCTGGTTTAAATAATACCATGCACCGAAAATCACAGCTGCCAGAAATAAGAAAAAGAACACCAGAAACCATCTGTTTCTTTTTTTATCCATTCAAAGCCTCTTTTTTTTCCTTCTCTGCCAGTTTCTTTCTGTCTCGTTTTTTCACATAAGGAATCGCAACCAGTGTCGTAAGTCCCAGATACTTTTCAATGTCTTCTTCGGACTGAATATTATCATTCATCAGGAACTGAATCACCAGAATTGCACACACAAAAAGCACTCCTGCGAGGAATCCCATTGCTGTGTTTTTCATAAGATTGGGACTGACCGGTGTTGCTTCTACTTCCGCTCTTTCCACAGTTGTCGGCGGATCGGACTTCATAATATTTCCCATCTCGGCAGCTGTCTGCTCTGCTACTGCATTTGCAACAATGCATGCACTCTGAGGATCTTCACTGGTTGTTTTAATCTCAAGAATACGTGTATCTGCCTGATTGCTGACCGACAGCATTCCGTAAATATCTGCTCTGGTAAATTTCCGTCCTTCGGTTTCTTGAATCTGTTCAATTGCACCATCAATGACCGGCTTGCTTTTTGCAATAACTTCAAAGTCCTTCGTCAACTCGCTTCCGATCTGAATATCTGTAAGGGAAGTCACACTGGTCGTTTTGTTCAGAATATATAACATCGCTTTTGATTCGTATTTGGGTGTAATCAACAAACTGGTCACTGCTATGGCAATTGCCGCTCCTGTCACTGCGCAAATTGCGATCAGCCACCATTTTCGAAGCAATGCATGAAACAAAGCCAATAAATCAATTTCCATTTCATCATTATATTCTCTTTTATTCATTTCTTACCTCTCATCCATTTTTCCGAAAATCAATAATACGCATTGTATTGTTTTCCATAATAATTACCATATTTTTTCTTATAATAACTGCCTTTACGCACTTCGACTTTATTGAGAACCACACCAATCAGATTGGGATTCGCTGCTTTTAACTGAGTGGATACGGTTTTTGCCAATGTCTTAGAAGATTTATTGGCAGCCAGTACAAGGACAGAACCATCACACACCTTGGAAATCACTGCTGCATCAATAACAAGTCCAAGCGGTGGTGTATCAATGAGCACATAGTCAAAGGTCTTCTTCAATCCTGTCAACAAAGTCTCCAGCCGGGCATTTCCAAGAAGTTCGGTTGGATTGGTAGGAAACACCCCGCAAGGCAGCATAAAGAAATTCTTTTTGTTCGTAGCATAAATGATCTCACTCATCTGTGCCTGTCCGGACAGATAGTGGCTCAGACCTTTATCAATCCCCTGAAGTCCCAGTCTGCCTGCAAGTACCGACTTTCTCATATCTGCATCAATATGTAAGGTGTTTTTTCCTGCCTGTGCAAGGGCGCGTGCAAGGTTGTATGTTACTGTACTCTTTCCATCGTCTTTGGTACAACTGGTTATGGCAATGACCCGATTTTCCACACCGGTAAATTCCAGATTTGTGCGCAGTGTTCGATATACTTCTTTTTCCTGATTTGTCAATTCAATCTTATCATTTAATTCTATCTTCTCCACAAATATGTTCTCCTCTGATTATTTTTGCCGGATTTTTCTCCGTCAATTTTTTCCTGCAAGTAACACCTGCCTTTTTATCCAAATAAGTAAGGCAATTTCTGATTTTTGGTCTCCTGTGTCTGGATCCATGCGCATCGGTTCCTATGACATGAACCAAATCCGCACGAATGAGCTTTTTCAGATACCATTTCACACGAATTCCCATTTTTCCTTCCAGACTGGAAGCATTCACCTGCATGAAAGCCCCAAGTTCCACCAGTTCCTGTACATGATTGATTTTTCTCAGGCACTCATACCGTTCCATATGAGCAAGAATCGGAAAATACCCGGCATACAAGAACTCCTGTACTGCTTTTCGTACAGTAAGCAGTTCCACATAAGGAGCAAATTCAATCAATACATACCGTGTACCATTTATAGGAAGTGCCTCGCCTTTTTGCAATGCCTCCACAACACCGGAACTATAATAAATCTCATTGCCAAGAAAAATCCGCAGCCTTGGATTCACTTTCTCAGCCAGGCTTCGTGTTCTCTTATAAGCTTCTCTGCATCTTTCTGAAAAATTCTTCTCTCTGTCAATATTATAATGTGGGGTAAACAAAATCCCCCCGATTCCTTCTTTCCAAGCCATCCGAAGCATTTTGACAGTTTCTTCTTCATCCTTTGCACCATCATCCAGGCCCGGAAGCGCATGGCAATGCATGTCAATTATCACTCTCTGACCACCTTCTCAATTTTTCTAAAACAATGGCCTACTGGACCTTTACTGTAAGTGTTTCAATATTAGACTGATTTCCATCGCTGTCCCATACATAATAGGAAATCTGACAAGAACCCGGTTTGCCGGTATCTACTTTACCATCCAGATGTATATTTCTGTATAATTCACTTCTGGAATCCTTATCATCTGTAATATCGGCAATATATTGACTATAATCAAATTTACTGCCCACAGACAAGGTTACTTCATGCTCAGATAAACGCAATTGCGGACTTCCCTCAGGAAGTGCCTCTTCAGATACTTCTGCAGAGTCTTGCTCCTGTTCTTCCTGTTCTTCCTGTTCTTCCTGTTCCGATTCCTGAATTTCTTCTGCTTCCGGTTTTTGATCCTCCTGCTGGAATTTTACAATACAGGAGGCTTTTGAAACATTATGAGAATGATCCAAAGCCGTATACGTAACTACTGCTTTATCGTTGTTTCCTGTTTGTCGAACAGACTCTACCATTAAAGTATCCGACACATCTCCATCCTTCTCATCCACTGCAGTAACTCCTTCCAGCAGAATCTTCTTATCCTCTTCTGCCCGATAGGTAATCGTCCCATCTTCCGGAACTGTAATCACCGGTCCTTTCTTATCTCTTCTCATGCTCAGAACAACCGCAGATACCGTCGTCGCTACACACAGTACACACAGGAAAATCCGTGCAAAGAATCGTTGTTTTTTCTTCATATTCTTCTCACCTTCATCTTCTGTTGTTCATAATAGCATACCCATTCTATCATTAACCGCAAAAAGAAACAATACATTTATTGACATATTCTGTTTTTTTCTTATCTTTTTCACGAAAAAACTACACTTGTTCCCTTTGAATCACACCAAGTTTGATGAAAAGCGGATAGAGATAGCTGGCACCAAACGTTCCCAGTTTCTTTGGACCTTTCACCTTTCCTTCCATATCCAGTGCTTTATGAAACGCCATCACGACAGTAGACTGGGTAATGCTCTTCTCTTTTCTTGATATAAATAATTCTCCGCAACAGAATACAACCATCTGGACAGTCCCTTCCGCAAAACCATCTGCATCCGTGACGCTGTCATCCTGGAGCTGCTTTACTGCCTTGGCCTTCGGACTGGAACACTGGCTTTCTCTGCGCGACTCCCTGTCTCCCAAAGACAATGCAATCTTCATTAACAAGTTCGGAAACCGCCTCAGTATCTATACGATTGAAAACCTTTTTAACAAATACAAGGAAAAATCGATGATCAGCACTTCTGCCACGCCTCACTCCCTCCGTTACACCTTTGCCACCCATCTATGGAAGAAATAACCTGTTCCAATGACAGTTCTATTAAAATAAGAAGAGAAAGGTCTGAATCCGCGGATTCAGACCTTTCTCTTCTTACGCTCTTATTTCTTAATAATTTTCTGCATGTACTTCAAAATAACTCTGTGGGTGTGCGCATACCGGACAGATCTGTGGTGCTTTGGTTCCCACTACCAGATGTCCGCAGTTTCTGCATTCCCATACTTTCACTTCGCTTTTCTCGAATACAGCGGCTGTTTCCACATTTTTCAGAAGTGCACGATAACGTTCCTCATGATGTTTCTCGATTTCTCCTACCATACGGAATTTTGCCGCCAGTTCCGGGAAGCCTTCTTCCTCTGCTGTCTTCGCAAAACCTTCGTACATATCTGTCCATTCATAATTCTCGCCATCAGCAGCTGCTGCAAGGTTGGCTGCGGTATCACCGATTCCCTGTAATTCCTTAAACCACATTTTGGCATGTTCTTTTTCATTTTCTGCTGTTTTCAAAAACAGTGCTGCGATCTGCTCATATCCTTCCTTCTTGGCTACAGAAGCAAAATACGTATATTTATTCCTGGCTCCTGATTCACCGGAAAAAGCTGCCTCCAGGTTTTTCTCTGTCTGTGTTCCTGCATATTTGTTCATGATTGTTTCCTCCTTTTTCTCATTTCTATCCTGTTTATCATTCTGCCCATGATTGCTGTCTTTTATTTTTGCTGTTATCCGGGCTTGTCCTGCATGAGGGATTCCCGTATATGCGGCAATCTCCCAATCCGTTGTAATCAGCTGCTCTACCGATAAGTCATGAACAGAAGCTTTTCCTGTAATTCTTGCAAAGGTACGCAGTTCCTCCAGAGAAACGTTCAAATAATTTGCCACTCTCTGTGCAGCCGCATCTACCTTCAGCCGTTCCCGCAGACGCGGATCCTGTGTCGCTACGCCTACCGGACACTTGCCCGTGCCACAGATTCGATACTGCTGACAGGCTGCCGCAATCAATCCGGCACTTGCCACTGCAATGGCATCTGCTCCCATCGCCAGTGCCTTGGCAAAATCTGCCGAAACACGAAGACCGCCGGTAATCACCAGAGAAATATCGGATCCCACCGAATCCAGATAGGTTCTCGCCCGATGCAATGCATAAATGGTAGGAACGGTCGTTGCTTCTCTCAAAAACAGCGGACTGGAGCCGGTAGCGCCTCCTCTTCCGTCAATGGTAATAAAATCCGGCTGTGCATATACACAATACTCCAGATCCTGCTCAATATTCCCTGCTGCAATCTTAATCCCAATGGGCCGCCCCTCGGAACGTCTGCGCAGCAGATCTACCATATCCCGCAGATCTTCTTTTGTATTCAGTTCCGGGAATTTACTGGGACTTTGAATATCTTCTCCCTGCTTCTTCCCGCGGATCGCTGCAATTTCTTCTGTGACCTTTTCTCCCGGTAAATGGCCGCCCATACCAGGTTTCGTTCCCTGACCAATCTTAATCTCAATGGCATCCGAAGACCTAAGATTCTCATCGGTCACACTGTACTTATTTGGAATATACTCAAATATGTACTTATAAGCAACCTCTTTCTCCTCCGGTAAAATCCCGCCTTCTCCACTGCACATCGCCGTTTTCGCCATGGCAGATCCTCTGGCAAGCGCAACCTTTACTTCTTTTGAAAGTGCACCAAAGGACATATGTGAAATATAAACCGGATTTTCGAGAACCATCGGTTTTCTGGCATGCTTTCCGATCACGGTGGTCGTATCTACAAAATCCCCGTCATTCAGCGGCGGCGGATTCAACTGCGATCCCAGCAATAAAATGTCATCCCAGCTGGGAAGAGGCATTTTCGTTCCCATAGAACTGCTGAGTGATTTTCCAGTCACTGCCATCTCATGAATCTCTGCCATGTATCTGCTGGATGAATCCTGCCGTGCAGTCGCACTGTCATAATTCAGTTCTCCTTCATAAGGTTCCGGCACCGGCTTCTCTTCTTTTTCCTGCATAAAGGCAGGCTTCTCTTCCTGTACAGGGACAAGATTCGATACCGGCACCATACAGACCGGACAGGCAGTCAACTGTGAAACTGGTTTTCCCTCCTTCTCCTCATCATAAACAAAGCCGCAAATCCGACATCTATAAACAGCCATACGCACACCTCCCAATACGATTTGTATTTGCTGCTCCTCGATTATAATATTAATATTTGTTACTATTGTAATAATTTTCACCCTTTTTGTCAACATATTTCCATAAAACCTTATGATATTTAATGGATTTTATTTGAAAACCATAGTATAATGAATGTACAAAGATACAACAAAACAAAAAGAAGTAAAGGAAGTAAAAAAATTTATGAAGACAACATTACTCATCATGGCTGCCGGTATCGGTTCCCGATTTGGCGGCGGAATCAAACAGCTGGAACCAGTGGGAATGCATGACGAGATCATCATGGATTACTCTATTCATGATGCAATTGAAGCGGGATTTAACAAGATTATCTTTGTAATCAGAAAAGATATTGAAGATGATTTCCGGGAGCGGATCGGAAATCGTGTAGAAGCAATTGCTAACAGACTCGGTGTGGAAATCGCTTATGCCTTCCAGGATTTAGCCTCGATTCCCGAAAACTGTACGATTCCTGCCGACCGTACCAAACCCTGGGGAACCGGTCAGGCTGTCCTTGCTGCAAAAGACCTGATTCGCGAACCTTTCATGGTAATCAACGCAGACGACTATTACGGAAAAGAATCCTTTCGTCAGTTACACGACTGGCTGATTCTGGAACACGAAGACTCTGCAGTTTCTATGGCCGGATTCATTCTGAAAAACACACTCTCCGAAAACGGCGGAGTCACCAGAGGCGTTTGTACCGTTGCCGATGGTCACACCCACATTATCGATGTAAATGAAACCAGCAACATCATTCAGACGGTAGACGAAAACGGACAGATTGGTGCTTCTGCTGATGGAATCCCTCTGGATCCGGAATCTTATGTATCCATGAACATGTGGGGCTTTCCTGCAAAAGAAGGCTGTGCTCCTGCCTTTCTGGCTGTACTGGAAGAAAAATTCCGTACCTTCTTCGAAGAAGATGTACCTGCAAATCCGCTGAAAGCAGAATACCTGCTCCCAACCCTGATCGGCGGATTGCTGCGCGCAGGAAGCTATACGGTAAAAGTACTGGAAACCAAAGATAAATGGTTTGGAGTTACCTACAAAGAAGACAAAGCGGCGGTCGTTGAAAGTTTCAAAAAACTGATTGCAGACGGCGTATACGCAGAAGATCTGTATTCCGATCTCCTGTAACAGCAGTTACATAAATATTTAAGTGCCAGGCCTCACCATTCCAGTGATGCCCGGCACCTTTTTTATACTCTTATTTTCTCAGAAAATCCGGAAGCGGACGTCCCTGTTTCCGCCACTGATAATATTCTGCTGTAGCCGCAAATGCGACATCGCCTGCAGAATTCAGAGCAGTTTCCACGGAATCCTGTACGACACCGATGATAAACCCAACACCAACCACCTGCATGGCAATATCATTGGAAATACCGAAGAGGGAACATGCCATCGGAATCAAAAGCAGGGATCCTCCTGCCACACCGGATGCACCACAAGCGCCCAGAGCCGACATCACAGAAAGAAGAATGGCAGCCGGAAGAGACACTTCGATTCCAAGGGTATTGGCTGCTGCCAGTGTCATAATGGTAATCGTAATGGCTGCACCATCCATATTGATGGTTGCCCCAAGCGGAATGGAAACAGAATACATATCTTTATCCAGACCAAGCTTTTCACACAATGCCATATTCACCGGAATATTGGCCGCCGAACTTCTGGTAAAGAATGCGGTAAGACCGGATTCTTTCAGGCAACGGAATACCAGCGGATATGGATTGCAGCGCAGATAACAAAAGATAATCGCAGGAGAAACCACCAATGCCATAAGAAGCATCGTTCCCACCAGAAGAATCAACAATTTTCCATACTGCGTGAAAATCGCCAGACCACTGCTTGTTACATTGGTGTACACCAGACCCATAATACCGAATGGTGCCAGATTGATGATCCAACGAACGATCTGTGAAATCGCATCGGCTGTATTTGACAAAAATACTTTCGTATTGTCTGCTGCCAGCTTCTTCATAGCAAATCCAAACAGGCAGGCCCACATAAGAATCCCTATGTAATTGCCCTGAATCAAAGAAGCAAATGGATTCGCCACAATATTCGACAGAAGCGTATGCATGACCTCACCAAGTCCCTGCGGGATCACCTCTGCCTCTGCTGCTTCTGCCAGCACAATCGTCTGCGGAAATAAACGGCTTGTAAAAACAGAAATCGTAGCTGCCAGAAAAGTAGTCAGCATATAAAGCCAGATTACCGTACCAAAACGACGATCCAGCTTAGAACTTCCCTGTGCCAGTGCACTGGAAACGATCACAAAGACAAGCACCGGTGCAATGGCTTTTAACGCACCGACAAATAAATTACCAAATTCTTCGATGACCGTTGCCTTCGGCACCAACAATGCCAGAACCGCACCCACGATCAGACCGGTCAAAATCCGAAGAATCAGACTGCTGTTGTTGTACTTTGCAACAATTTTTCTCAATAGATTCATTTCTTTTCTCCTTTTCTTTTTTTCCAGTACTATCATATCTGTACCGGAACTTTCTGTCAATACAATATTTTTCCAATGAAACTCCCTGCTTCTCTTGAATTTTCTGTCATTTCAGTATAGTATTATAAAAAACGGATAACATACGGAAGGATCATTCACTATGAAAAACAAAATGAATGGGGCTCCTGGCCATGCAAGCCACATCTTTTCCTCGCTCTCTATCTTACTGGCCGGCAGTATGTGGGGCACCATGGGACTCTGGGTACGAAAGTTTTCGCAGGAAGGGCTGGATTCCCTGCAGATCCTTTCGCTTCGCGTTACGCTCACTGCCTTTTTGCTGTTGCTCTTTCTCGGTGTGTATAATCGAACCCTTCTGAAAATCCACTGGAAAGATCTGTGGTGCTTTGCAGGGACCGGCATCTGCAGTATCGTATTCTTCGGCTATTGCTATAACCAGACCATCCTCCTGACTTCCTTATCGGTTGCTGCAATTTTGCTCTATACAGCACCGATCTTTGTCATGGTTCTGTCCCGTTTTCTTTTCGGAGAACGGTTCACAGTCCAAAAGATGGCGGCACTGCTTCTGGCCTTTGCCGGGTGTATCTGTGTAACAGGTATCTTAAGCGGCGACCATGCCGTGAGCACCACCGGAATCCTCACCGGTCTCGGAAGCGGTTTCGGCTATGCCCTGTACTCCATCTTCGGACGCTATGCACTGGAACGAAACTATCATCCCTTTACCGTTACCTTCTACACCTTCCTCTGCGCAATGGCATGCGTACTGTTTCTGGCAGACTGGAAACCCATTACAGACTTCGCCGTTTCCTCTCCTTCCGGACTTTGCTACAGCATTGCCTATTGTCTGGTCACAACCGTACTGCCCTATATCCTGTATACCTTCGGACTTGACCACGTAGAAGCCGGCAAAGCCTCCATTATGGCAACCATCGAACCGGTTATCGCCACACTTCTGGGCGTCTTTGTACTGCAGGAAAGCATTTCGGCAACGGGAATTCTGGGAATTATTCTGGTTTTATGCGCTTTGGTACTTTTAAATAAATAAAAAGCAGAAAGGAATTCATAGTCATGGGATATCAACTCAAAATCACGATCAAAAACAGCCACCCTCCTATCTGGAGAAGAATCCTTATACCAGATCACATTACCTTTTTCGATCTGGATGACATTATTGAAGCAGCTTTTGGATGGGAACATAATCATCTGTTTGCATTCCATTTTAAAGACTCTCATACAAAATTTGTTGGCACCCCGATTCCGGAAGACAGCGATACTGCACATGCCTGTATCGACCCATGGATAAAAGAAGGTATCAGCTTCACCTATACCTATGATTTCGGAGATAACTGGATCCATACAGTGAAAGTAGAAAAAATCATCCCCTATGACGAACGCTATCCACAAGTCCTCAAGTGAAGCCTCACACGACTGAAGTCGCGTGCTTCCTATAGGTGTCTTGCGACACCTGCTCGCTTTAGGC
>OBLI01000145.1_pt1 | contig 75314 bp, 56 predicted proteins | sample 1519701 | NCBI WGS metagenome assembly OBLI01 (sample SAMEA3663005, study PRJEB22513) | pig gut metagenome | biome: pig gut; feature: pig-associated habitat; material: faeces | place: France | collected 2012
CGGTGATCATAGCGATTGTTGCTTGTAATGCTTTGTAATAGAACACTATAAAGTTGCAACAATTCTCGCTAATCATCAACTTTTCAATCAATTATAATTCGTCGAACTCACGTTAAATATATATGGGGCTCTCAAACCGATGTTGAACAGCCCCATTTTTTGTCAATCCTTGCTATTACGCTTTTTGCGCAAATTTCTTTTCTTTCACTACAGAAACCGCCAATGCAGCGAAGAAGAGGAAGATACCTCCTGTCAGTAACGCATAAACGGCATGGCCCTGATAGAACTCTCGAACAATCCAGCCGTGTACTAATCCGTTGGTAATTTGAGGGATAGTGATGAAGAAATTGAAGATCCCCATGTAGGTTCCCATCTTATCTGCGGGAAGGCTATCTGACAAGATGGCGTAGGGCATCGCTAAGATGCTGGCCCAAGCTATACCGATACCGATCATCGAACCATACATGGCTGCTGTGTTATCCAAGAAATAGAGTGAAACCAATCCTATACCACCTAAGCTGAGGCAGAGTGCATGCGTTAGCTTGCGTCCTATCTTTTTTGCGATCGGTATTAAGAGCAAGGCAAAGAGCATCGCCACGAAGTTATAGACACTGAATAGTTGGCCTACTTCGTCTCCTGCTAAGGCGTAATCAGCGGAAGCCGGGTCCGTTGCGCCATAGACATGCTCTGCTACGGCCGGGGTAGAATAGACCCACATGGAATAAAGAGCAAACCAAGCGAAGAATTGGCAAAGTCCCAATTGTAGCATAATTTTCGGCATGTGCAGAATATCATGCAGAATCTCCATGAATCCATTGCTGGTATTCCGTTTCTCGATCATTTCTCCACCGGAAAGTCGGAACTCGGCCATCTCCTCTGGAGAGTACTCCTTGGTCTTGCAGATTGTCCATAGCACACTGCAAAGCAAGATTCCTGCACCGGTATAAAATGCATATTTCACATTATCTGCGACTTCTCCTACCAAAGCCGTGTTGCTGAATCCAAAAATGTTGTGCATGATGCTGGGGAGTAAAGAGCCAACTACCGCACCAATACCAATCAGAAAAGTCTGAATGGAGAATCCTGTCGTGTGCTGTTCATCGGGCAACATATCACCGACCAAAGCACGGAAAGGTTCCATGGTGATGTTGATAGAAGCATCCATGATCATCAGCATACCCGCTCCAATCAATACAGGAGAGAGAATGGCTACTTCCTGACCAGGGGAGAGGAAAAGACCGGCATTGGGCATTAAGATCAAGGCAATGGTAGTCAAGATAGCACCCACTAAGAAGAAGGGGCGTCTGCGACCTAACTTACACCAGGTTTGATCGGAATAGTGGCCAATGATCGGCTGGATAATCATACCTGTTAGCGGAGCGGCCAACCAAAAGAGAGATAACTGCTCAACATCCGCACCATAAATTTGCAGGATACGGCTTGAGTTTGCGTTTTGCAGGGCAAAGCCAAACTGGATGCCCAAAAAGCCGAATGTCAGATTCCAAATCTGCCAAAAGCTTAAGAAGGGTTTTGTCTTCATATGAACAATTTTTAATAAATGGTATTAGTTGTTTTTTGTGACAAATATACAGACTTTTTCTGAAATTTGCATAGGCAAACTCTCTATTCCTTTGTTTCTATGTTCTATTTTTATCAGATTGAGTATTAATATTTTGATAATATCTATATTTGAATGCTCGATTGGCTAAATTTATGAAAAGTGAAGAGATGACATTTGAGTTTATAAGCGATTTCGCAGTTAGTGATAGTATCACGAAGGAACGTTTGAGTAAATACGGAAGATTGCCATACAAGGTGAAATCCGGTTTGTTCATACTTTGTGTGCGTGGATCGGTGAAGCTGTCTATTAACCTGACCTCATACACTATACAATCGCATGATTTCTTGACACTTGTCCCGAATACATTTATCCAGTTCGATGCTATTTCTGATGATGTGCTTTTTTATATGGCTGGTTTTTCTGCGGCGTTTATGAACGATGTGAATTTCATCAAATCGACAATGAATGTGCTACCCATGATTACCGATCGTCCCGTCATCCACCTGGATGAGACGATGGCACAACTTTATTTGGATGGCTATCATTTGCTTGTGCGTGCGTCTCGTCTTTCTTCTCAAGGAGCTGTCAATAAGAATTTGGTGATTGCTTATATGACGATTTTCATGCAGAGTACAGCCGAATTATACAAACGAGATGTGCATTGGGATGATGATTCGCATACCCGTAAGTATGAAATATACCGTCGTTTTGTGCAATTGGTAGTTGAAAATTACACGAAACAACACAGTGTTTCTTTTTATGCTGAACAGCTATCGCTCTCTTTGCCTCATTTTTGCACAACAATAAAGAAGGCAATAGGTTTGACTCCTTTAGAGATCATTTCCTCAATATTGATCATGGATGCGAAAGCCCAACTGCGTGAGACCACCTTGAGTGTGAAAGAAATTGCCTATTCTCTGGGTTTTACAAATCTCTCTTTCTTCAATAAATATTTCCGTCAGCATACAGGTATGACCCCGCGTGAGTATAGGCTAACAGGCAAAGCCGTTTCTTGATTGAATTTCTTTTGTAGGTGAAAGCATGTGCTTTTTCATAGGAAGACCTGTGGAAATGAGAAATATTACGTACTTTTGCTACCTAATTCAAAAGAGCAGATCGAATATGAGACGATTACTTTCGATAGGGGCAATGTGGCTATTACTGTTGTCACTTTTCCCTATGCACGCACAGGAGAAAGAAACCTTGGTGCTGATAGAGACAGATAAGGGGAAAATCAAGGTGAAACTGTTTGACGAGACTCCTAAGCATCGGGACAACTTTATTAAGCATGTGAAGGAGCATCTCTATGATGGGTTGCTGTTCCATCGAGTGATCAAGCAATTCATGATCCAAGGTGGTGACATCAACTCTAAAGATGCCCCCATGGATAAACATTTAGGTGATGGTGAATTAGATTACACCCTGCCTGCAGAATTCGTCTATCCTCAGTATTTTCATCGCCGGGGAGCGTTATGCGCTGCCCGTATGCCAGATGATGAAAATCCAGAGAAGGCCTCTTCGCCCAATCAATTCTATATTGTCACTGGTAAATATTATACAGAAATGGAGTTGAACAAGATGGAAGCAGAGAAAGGCATTACACTTACTGAGGAGCAGCGGAAAGCCTATATGTTGGAGGGTGGGGCGCCCCATTTGGATGGGAACTATACCGTCTTTGGTCAGGTGATTGAAGGCATGAAGGTGGTTGACAAAATTCAATTTGTGGATACCAACGAGGAGGATCGCCCGACCAAGAATATTGCGATCAAGACGATGAAAATCATTGAGAAATAAAGCTAATAAATTGAAGAGAAACAATGGATAATCAAGCAGAGGTTCGTGTGATCATGCACACGAACAAAGGTGATATCAAGTTGAGATTGTATAATGACACGCCCTTGCATAGGGATAATTTTCTTAAACTGGTGTGTGAGGGACAGTATGACGGCCTGTTGTTTCATCGGGTCATCAAGGATTTTATGATTCAAGGTGGCGATGTGACCTCGAAGAATGCCCCTATGAACAAATCATTGGGTGCCGGAGATCTGGGGTATACAGTGCCTGCGGAGTTCCGCTATCCTCGTTATTTCCATAAGAAGGGGGCACTCTGTGCCGCTCGTACGGGTGACGAGGTGAATCCAGAAAAAGCTTCTTCTGCTTCTCAGTTTTATATTGTGACGGGTAAAAAATACAAAGAGCAAGAATTGAACCAGATGGAAAAGCAGTTGGAGCGTCGGTTAGCGCAAGAGATCTTCAACCGGTTGCAGCAGGAACACAAACCAGAGATCATGCGTCTCTATCGTAATGGAGAGAAGGAGGAGCTGGCCATCTTGCGTGATACCTTGATCGGTAAGACTGAATTGGAGGTGGAGCAGCGCAAAGAGGAGGTGAAATTGCCGAAGGAGCTTCGTGAAGCCTACCAGAGCGTAGGGGGAGTACCATTCTTAGACAATCAATATACGGTTTATGGTGAGGTTGAAGAGGGACTGGAGGTGATTGATGCCATTCAGTCGGTGAAGACGAATAAGCAGGATCGTCCTTTGGAGAATATAGTGATTCAGCGCATAGAGATTGTATAAGGATGTCTCGGATAGCAGCTTATCAACTCCACTACAAAAAGATTATCCACTTAGGAATCCCCATCATGCTCGGGCAGTTGGGGATTATTATTGTGGGGTTTGCTGATAACATCATGGTGGGGCACCATAGCTCCATCGAGTTGGCGGCAGCCTCTTTTGTCAATAACTTCTTCAATCTGACTTTCCTGTTTGGTCTGGGATTCAGTTATGGATTAACCCCAATTATCGGTGGTTTGTTTGCAGAGAAACAACTGCAAAAAGCGGGTGAGGTATTGAAAAACAGCCTATTTATCAATGGGGCCATGGGCCTCGTGTTGAGCTTGATTATGCTGTTACTCCTTTGTAATCTGGAGCAATTGCATCAGCCGGAGGAGTTGATACCTTACATTGTGCCCTATTATATCTTGCAGCTTTTCTCGGTGTTCATCACGATGGAGTTCAATGCATTCAAGCAGTTCAGCGATGGTACGACCGATACGTTGACCCCTATGTGGATTATGCTGAGTACCAATGTGCTGAATATTTTGGGTAATTATGTGTTGATCTATGGCCATTGGGGTGCGCCGGAGTGGGGATTGGTGGGCGCTGGTGTCTCAACTTTGTTGAGTAGAACAGTGGTGCTGGTTGCTTTTATGGGCCTGTTTATGTTTAAGCCGAAGTATGCGGCTTATCGAGCGGGATTTGTTGCGGGAAGGGTTAATCGTGCGAACCTTCGAAAACTGCTTCATTTGGGATTACCTGTTGGGTTCCAAATGGGCGTAGAAAGTGGCTCTTTTAACTTGAGTGTCATTATGATGGGATGGATTGGTAGTGCAGCTTTAGCGGCTCATCAAGTGGTTGGCGTGATTACCACCTTGGGGTTCATGATCTACTATGGTATAGCGGCAGCTGTAACCATACGAGTGAGCCAGTTTCGGCAATGGAACGATCTACTGAATGTGCGTCGGGCTACGTTTGCTGGCTTCCATTTGATCTTGGCTGTTGCGGTGGTGGTGATGTTTGCGATCTTTCTCTTTCGGGAGCGGATAGGATACTTGTTCACCAATGAGGAAGAGGTGGTGCATTTGGTGGCCTTGCTCTGTTGGTCGGTCATCCTCTATCAGGTAGGAGATGGTTTGCAGATTATTTTTGCGAATGCGCTTCGTGGTTTATCCGATGTGAACTATATGGCTTGGATGGCTTTTCTCTGTCATTTTGGAATGGCTTTACCTATTGCTTATATCTGTGGCTTTGTATTGGGCTGGGGGCCGATTGGCATTTGGAGTGGTTTCCCTCTTAGTTTGACCCTATTAGGACTCTTGCTCTACGGACGTTTCCACAAACTAACGAAAAAAACCGATTAGGAGCAAGCTAAAAGGCGGTGTGTCATAACGCACTGGTATGCGACACACCGCCTTTTTAGGATTTCCTCTATGAACACCTTCCTTAGAAGGTCAGCTTCATCATGAAACGGACACCACGGGTCTGAATGCCGGGATGATCTTTGTAGGTCAGACGCCAAACGTAATCCAGACGCAGGAACTTGAAGATGTTCTCGATACCGACACCCACCTCCATATAGGGATTCTTTGGATCCATCAAATAGGTGCCCGCCGGGAAGGCATATAGCCCTTTGCCTTGGTTCTCCTCCAAGAAGGGATTATTCTTGTCTGACAGATCACCAAACAGACCTCGGAAGGAGAAGACCTCACGCCATTTCAGTTTCTTGATCAGCGGCAGACGATTCAGTAAGGCTCCATTCATGAAATAGGTGACATCCCATGAGGCATACTGGTCGTTGATGAACTCCAATGCGTTCATGTTGGTGTAAGACTCCGGTTGCACCAAGTAGGAGAGGTTGGCGTTGGGCAGGATCAGCAAGGGGTAGGGAACCTGAGTCCATACCTTACCAGCTTTCGCCAGAATATCTACATAACCGTATGCGGAGAACCAGAAACGTTTCTGAATACCAAACTCGGTTTTTTGGTAATTGTAAGAGCTACCCAACGCATCTTTGAACGCCATGGTGTGGTTCAACGTGAAGACTGGCGCATCCAAGGTGATCGGATAACGGTAGTTACGTGTCTGATAGAATTTCTCATTGGGGGCGAAACGGAGTTTCCATTCCACTGAGGTCATCTTGTAGTTGTCTTGCGGGCTAAGTGAGCCATCAGCTTCAATGCGGTCAAAAGCCGCATAACCAGTGCTGTATTCCTTATAATTACGCAAAACGGCACCATAGGCCCAACCATTGTAATGCTCTCGGTAATAGGTCAGTTCCAAGTTGCGCAAGTAGGTGGCACGGGTATCTTTCTGACGCTTAAATGCCAAGAACATGTTATCCTTGTTGGTGTACATGTATTGCTGACCGATCTGGTTGATGTCATACATATACTCTAAACGAACTGAATGAACGGGGAACTCCTTGCGGTAATCCTTCTTATCGATGAAGGAGTATTCCACCAATCCGTCATATTTCAGCTTACGGTCTTTGGTTCCGTACGCCATATAACCATCCAGGAAAAGGCGCTTGTTGAAAGCGGTTGTCGTGGTTCCACCTACACGGAAGCGGGCACCCTCGATGGCATTACCACTGATATAGGTGTTCATCGGACCAAACTCAAACTTGCTCAGATCTTTCTCCTTATTGGTCTGCACATAGCCAGAGGTCAAGATCGTCACGATTTTCTCTGTGATATAAAAGATGGGGACGGAGCGCAGTTTCTCCATCAACATCTCCACCGTATTTTTCTTGCGCTCTCCAGCTCCATCCGGTCGGTTCGCTGCCCAATACTCCTCCGAACGTCGGTAAGCTGAATCCGGAATGAGTACAGGGTTGCTTTCCTCAAAGACCGCCATGTTTTGTGGTTGGTCAAAAGTGTGGTTGGAGTAGATATTTAAGCGACGCGCATACATACCCTTTGACTTCTCGTTCAGCTTGAAATCCACGTGAATATCATCCTTGGTGATGATACGTGTACCATCTGGAGCGCGATTGAAAGTCTGTTCGATGGTCATGCCACCTACGAAGTTGAGGTTGATCTTCTTGGGTACGTTCAGCTTCACCCGTTGTACGAAGAAGGTGGAGTCGAGCGTGATGAACAGGTGTCCTGTAAAACCAAAAGTCTCTGGGGTAAACGGTGCGAAACCTAAATCCACACACTGGGTACCCGCTACCTCCACGGTGTCCAACAGATAATACTTATAGAAGTTGGGACCCATCGTGGACATCGGACTCACGAACCGGTTGAGGAAGAGCGGAATGTCATTCTGAAAAATATCTACTTCCCGGAACACCTCGTTGAGCAATTGAGAAATGCCCTCTCGGGAGAAGATCTCATCCACACCGGCAGCCTTTGTCGCTGCTACCACCCGACGTTCGGTCTTGGGATCTTTGCGGTAGTAAACCGTTTGCAACTTCTCCCGTTCAGAAACCGGTAAGATCGTCTTTCCAATCTCCAATGTATCAACGAAGTCATTCAAGAACTCAAACTTGCTGGGCTTGCCATTTTTACTGGGTTTCGCCTCATAGTCGTTCATGGCAAAAACCATTTTCTCATATTGGTCGTATTGGAAATAATCGTGATTCTTCGGATCGTTGCTTTCCCGTCGTTCAATGGCATTCTTGATGAAGATGACGGCCGGATTATCTTTTTTCTTATACTTTTCTTTACCCGGTTTGATCACCACTTCCTCTAAGGCGATGCTGGTGGGTGCTAACTGTACCTTCAAATTGCTGGCTTTTCCCGGCGTGAAGTTGACCTCTTTCTCGGTATAGCCTAAGTAGGAAATCTGGATCGTACGTACCTTGGAGGAAGTTGAGATAGTGAAATTTCCATCTATGTCAGTTGTTCCACCGATCGTAGTACCCTTCAGTAATACAGCGACATAAGGCAAAGGTTCTCCCGTGATGGAGTCCGTCACCGTTCCTTTAATGGTATAATTCTGGCCTCTCGCTACCAAAGCGATGACCAAAAAAAACATGATAAATAAGACTCTCTTAGCCATTCAATCTTTTTTCCTCAAAAATTAACTCCGCAAAATTACAACAACTCTTTGAAACGAAATGTTCCAAATCACATAGATAATGTACCAATTAACAACTAATTGCTCCTTGCCGCTTCCTCGGGGGTGATCAAGATCGGCTGATTTGCAATCCCTGTCCAGACAGGCTCATTTCCACAAAACGGGCATTGGCATTGGGGGGTGTAGCTGTCAATAGCTGACGAATGCGTGCGGCTGCCTCCGGATCTTTAGCTACTATATACAGATAGCCTCCTCCGCCTGCCCCCGGTAACTTATAGCCTAAGGCATAGGGGTGAATCAAGCTGATAATCTGCTCGATCGCAGGTGGATTGGTACCAGCGTCAAGGGCTTTGTTTTGTGCCCATGTTTTCCCTACTAATTTGCCGTAAGTCTCAAAATCACCTTGTTGAATCGTCTCGAATAGATCCAGTGCATGCGACTTCATCTCACTGAGCAGGTGAAGGTGCGATCCGCTGTTGAGGAACATGCCTCGTACGATCTCGGCCAAGATACCTTTGGCGGTACGGGTAATACCCGTATAATAAAGTAGGTGACAGGCTTTGTAGGCAGGATCGGTAAACAGGTATTCAGGTAACCAACGTACCACAGGACTTTGATTGAAACCTTCACTGGTTTGCAGCAATTTCAGCCCGTGCAACACTCCTCCATATTGGTCTTGCCAGCCACCGCCGGTAGTGAGTAATTGTTCCAAAATTAAGGTCCGGTTGCCAATCTCATTTTTGTCCCAAGCTAATCCACAGAAATCAGATATAGCTCCTAATACAGTCGCTGCTAAAATGGAGCTGGTGCCTAATCCTGAGCCTGCTGGAATAGCCGCCAAGAGGGTGACTTCCAAGCCACAGCCGAAGGCTTTGAGTTGAGCTTCTAATGAGGTGAAACGTTCGGCTGCGAACTCAGGCAAAAAACCGGCTAATGCTAAAGCTGCTTTCGGAATCGAGAAAGGAGAGCCTACCTTATTATATTGGCGCAACTCTTCCCAGGTCTGGACGACCTCCATTGCGCCCAAGTCAATGGAGCGAAGAATAATCTGTGGTGTGTGAGAAGGTTTCACATAGACTTGTAAAGGCGGTTGCCCATTCAGCTCAATCGCTATGTTTACCACATTACCACCTGCATAGAGGCAATAGGGGGGGGTGTCGGTCCAACCTCCGGCTAAGTCTATACGAACCGGACTGCGTCCCCAAACGATCTGATCCGGATAGACATTCAGGTGCGGAGCTTGTTTATCTGCCACGATGGAGGCAACTAATCCCTCTCGCAGTAGAGAGAAGGCAGTCTGTTCCTCCCATTCGTATGGCTGATGTTGTAGCTTCATCACTTGTGCTCGGAACATGTGATTGTGAATCCGTTTCAGCAGGGGTTGTGTCTCACTTAATGCAGGGGGTAGCGGGATCTCAGCTTGGGCAAATGCGGTAGCTGCATCGGCTAAGTCCAACTGATAGAATACGCTCTTCTCCTGGTTTTGGGCTAATAATGTCCAATCAGCCTGTCGGAAAGCCTCTCGTTGTGCTACCAAGCGTTGGAGATTGGCCCGGTCGGAAATCTCATTAGCAGATACCTTCTCAGCTTGGAGCCATAAGGCTTTTCCTTCCGTGAGGTTAGGCTCGCTGATCATCCAACGTAAGACTGTGCCTAACGCCTCTACCGTTTGACAAACCGGGAATAGGGGGGCGTTCTGAATATCAGCAGATGCAGGAAGCGTTATGTCTCGGTCGGTTGCCCATGCTTGGATAGATTGCCCCATAAAGCGGGTGGTATGATCTTGCAGTGCCCCTTTGAAAAGATCGTTGAACCCATAGGGACGGGCTACCCATGCCTGCTCTTCCCAAGGCACGACATCCACACAAACCCCTTCCGGTAGGGAAAGTGCCCAATCATTTTGGGGTACGCCAGTGATGATCTGCTTGTTGCGTAATATCCAATGTGCTCCGATATAGCTGTTTTCGATCCATATCTCAGAGTTGTCTGCCGTAAGTTTATACTGAGACAAGGCGTTTTGCACGAACATGGCCGGATGTGGTTTCACTTTGCGTTGCATGATGGCTCGTTGATCACGCACCAAGTTCTGTACGGCTAACGTAGAGGAAAGTAACTCTCGGCTGGTACCATAATGGTAGAATTCTCCACCAGGAAGAGGTAGGATTGCTACTCGCAAGCTGTTTAATTCCGGATCCTCCAAGGTTGGATGTGTACCCAACGCCAATCCAAATTCGCCATAGAGGTCATAACAACGTAGTTGTTGTCCGTCTGCGGTATAGGAACGCTTGCGTAATAGAGACACTGCTCGGTCGCTCAATAGCCAGATACCGATGTCCATCAAGAAGAGATGGCTTCCCGACAGTTCGCTCAACCGCTCTAATGAGGGTTTTTGCAGCATGAAATCCAATTGATCGGGATGAAGGCTGGAGGAGACAAATACACCATGATTGCATGCCAATGAGGGATCGACCCATAATCCGTAGCAGACAACATCCACTTCTGGGATTTCCTGTAAAGGCTCTGTGGCGCGGATGAAGACATCTCCACTTGCGATTAATGTATGTAGGTGTTCAGGAGCTTTTTGCATGATGTGCTCGTAGAGTGGCAATTGGAGGGAGAGCAGGTTCTGCGAGAGGCGTTGGCCCCGCGCCCAACGAAAGACAGGAATAGGTGTCAAGATCTTTCCCGAAGGGGCGTAAGCGGGCAACCGCCGACTTTGTCCACCGGCATGAAGCAGGATGCGCTTCTCTTTACAAAGCCATTCGTCAAAATCCATGACTGTTGATTCTTCTTGACAGGCAGCCTCTAACAACCAAGTCGTACCGCCTCCTGAGCCCAATCGAGCCCCGATTGGGTCTGCGGTGCAAAACCATTCCGAACGATCAACTTTCTCTATATTGTGGAAGCAATCCACCAGATTGGGTGGTAATGACAGTAATTTTCTCATCTTTTTCACTATTGTGCTGTAAAAGTAGTTTGTTTTGGGCAAACGACCAAGTTTTCGTCGAATGAATAGCGAAATTAGAGAATACCTGCTATCTTTGCTCGTTATTAAACAGACGTAAAGTAATAATTAAAGGACAAAACAAATGCACAACTGGTTTGAATGTAAGGTTTCTTACGAGAAGATGCTGGAGAATGGCATGCAGAAGAAGGTGACCGAACCCTATCTGGTGGATGCCCTCTCCTTCACGGAGGCAGAGGCGCGTATCATCGAGGAGATTCGTCCGTTTATCACGGGTGAGTTTACCGTGACAGACATCAAGCGTGCTCGTCTCTCGGAGTTGTTTTTCAATGAGAATGGTGATCGTTTCTATAAAATAAAGGTCTATTTCATCACGCTCGACGAGAAGAGTGGAGCGGAGAAAAAAACGGCTGCGCAGATGTTGGCGCAAGCCAGTACGCTGAAAGAGGCGATCGAGGTGCTCGACGAAGGCATGAAGGGCACGTTGGCCGACTATACGATTGCTTCTGTCGCTGAGACACAGCTGATGGATGTCTTCCCTTTCGATGCGAATCGCATCCCTGAGGAGAAGAAAAGCGATGAGGAGTTGCTTGCCGAGCACAGAGCGCAAGCGGAAAAAGGGAGTGAAGCATGAGTATTGCACAGCGTATTCAAGAACTGAAGCAATCCTTGCCATCGGATGTGACACTGGTGGCTGTCTCTAAGTTTCATCCGGTCGAGGCTTTGCAAGCTGCCTATGATGCGGGACAGCGTGTGTTTGGCGAGAGTCGGGCACAGGAGTTGGTCGCAAAGCAACGGCAGTTGCCGGCTGACATTGAGTGGCATTTCATCGGGACGTTACAAACCAATAAGGTGAAGGAGATAGTCCCCTTTATCAGCTTGATCCATAGCGTGGACTCTTTTCGTCTTTTGCAAGAGATCGAGAAGCAGGCGGCCAAGGTGGATCGAGTGATTAGGGTACTTTTGGAGATTCATGTGGCCCAAGAGGAGACCAAGCATGGCTTGACTCCAGAGGCCTGTAGGCAGCTCCTTGCGGATGAGGCTGTGACTCACTTGCCTCACGTACGGATCTGTGGGTTGATGGGTATGGCATCTAATACGGATGATGAGGCACAGGTCAAGGCTGAGTTTCATCAAATTCATGCCCTCTTCAGTGAATTGAAGGATGGAATATGCCGGTCTAATCCAGATTTTACGTGGCTTTCGATGGGCATGAGCCACGACTATCCGTTGGCGATTGCTGAAGGAAGTAACCTGATCCGGATAGGTACTTATATTTTTGGCGAACGAGTCTATTGAGTTTGGAAATAAATTGTGAAATCTAAAAGATAAATGACATGATTGACATGAAAACTTCCTATGCGGGACTAACGCTCCGCAATCCGATTATTATCGGTAGTTCTGGCTTGACGAACAAGGCGGAACGCAATCAGGAATTTGAGAAAGCAGGTGCGGGTGCGATTGTTTTGAAATCGCTTTTCGAGGAGCAGATTGAGATGCAGAGCGCCTCTATGCTTCAAGAAAATGATTATCCAGAGGCAGCCGACTACATCCGTAGCTATGTGGAGGCGAATCAGGTGAACGATTACTTGGAGTTGATTCGCAAGAGCAAGGAGCTGTGCGCGATTCCCATCATTGCCAGCATCAATTGCTATAAGGCGGCTGCTTGGACGAACTTTGCGCAACAGATTGCGCAGGCAGGTGCTGACGCTTTGGAGCTGAATGTTTTCTTTATGGAGACCGATTTGCACGACAATGCCGAAGCCGTAAAGGATACCTATGTGAATATTTTGCGCCAAGTGAAAGAAGCGATTCAGATTCCGGTAATTATGAAGATTGGCAAGCAATATAGCAATATTCCGGCATTGGTGCATGCGTTGAAAGCGAATGGCGCAGATGGCGTGGTGCTTTTCAATCGTTTCTACCAACCTGATATTGATATTAACACGATGCAGTTAGTGTCTGGCCATGTATTCAGCAGTCCGGCGGATCTGAGCGATACGTTACGTTGGACGGCTATTGTGTCTGGCAAGGTGCCTGGCATCAGTGTAGCGGCTTCAACCGGTGTGCATGATTGGGAAGGCGTAGTGAAATGCCTGTTGGCTGGCGCTTCGGGTGTGCAGCTTTGTAGTGCGCTCTACACGCATGGGGCGGCGATCGTTTCTCAGATCTTGACGTGCATGGAGGAGTGGATGAATCAAATGCATTATGAGTCCGTCAACCAGTTCCGTGGTCGGTTGAACTATGCGAACATCCCGAATCCGGCTCAGTATGAGCGTGCGCAATTCATGAAGTATTTTGCGAATAGAGACTGATTCGACAGTTAGCAGTTAAGAATTAGGAATGAGGGTTTGCCAAGTAAATCGCTCATTCCTAATTCTTTATTTGATGGTAAAAGTCTTATTTACTTCAGTGCATTAGTGCTGTCCTTGCAGTGTCAGGTAGAGCGTTTTCAGATCGTCAGCTCCCACTAAATCCACTCCCTCTTGCAGGAAAAAACGTTTGAATTGCTCGGTGTCTGGTGCTCCCCACCAGCGGAACAGCTTGCCCTCCTGATGGACAGAGGCAATGATCTCACGCATCCTTTGCAGCTCCTCAGCAGGCATTTTTCCCTCTCCCTTCCATTTGAAGAAGGCGGAGTAGTTATCGCTAACCACTGGTGCTAATGTGGACGGAAGCCCTTGTCCCAACTCTTTGATCTTGCCATCGAGGAAGGTGAAACGTGTAGTTTCCTGGGGTAAAGATTGCATCGGGCGGTCGCCAGAGAGGAAGAACAAGATAGCTCCCTCTCTATATATACCGTTTTCTACGGCACAAAAATATTGCTTGTAAGGTGCAATCTGTTGTTTCAGCAGGGCATAGATCTCCTCTCCTTTTTCTTTGCAATCCACCATGAGGTAGAAGGGGCGATCGCTCTGCGGATAGACCTTGCCGCCATTTTGTTGGATACGTGCTACTAATGGTTTCAGATAGAGTCGTTCAAAAGTAATGGCCGGATCGGCTGTCGGACGATCGTGCGAAACATAAAGTTCGCCATTGATAGGCCAAAGGTCTGCTTCCACGCAGTTGAATCCATAAGAGAGGGCGTCATGCAACGGATGCTCTCGCCAATAGTCGTTGTGTGAGAACGCATTGTAGAGCACCTTATCGGATGCGACCGTTGTGATCTGTTGAGCGTCTGGCTGGGCCGCTGTTTGTGTTTGTTGGCTGCCACCTGTGCAGGCCATCAGTAAACTCAGGAATAAAAAGGAACACTGTTTCATTTTGTTGTATTTAAATTGTTAATCGTGTGTCATTAAAAAGACGACCTTGATAGGTGTTTCGTTCGGCTAAGCGACGATTCACTTTAGTCGTGAACTCATAGTTCTTCAATCCCCAGTCGGGCTTGATCAATAAAGCTTTAGGCGATTGGGAGACGAAACGTTCCAGCACGAGGCTTTGGGGTAACCGTTCGATGAAGTCAATGACCAGGTCGATATACGCATCCACTGTAAAGAAATGAAATTCTTCAGGTCTTTCTTCATACTCCTTAGCCATCCGTGTATGACGGATCAGCTGCAGCTGATGGAGTTTGAGGGTAGTCAGGGGCAAATGAGCCATTACTTCCGCATGATGTAGCATATCCGCTCGGCTCTCTCCGGGCAAGCCCAAGATCAGATGAGTACCGGTATAGATGCCTCGTGCGGCTGTGCGCCGGATGGCATCTTCCGATTCGGCTTCGCTGTGTCCTCGATTGATGCGTGCGAGCGTACGGTCCAAGGTACTTTCCACTCCATACTCGATCAGCACAAAACGTTGGCGACTCAAATCCTCAAAATAATCCAACAGTTCATTAGGCATGCAATCGGGGCGCGTGCCTACGATCAATCCCTCTACACCCGGATAGGCCAATGCCTCCTCATAGAGGCGGATCAACCGTTCGGGTTGGTCATAGGTGCTCGTATAGGCCTGGAAATAGGCTAAGTAGCGCATCGTTGGATACTTGTGCGCAAAGAAGCGAATCCCTCGCTCCAATTGCTCGCTGACACTTTCTGTCGGTTGGCAATAGTCAGGACTGAAGGTCTGGTTATTACAATAGGTACACCCTCCCCAGCCTTTCGTGCCGTCTCGATTAGGGCAGGTGAATCCTGCGTTGATCGAGATTTTCTGGACCTTGAAGCGGGGAAACACCTGATGAAAGAAATCGGCCAACTCGTGGTATCGTTTCTCGAGTTTCATAGACAGCTATCAAGCTTCTAAGGCTTTGCGCAATAGAGCTTCCACCTCGTTCTTGAAGATGCCCGCCTCGTGCTCCTTCACCTCATCTATATAAAAGGTAGGCACATAGTAGTAGTCGTATTGATTCGCTACCTCTGGCTTTTTCGATTCCTCGATGGTCTCGATCTCAACGGCCTTTAGTTCCGGATGCTCCTCTTGTAATTCCTGAATATATTGGAAAGCCTTCTTGCAGAAAGGGCATTTCTCTAAATAAAATAGTTTGATTGGCTTCATCGCTTTCTCTATTAAATGCTTGTTAATTAGTTGACTTTCTTCGTTTTTGTGACCTACGTAAAAGGTCGTTGCGAAGTCTGTCCGTGCAAAGTTAGCAAACTTGCGTGAAGAGGCAATCAAAACATCGTCCATCGTCTTGAAAAAACATGGGCAACGGACGAAAAAATTACGGGCAACATTTTCAAAAACCATGGGCAGCATTTTCCAAAACGACGGGCAACGTTTTTGAAAACGATGGGCAATGTTTTTTGAGGATACGGGCAACGTTTTTGGGGCGTAGCAAGAGAGTCTAATTTTTTATTGCTACTTTTGTTGCTCAATCAGTGTGACTGTAGATTTTGTAATCAATTTAGACAACGAAAATAATGAAGAAATTAGGCATGGGCTTGTTACTCTCTTTGCTTGTGGTAGGAGGTGTAACGGCACAGAATGGCAACAAACGTGTAGAACTAAAAGAGATAACAGACGGGAAGTTCCGTCAGGTAACGGCAATTGGCGAGATGCGCTCCCTGCCCGATGGAGAGCATTACACGGCGATGAATGCGGAGCGAGATATGATCATCAAGTATGCGTATCGCACCGGTAATCCAGTGGATACACTTTTCAACGTACGGAAGGCTCGGGAGTGTAACTTTACCAATTTCGATGGCTATGAAATCAGTAGCACAGGACATCATATTCTGGTGTGGCGGGAAACGGAGTCTATTTATCGTCGCTCTCGCAAAGCGGTTGTGTATGACTATGACGTGCGTCGTAACTACGTGAAACCGATCTCTGACACGGGTGGCAAGCAGATGATTCCTACCTTCTCTCCCGATGGTCGCATGGTGGCCTATGTGAAGGATAACAACATCTGGATCCGTAAGTTTGACTACGATACGGAGGTGCAGGTGACGAAAGACGGCGAGCGCAATAAGATCATGAATGGCATTACCGATTGGGTGTACGAGGAGGAGTTTGCGGTGACAAACTTGATGGCTTGGTCGCCGGATAGCGAATACCTGACCTTCGTTCGTTCGGACGAGAGTGAGGTGCCCGAATATTCCATGCAGATGTATAGTGGCAATGGGCTTTATCCCACCTATTATACCTATAAATATCCGAAAGCTGGCGAAAAGAACTCAAAGGTGACTGTGCATTCTTATTGCGTGGCGACGAGAGACACAAAAGAACTGAAATTGCCGATGGAGGGTGAGTATTATATTCCTCGTATCACTTTTACAGCACATTCGGATCAGTTGGCGGTTATGACCCTGAATCGTCAGCAAAATCTGTTTAGCATGTATTATGCCAACCCGAAGAGCGGGGTCTTTCGGTTGATCTTGCGGGAGGAGAACAAGTGTTATGTGGATTCCGATTGGTTGAAGTCGATCCATTTCATGGACAATGGCTTTACCTACGTCAGTGAGCAGGATGGTTATGCGCATGTCTATCTTTATTCGCCGACGGGTGTGATGCAACGCCAGATCACGCAGGGCAACTGGGACGTGACCGCTTTCTTGGGTTTCGACGAGGCCACAAAGACCTGCTACTATGAGTCGGCTGAGGAAAGTCCGATTCGCCGGGCGATCTATAAGATCGATGCCAAGGGCGTAAAGACCAAGTTGACCGATGGTGTGGGTACGAATCATGCGGATTTCAGCCGTAATTTCGCTTATTTCGTGAATACCTATTCCAATGCCAATACTCCGGCTCGCATCACGGTGAATGAGACGAAAACGAAAAAAGAGTTACGTGTCTTGCAAGATAACGCGCCGTTGCGTAACAAACTGGCGCAATATGCTTTCGCTAAGAAAGAGTTTACGAAAGTCACCACGGCCTCTGGCTATGAGTTGAATGCCTGGATGGTGAAGCCGGTTGATTTTGATCCCTCTAAGCGTTATCCGGTGATGATGACGCAATACAGCGGCCCCAACTCACAGCAGGTGCTGGATCAATATGGCTTTGACTGGGAACAATACCTGGCCGCTAACGGCATCATCGTGGTGTGTGTGGATGGTCGGGGAACCGGTGCGAGGGGTGAGGCTTTCCGAAAATGCACCTACCTGCGTATGGGCGAGTTGGAGTCACGAGATCAGATAGAGGCAGCTCGGGCATTGGGTGAGTTGCCCTATATCGACAAGGATCGAATCGCCATTTGGGGTTGGAGCTTCGGTGGCTACAACACGCTGATGGCGTTGAGCACAGGCAATGGTACCTTTAAGGTTGGTATTGCTGTGGCTCCTCCTACGGATTGGCGCTATTACGACACGATCTATACCGAACGTTTCATGCGCACACCGCAGGAGAACTTCGAGGGGTATAAGGCCACAGCTCCCTTGAATTTGGTGAAGAACCTGCAAGGTAAGTTGCTCTTGGTGCATGGCACGGCTGACGACAATGTCCATTTCATGCAGAGCTTGGATTATGCCGAGGCATTGGTACAAGCAGGAAAGCAGTTTGATATGCACGTCTATAAAGATCGCAATCACAGCATTTACGGTGGCAACACCCGTTACCACCTCTATACCAAGATGGCGAACTACCTGTTTGAAAACCTATAAGCGTATGGCAGAGCATTTGAGAAAACCGGATTGGTTGAAAATCCGTTTGGGCGGGAACGAGCAGTTTACCCGCACGAAAACGATCGTTGAGTCGCATTGCTTGCATACGATCTGCACCAGTGGCAAGTGTCCGAACATGGGCGAGTGTTGGAGTAGGGGAACCGCTACGTTCATGATTGGTGGAGAGATCTGTACTCGCTCCTGCAAGTTTTGTAATACACTGACGGGTAAGCCGCTGCCGCTCGACCCGAAAGAGCCGGCTAATGTGGCGGAAAGCATTCGGTTGATGAAGCTGAAACATGCGGTCATTACCTCTGTCGATCGGGATGACCTGCCCGACTTAGGGGCGGCCCATTGGGCAGAGACCATTCGTACCATCAAGGTGGTCAATCCCGAAACGACGGTTGAGGTGCTGATCCCCGACTTCCAAGGGCGCTTGGAACTGGTCGATCAGGTGGTTGAGGCCGCTCCGGAGATTATCTCTCACAATATGGAGACGGTCAGACGTTTAACTCCCGAAGTGCGCAGTGCGGCGAAATACGAGGTGAGCCTCTCTGTGCTCCGCCGTATCGCAGAGCGGGGAGTAGTCGCAAAGACCGGTATCATGGTCGGTTTGGGAGAGACCGACGAGGAGATCCGGGCCTTGATGGATGATGTCTTGGCGGTAGGTGTCTCCGTCTTGACAATCGGTCAGTATCTGCAACCCTCTCGCAAGAACATTCCGGTGAAGGCCTATATCACGCCGGAACATTTTGCGGAATATAAGGTATGGGCTTTGGCGAAAGGTTTCAAGAAGGTGGAGAGCGCGCCACTCGTGCGCTCCTCTTATCATGCAGAGCGGCACGTCTGAAGTCAACGTAAGCTCGGAAAGTAAAGATGGGGGTGTGCCGGAATGGTTATCCCCATTTTTTTTGTAAAAAAGTACATTTGATAACGTTTCCTCTAAACAAAATAACATTTTGGGCTGTTTTACTGTCAACTAAATGATGAATGAGCAAAGTGTAAACGCTATGAATAAGGTCAAACGAAATCTGGATAATCAGGTGATCGGCTTGTTGCCGTTGATATTGTTCATGTTCCTGGACAATTACTTCTCTTACCTGTTTTCGTTTTTCATTGCGATCTCATTCTGCATGTTCTGTGTTTTTATCTATTGGCGTTTAAAGGAGAAGAACGTGTTTCAGTTTATGTTCCTCCCCACGATCTTAACGTTTTTGCTCTATACCTGCTTCTTCTTATTCCGGGTGCGTACGACGTTGTTTGGCCACTCGCCTTTGATCATAGAGGTGCTCTTGGTGGTTTCGTTGGCCCTGTTTAGTTTCAGTAAACGTGCCGTGTTGCACTATGTACGTCATTCGAATAACCCCACTTATAAACGGATGTATGTACGTGCCACCTTAAATGAGTTCTTCTTTTTGGCGCAATTGGCACAAAGTATTTACACGTTGCATCTGTTCGCTATATTAATATATGGTATATTGCCTATGGAGATGCACCGCAACCCAGCGGCAGAACGGTTGCTTTATCGGGAGATGCCTTGGTTCTTGGGTATCTCATTACTGATCTATGAGCAGATCCGTGTCTTTTGGATGAGTGGCAGTTTGGAAAAGGAGATGTGGCTCCCTGTGCTGAATGATGAGGGGAAAGTGGTGGGCTGTATGGCTCGCTCGGTCAGCCGTGCCTTGCCCAAGAAGTATTACCATCCGGTCATTCGTGTGGCTGTCTTGTACCGAGGGTTGATTTACTTGGTGAAACGTTCGTCAGAGGATTTCGTCTCGTCTAATACATTGGATCACCCGCTCCATGGCTATATGCTGTTTCGTCATTCCCATGAGGACACTTTACGTGCGATTTTAGGCACATTGGCTGACGATCCACTCATCGAGCCCCATTGCCTGATTCGTTATACGTTTGAGTCGCATCGGGTAAAGCACCTCGTTTTTCTCTATACCATTCGTTTGGAGACAGTGGAGCAGTTAGCAGAGGTGAAGCAACCGGGCGGTAAGCTATGGACCGCCAAGCAAATCAAGGAGAATATCGGGAAGCATGTTTTCAGTGGCTATTTTGAGCAGGAATACCCTTATTTGCAGAATACGGTGATGCTGGCCGACATTGAAAAACCAATCAATTGACAGAAATGTCATTTTCCCTGTAACGATTCGCTGAGGCGCATGGAATGAAAGCGCAGGTGAACCGCTGGGCAGCACGTGGAGTCTGAACGGAAAGCTTCGAGATGCTTTCGAGATACGTTCGGGAGCAGTTGCGGTAGGATTGGGAGATGGCTGAGTAGAGCGAACAGTTGCCGAACAACCTGCCTCCCTTTCCGGAAGTGATCGAGCAGCGATCATACGGCAAGCAATGGGAACCGTTGTTCGAGGCTCAGCCTTCATGAATGAATGGCTGCGAAGCTCATTGAGCCAATGGAAAACATCGGTCTATCCGTTGTTCGAAAGAAAAGAAATGTGTATGTTTGCCGAACATTTAGATAGACCATGAATCCTTTTCTTGATATTATGAACGGGTTAGGCATACGTTGCAATGAATCGTATGCAAAAGACCTTTTTTATGCGCAAGGCATGGGATTTACGCTGTTGGGCATCAAGCGCATGCTGGAGCACTACGGGGTGAAAGTGCAAGCCGTGCATGCGGAAAAGAACACGTTGGATGGTCTTCCTTTTCCTTTGGTGTGTGAATGGGATGGGCAGGTGAGGCTCTTCACTGCTCCTCCTGCTGATCTTGACGCCTTTTATGCGCAGTGGAACGGCTATGCGTTGTTGTGTGATGCTTCCGATGCGCAAGAACCTCATTATTGGTCTCATTTTTTCTGTGAGAAAGGGTTGATCGCCATTTCGTGGGCGGTCAAGGTGCTGGGTGTGCTGACGCTGCTTGGCTTTTTGGTTGCGGATTTTGCTTGGGAGCGGGTGGCGTTGGTGCTGTTCAATTCGATTGGTCTCTATTTTAGTTATCGGTCAGTCATGCAGGAGTGTTCGGGTAGTTGCCATACGGTTACCGCATCAGCCGGTGGCAAACTCTTGGGACGCTTTAGCTTAGGTGTCGTGGGTATGGCTTATTTCGGGGTATCGTTGTTGCCTACGCTGTTTGTGCCTGCTTGGCTCCCCCTTTGGCGTTGGATAGCCCTGATTGCTTTGGTCATGCCGCTTTGGAGCGTTTGCTATCAGGCATTTGTGGTCAAGGCGTGGTGTAAGAATTGCCTCATTGTGCAAGCACAAGTATGCGCTTCTACCCTTGTCGTGGGGGTGGCAGGAGGCGACTGGAAAAGTATGGATTCTCTCGTTTGGGTGGCATTGCCAGCGATTTATCTGGGGGCTTTGCTGTTGTTAGATCGGGTGGTTTGGCTTTATCAGCAAGTGGCGCATCCGAAAACACCGGATGCTTGGTTAGCTTTGATGGCTGATCCTCAGCTTCGGCAACGCATCTTGACCGCAGGGCAGACGGTTGACACCTCGGACATGGTTGATTTGCTGACGCTGCATCCGGATGGTAAGGAGGAACTCTGCGTGGCACTCAGCTTGACTTGTTCCTATTGTAAAACCCATTTTCAAAGATTGTTGGAGCATGTGCGTCGGGGTGAGTTAGCTAACTACCGTATTCGCATTGCAATCAGTCCAGATGCACCCAGGTTAGCCGTTGTGCGTGAGTCGATTGCAGCCAGCGCTTTGCAGGAAGGCGCTTTAGCGGCTTGCCTGCATTTGTCAGCCTGGTATGCGTCTGAACGGGTGAAGCGGTTTCTGCGTACCCTTCCTGAGATCTTGGATTTAGCTGCAGTGAGAGCCCCGTTGGCTGCGCAGGCAGAAGCGGTCGCACGGTGGCAACTGCGTAGCTTACCCGCTTTTGTGCTGAATGGGCATGTCGTGGCACAGGAGGTGTTTTGGACCGTAATAGAAAGAACGAATCAATCGAAATAAAAAGAATATGGCAAATAAACTTTTTCGCCAACAGGCAATAGATACGGTCGATTCGCCGGATAAGATCAATGACTACATCCGGGTGACGGCTCCCTCATTCTATTTGTGGCTGCTTACGTTGCTGATCGGTGTGCTTTCGGCTGCCGTTTGGGCGTTCAACAGCACGGTGAGTGATTTTGTGAAGATTCAAGGGGTCACCTTCCCTCATCAAGGCATTCAGGAGGTAAGTGCCCCGTTTGGTGGGCGGATCACGGAGCTTTTCGTGCATAAGGGTCAGCTGGTGAAGCCGGGCGATCTGCTGTTTCGCTACATGGACGACCAGGCTATCCGGGAGTTGCTCAGTCGCCAATCGGGGGTGGTGATGGGGCAAAAGCCTCCACAGACCACCTTCAGCGCTTATGAGCCGACTATTTTCCTCATTCCTGAGGGACAGGAGGATCACATGCGGGAGATGATCGCTTTCGTGACCTATGCCGATTTGCGGAAATTGAAAGTAGGCATGAGCGTGCAGGCTACCCCTTCCGATTTGAAGCGGGAGGAGTATGGCTACATGTATGGACGCATCACAGACATCGATCGCCTCCCCACTTCGAAAGAGGAGATCGAGCAACTGTTTAAGTTGAGTGAGTTTAGTGGCTCGATCGTTCCTTCGGAAACGGCTTTCATGGTGAAGATCCTGTTGGATGCTGACCCGAACAGTTCGGATGGTATCCGCTGGTCGCAACGGTCGAGTCGCCAGGTGCGTGTGCCAATCGGTACCTTCTGCCAACTACAAATCGTGACTCGTACCCGTCCTGTATTTGACTTGTTATTTAAAAAAGACGCTAAATAAGCGAACGTGACCATGGGAAAGGTGAAGAAGGTGCCAATGGTGATGCAGATGGAGATGGTGGAGTGTGGTGCCGCCTCTTTAGGCATGGTGTTGGCGTATCACAAGAAATGGTTGCCCTTGGAGCAGCTCCGCAAGGATTGTGGCGTGTCGAGAGATGGATGCTCAGCCAAGCAGTTGCTGCAAGCAGGACGCTCCTACGGTATGAAAGCCTCCGCTTATCGGTTGGAACCGAATGACTTAGATGGGCTGGCTCCTGCCATTATCCATTGGAATTTTAACCATTTCGTGGTTTATTGTGGTCATCGGGGTGATACCTTTTATATCAATGATCCAGCACGTGGCAAGTGTCAGATACCTCGGGAAGACTTCTGCAAGTCGTTCACGGGGATTGCCTTGGCCTTTGAGCCGACGGCTGATTTTCACCCGAGTGGACAACGTGCTTCGGTATTAGGTTTCATTCGTCGAAGAATGCGCAACACGGGTGCTGCCCTGTTCTACTTCTTTGTAATCGGTTTTTTGACCGCTTTGGTGGGATTGACCACACCGCTCTTCTCTCAGCTCTTCATGGACGATATCCTCAGTGGAAAGAATCCGGATTGGTTGAAACCTTTCATGGCTGCCTTCGGGGCGGTCATCGTCGTACAGTTCATTATCGGTTGGTTGAGTGGCGTTTACAGTCGGAAGTTTCAGGCATCTATGGCTATAGAATCTAATGTGAACTTCTTTTGGCATGTGCTTCGCTTACCAATGGACTTCTTCTCACAGCGTTATATAGGTGATTTGCTCTTCCGACAGCGCTCTAACCAAGAGATTACTTCTACGTTGGTGCAAAAGCTGGCACCTTTAGCGGTTCAGTTGATGCTCTTGGTCATCTATTTGCTGTGCATGTGGAGTTATAGTGTCTCACTTACGGTAATTGGTTTGGGGTCAATGTTGCTAAATATACTTCTTGCCCGATACATTGCGCAGCGACGGGTGGATTTGACCCGTATCTCGGAGCGGGATGCCAGTAAATACTATGGTGTGACGATGTCGTGTCTCGACAATATGGAGACAATCAAGGCCGCCGGAGCAGAAAGTGGATTCTTTGGTCATTGGGTAGGATACTTTACCAATATGCACAATGCTGAGATGCGTACCAGCTTCAGCAACTTGGTTTTTGGCATTTTCCCACAGGTGCTGCAAACGCTTACCAGCAACCTGATCTTGTTTGTCGGTGTCTCTTTGATTATGGATGGAGAGTTCACGATCGGTATGTTGATGGCTTTTCAAGGTTTCTTGAGCGGCTTTATGAATCCGGTTAGCAGCTTGATGTCGGCAGGTGAGATGATGATCGAGATGCGTACACAGATGGAACGGGTAGAAGATGTAATGCGTTATCCGACAGAGCAACGCACGCAGCAAGTGCGTATGGATAGCTCCGGCAAACTGAGTGGCAGGTTGGAATTGCGCCATGTGACTTTTGGCTATAACAAGTATTCCGCACCACAGATCAAGGATTTCTCTGTTTCGCTGAAACCCGGACAAAGCGTAGCGTTGGTTGGCTCCTCGGGTTGTGGCAAGAGTACCTTGGCCAAATTGGTGACAGGGCTCTATCGTCCATGGGAGGGAGAAATTCTGTTCGATGGCAAACCGGTAGATCAGATTGATGCGGATGAGTTTTCCAATTCTGTGGCATTGATTGATCAGCATGTGGTGATGTTTGACGATACGATCACTGCCAACATTAAGATGTGGGATTCCTCCATTGAGGATTTTGCCATGGTATTAGCTTGCCGGGATGCGCATATCCGGGAGGAAATCATCGCACGTCCGGAAGGATATAACACCCGGTTGGTGAAGGGCGGAAAAAATTTCTCGGGCGGACAGTTGCAGCGGATGGAGATCGCTACGGCGTTGGCGCGCGAACCAATGATCTTGATCATGGATGAGGCGACCAGTGCCCTCGACGCTACCACCGAGCAGCGCATCATGCAAGCGGTGAAACGGGCAGGGTGTACTTTGATCGTCATCGCCCATCGACTTTCAACCATTCGAGATTGTGATGAGATTATCGTCTTGGACAAAGGCGATGTAGTGGAGCGAGGGACGCATGATACGTTGCTGGCGCAAGGTGGTGTATATGCCCGACTGATGGAAAGTGATTAACTGAGACAAACAGACGAGGAATCATGTTGCTATTCAAGGAACAGATAGATAAACGAGAGGAAAAAGAGAAACAGCATCTGCAAGAGGCGGTGGAACAACTGGTCGGCGAATCTGGGTTACACAGCCGACAGATGAGGCAAGCATTTTCTCAGGGGCAAGCTATCCAGTGCATCTTGGAGGCGCTGGGTGTGCCTGGGCCAATCGAGTTGGATGAGGAGGAGACCTTCCTCTCTTTGGAAGAGCAGATCGAGCAGAAGCTTGCGCCCTTAGGCATCATGCATCGAACTGTGGAACTGAAAGGGCAGTGGTGGCGATCATCGGTTGGGCCTTTACTGGGCAAGAACAGGCAGGGACAGTATGTCGCTTTGCTACCGAAGCGTTTCGGTCAAGGCTATACCTATGTGGGTGTGACTGGTAAGCAAATGTCAGTCAATCGCCAGCGGATGAGTGAGGAGCTGATCGAGGAGGCCATCTGTTTCTTCCCCGCATTACCGCAACGTTCGGTCAAACTTACTGACCTGCTTCTCTTCATGGCAGGAGCTTTCCATTGGAATGACCTATTGAATCTGCTCTTGATCTCGTTGCTTATTACAGGCATCGGTATGTTAGGCCCTTTTGCCAACAAGATGCTGTTCGACAGTGTGATTCCGAATGGCACAAAGCAGGATTTGATACCGATCGCCTCGCTTTTGATCGGAACGGCTATCAGTGGTTTGCTTTTTGGGTTGATCCGTAGTTGGACTTTGCAGCGGCTGAAGTTCTTGGTCAGTGTTCGTGTGGAACCTGCGGTGATGGCTCGTACCTTTCTCTTGAAGGCGAAGTTCTTCATGGAATATACCTCGGGTGAGTTGCATGAGCGCATCATGAGTATCAGCCGCCTTTGTGACTTGGCCAATGACATATTGGTGAGCAGTGCGCTCACGGTGCTTTTCTCTTTTGTCAATCTCTTCCAGATGACGCACTATGCAGCCGCCCTGTTGATGCCTTCGTTGGCCGTGATAGGTGGGCAATTTGTGTTGACCTTGGCGCTCTTTTGGTTTCAACAGCGACAAGAGGCACAGATAGTGAAGAGTTCAGCCAAGTTGAGTGCTTTGCTGTTCGACCTGTTGAGCGGTGTGCAAAAGATCAAGACTTCCGGCTCGGAAAAAAGGGCTTTTACGCGCTGGATGCAGACCTATAAGGAGAATGCTCGGTTGACCTATAATCCCCCCTTGCCTCTAAAACTATCTGAGGCAGTGATGGGATTGATCAACTTAGGCGGCATGGCCGTTATCTATTTCATGGCTGTCAGCAGCAAGGTTTCCCCCTCCGATTTCATTGCCTTCAATACCTCTTATGGGTTAGTGGCTGGTGCCTTTTCGGCGTTGATAGGTATTGTGCCTCAGATTGGTCAGATGCGTCCGTTGTTGCGTCAGGCGAAACCCATTATGGAGGCAGAGCCAGAGAGTATGGAGAATGCTAAGCAGGTCACTCATTTAAGTGGAGCCATTGATGTGAATCATCTCTCTTTCCGTTATGATGAGGAGACACCTTGGGTGTTGAATGATTTGAGTTTACACATTCATTCAGGTGAGTATGTCGGTGTTGTGGGACGTTCAGGTTGTGGAAAGAGCACGCTTCTCCGTCTGTTACTGGGTTTTGAGACCCCCCAGTTTGGGAATATTCTGTATGACGATTATGAACTCTCAGAGGTGAATAAGAGCAGTTTGCGTCGGCAGATCGGAACCTGCTTGCAAAGCGGAAGCCTTTTTCCGGGCGATGTGTTTAGTAACATCACGATCACAGCACCTTGGAGTAGTAAGGAGGATGCCTGGGAGGCTGCTCGGTTAGCGGGTATTGCGGATGACATCAAGGCGTTGCCTATGGGCATGAACACGTTGATCAGCGAAGGGGGAGGTGGCTTCAGTGGTGGACAGAAGCAACGGCTGTTGATAGCACGTGCCTTGGTCAATCGGCCGGCCATTCTTTTCTTTGACGAGGCAACCAGCGCTTTGGATAACGTGAGCCAAAAGCAGGTGTCGGAGAACCTGGATCGTATGGGATGTACCCGTATCATCATTGCGCATCGCCTGTCAACGATCCGTCATTGCGACCGGATCATCGTGCTCGACAAAGGAGTTATCGTCGAGGAGGGAACCTTTGATGAATTGCGAGAGAAGGGAGGCCTATTTGCGGACCTGATGAAACGGCAGACGCTGTAGTCGCCTCAGCAGTGGCGATTTCCCAACTCGATCACCTCTAAATCTTTGATCTCTTTTCCGTCAATGGTGAAGCGCATGAGGGTGCGTACTTGGTGGAAGCCGCTGATACCTGCCGCTCCGGGGTTCAGGTGAAGACAGTTCAGGCTTCGGTCGAACTGTGCCTTCAAGATGTGAGAATGGCCGGCGATGAACAGCTTGGGGCGAACGGCATACAGCATCGGACGAATCTCTGGATTGTAGCGTCCCGGGTAACCACCGATGTGCGTCATTAGTACCTCTACCTCTTCCATCCTAAACTGTGCCACCTTGCCATATTGCAACCGAATGGGCTGTCCATCGGTATTGCCATAGACCGCTCGGAATGGTTTCAGCGCTGCCAAACGCTCGGCTAATTCTGGAGAACCAATGTCTCCTGCATGCCATATCTCATCGCATTCGTTGAAATAGAGGGCGTATTTTTCATCCCAAAAACCATGCGTGTCTGAAAGTAATCCAACTTTAACCATAATCTTGCGCTTTATTGAGCGAAAGTAGTTATTTTTACGCGTCGAAGAACAATTATCATGGAAAACGTTTACCGATATTTCAAAAGAGATGTTAGTTGGCTATCATTCAACTATCGTGTATTGTTGGAGGCGGAAGATGCTTCGCTCCCTATTTATGAACGCATCAAATTCCTCTCTATCTATTCATCCAACTTGGAGGAGTTCTATGAGATTCGGGTGGCAGAGCACCGGGGCGTGATCATGCAGAAGAATTTTGTGGAGGAAAGTGCGGATGAGGCGGAGGAGACCTTGGCGGCCATTACGCATGAGGTGAATCGGCAGCAGCGAGATTATTATCGTATTTTTTACGAACAGATCCTTCCGGAGCTGAATCGTCAGCATATTTTCTTGTATCAAGATGAGCATCCGCAACCATTCCATGAGGAGTTTGTGCGTGACTTCTTCAACGAGGAGGTTTTCCCTTTCCTTTCGCCTGTCATGATCCAAGCGGGAGAGATCCGCACCTTCATCCGTGATCGACGGCTTTATTTGGTCATTCGTATGGTGAAGAAGGGTAGGCCTTTGGAAGATCCGGGGGATGTTCCGACTTATCATTATGCCTTGATGAAGATTCCTTTTTCCAAAGTTCCTCGGTTCATCGAGTTGCCACCGCATGAGGGGAAATACTACATCATGTTTATCGACGATATTATCCGGGCCAACCTGCAAAGTGTCTTTCCCGGTTATGAGATCGACAGCTGTTATAGTATTAAGATATCGCGCGATGCGGATATTTACTTGGAAGATGAGGGGAAGGGAAGTATCTTGGAAAAGATCCGCAAGAAGGTGAAAAAAAGAAAGATTGGTGCGTTGAGTCGTTTCATGTATGACCAGGCGATGCCCGCTGATTTCTTGGCTTTCATCTGCGAGGCGTTTGGTATTCTACCGGATGATTTGGTGGTGGGAGGCCGTTATAATAACTTGCAAGACCTGAGTAAATTGCCTAATCCCGCAGGCAAGCAATTGGAGCAGCATCCATCCTTGCCAATGCGTATTCGATCTTTGGATGAGGTGGGTTCAATATTTAAGGTGATAAAAAAGCGGGATGTGATGCTACATTTTCCCTATGAGTCGTTTGACTACTTGATTCGTTTCTTGATGGAGGCGGCTTTTGACCCGAAGGTTGATGAGATTAAGATTACGCAATACAGGGTGGCAGAGAACTCTGCAGTCATCAATACGCTGATTAGTGCGGCGCAGAATGGCAAGAAGGTGACCGTTTTCGTCGAGCTGAAAGCGCGCTTTGACGAGGAGAACAATATGCGTACGGCAGCGCGTATGGAGCAGGCTGGAATCAAGATCATATACAGTATCCCCGGTTTGAAGGTGCATGCGAAGGTGGCGGTTATCTTGCGTAAAGACAATGCGCAAGGGGTGAAGCGCCGGGATTTCGCCTACCTCAGTACAGGTAATTTTAATGAGAAGACAGCGAAGATTTATGCTGACATGGCGCTGTTGACCTGTCAGGAGGAGATTATCGCCGATATTAATAAGGTCTTTGCCGTGTTGGAGGGACGCTTGCAGGCACCTACTTTCCACCACTTGTTGGTGGCTCGTTTCAACATGGTGCCTGAGTTGCGGCGCATGATACAATGCGAGATTGACCATGTACAAGCTGGAGGTAAGGGGTATATCATCTTGAAGATGAATGGCCTGCATGATCAGCAAATGATTGATATGCTTTATCGAGCCAGTGAGGCGGGCGTAAAGATTGATTTGATTGTGAGAGGAATCTGTTGCTTGGTTCCTGATCAGCCTTACAGTCAGAATATCCGGGTAACTCGCATCGTTGATATGTTCTTGGAACATGCTCGTATCTGGTATTTCTATAACGAAGGACAAGAGGTGCTTTTCTTGACCTCTGCTGACTGGATGCGTCGCAACCTCAATCGACGGATCGAGACTGCATTCCCGATCTTGGATCCAGAGATCAAGCAAGAGGTGATTGACATCCTGCATATTCAGTTGAGAGACAATGTGAAAGCTTGCCGCTTAGATAGTGAGTTGCGCAACTGCTTTAAGCGGGAGAGTGACATGCGGGAACCGGTGCGTGCGCAACAGGCAATCTATGACTATTTGAAACAGAAAAATCAGTAGCCGTGATGGAGATGTTTTGGATGGATTTCGGTTTTTTCGGGCTCTGCTTGTTGCTTCTTGGCGTAGCCGTGATGGCCTACCTGTTGGGACGTCAATCAGGGAGCCTCAAGGAACGCAATCGGCAGGCCCGGGCACGCTGGTTGAACTACAAGTCAGAGCGTTATGAGCTGAAGAAGAGCGTGCGGATCCACCGAGAGATGATCGAGGATCTGACGGAAGAGTTGAAAGGCTATGCGCAGCAATCAAAGGACTATGAGGAGACGCAGGAGGAGTTGACCTATTACCGCCAAGAGGTGGAGCGCTTGGAGCGACAATTGCGCTTGAAGCCGGAGGAGCCTTCTCTGGAATCCACCTTTCGGAACAGCTCCTTTGATTTGATCAATGCTATGCATGAGGATCCGCTGCACGTTAACTTGACCCGTGAGGATTGGGAAGAGCTCTTTAGCGGTATGGATCGGCTTTTTCCCTCCTTCATGTCACAATTACGGGTGCTGAAAGTGACTCGTCATGAATTGGAAATCTGCTGTCTGATCCGACTCCATTTCGAGCGGGCAGAGATGTTGCAGTTGTTCCATTGCACCTCCGAGGCACTGACAAAATCCCGGAATCGCTTAAAGAAGCGGTTGGCGTTGGTCGAAGGACAGAGTCTGGAGGACTATTTGCTGCATTTATAGGGGCTTGGCAGGATTAGATTGTCCACCTGAAAGCCATATTTGAGGCTATGATTTGTTGTAAAATGTTGAAATATAGCAGTTAATCCTCCGGCCTATTTGTCCGGTCACATTCTTAGGTTGTTTCTTCGCAAAGCTCTACTTTTGCGCAGTGTTTAGTTTTTAAGGAATAACCTAAAATCAACATTTATGAAAACATGTTCACTTTGGAGCCTCTGTCTTTTGTTTCTTTTGGGGTTCATGGCTTGTGACAGGGTCCTCTCACTCTCCTCCACCTTGCGTCGGGCTACGGGTTGGCCCTTCGAGGTGGTGGTGGTGATGGACAAAGTGGCTTGGCACAATGAGTCGGGTGAATTGTTGCGAGCGCAACTGCAAGTACCCGTGCCTTCGTTACCGCAGGCGGAACCCTCTATGCGCATCACCTATATAGAGCCAGCGCAGTTCAATGGCCTATTCAAAACTATGCGAAATGTCTTGTGGGTTTCGCTTGACTCTGCTCGATATACACAAGTGAACTTTTCTGTGGAGGAGGATCGGTGGGCGAAAGGGCAATGCCTCCTCATGCTTCATGCACCTAACGAGCAGCAGTTGGCAGCATACCTTTTACAGCACAACGAGACTTTGGTCGAGCGATTCAGTCTGCTGGAACGTAAGCGTTGGATCCAAGCATTGAATGAGAATTTTAGTCTTTCGGTCAAGGATTCCCTGCTCAGCCGCTTTGGTTGCTCACTTCATGTGCCGAAGGAGATTCGTGTCGGCAAAGTGTCAGATCAGTTTCTCTGGGCTTCTAACCAAGCCAACCGAGGACGCATGGACTTGATTGCCTATACTTTCCCCTATACGACGCCGGAGGCTTTTAGCGAGACCTACTTGGTAGTCAAGCGTGACTCCGTGTTGCGGCAGCAGATCCCTGGCTCTTTTCCTGGCTCCTATATGCAGACAGAGCGACGATTCGGACTATGCTATACACCCATGCTGTGGCAGGATACCTATTGTGGCATGCTCCGAGGGCTTTGGCGGGTCGAGGGTGACATGATGGGAGGGCCCTTCGTCAGTTTGGCCAGATTAGATCCCTCTGGAAAGCGTGTGATTGTGGTAGAAGGTTTTGTCTATGCGCCAGAGTCGAAAAAAGCGAATTTGATTCGTCGGATGGAAGCAGCACTCTTTACGTTGAGCCTAAATAATTAGGAAATGGTTTTTACATTGCTTGTTAAGCGTTTTTCCATCTAATCGGTGGCAATAAAAACAGCAGAATGTCGTTTTTTAGTACAAATCAAGATAAAGATGAAACAGACATTCATAGGACTGGTGTTGCTGGTATTGCTGATGAACATAGGTCAGGTATGTAAACTGTTGCGAGAGAACGAACTACCCATCGCATGGCAGTGTGGGAGTTTGGCAGATATTGCAAAAGAGGTGATCGCTATTCCGTTGCAGGACTCGGGGATGCGACAGATCACCGAAGCGGTATCCGTGCGTTTGGAGGGTGATAATTTGTTCTTGATCAGCGAGGAAACCCTCTATCGCTTTACACGGAAAGGAAAATTTGTCTGTGTCATTACCCGTCCGGAAGAGATGCGGGTAGCAGGCTATGTAATCGATCCCATGCAGCGGCAACTGATAGTTTTTGGCAATGTCGATGACATCTTTTATTATACATTCGATGGGGAGTTGCTGCGACGTAAGAAGCTGACCTCTGATTTTGGCGATAAGCGTCAAGTCTATGCGGCAACTTATCACAAGGGGCATATACTGACTGTAGAGGGGCAGAAGCTAATTGAGTATGACACGGCTTTTCATCGCCTTGATGCACGGACGATTCAGCCGTTACCATTAGCTCGTACTGATGAGCCCATAGGCTTTTTGCCTCCCATAGTAGCAATTGATTCATCGACGGAACAGCCATATGCGTATGCTCCCTCGTTGCAGCCGTATCATCTATTGCGTGACACACTTTTTATTTGGCAGAAAAGGCAACAATCGCTTTCAGCGTTTGGAGTAGGGGAGGACAACTGTCCGTTGTTGCCTGTTCGGATGGGTCGGCGCTTTTGGATCGCTTCTTATCAATTTTTTTCCGAGAGCGAACGGGGCTATACTTTTTGCTACGATACGTTCAGTGGACATTATTGGCTGAGCAAGGTGGGGTTGGAGGATGACTTTTATTGCACAGGTAAAGTTTGCGCCTTGGAGGCTATGGATTCCTATGGCGATCGTTATTACTTCACTTGCCCTGCGAAAAAAATGAAACAGCCCCTTTCTGAGAAAAGTGATTTAGTGCTTTTCTTGGTGACAATGAAAGGATAAAAAAAGCCTCCCGGAAATAGGAGGCTTTGACAGGAGGTTTATCGTTTGATGCCGTTGCGAATCAGAAGAGCATCGATGGTTGGCTTTTTTCCTCGGAACTGCTCATAGAGCAATGCCGGATCTTCTGTACCGCCCTTCGAGAGGATATTCTCTCGGAAAGAGTGAGCAACTTCCTTATTAAAGATACCTTTTTCTTTGAAGATCGAGAAAGCATCGGCATCTAACACCTCGGCCCATTTATACCCATAATATCCTGCGGCATAACCTCCAGAGAAGATATGGCCAAACTGTGTGCCCATTAAAGCTCCTTCAACCTCAGGAACGATTACGCTCGGGGCCCAAGCTTTCTTTTCGAAAGCTGCTACCTCTCCCTCAAAGGGTTGCTCCAGAGTGTGCCAAGCCATGTCGAGCATACCGAAGCTGAGCTGGCGACAGCAGGCGTAACCCGCATTGAAGTTAGCGGCATCAATCAACTTTTGGATTAACTCGGAAGGTATTTTTTCGCCTGTCTGGTAGTGGATTGCGATTTGATCCAAGAATTCTTTTTCAGTCAACCAGTTTTCCATGATCTGTGAGGGTAATTCCACGAAATCACGATAGACGTTAGTGCCGGAGAGGCTGGCATAATGCCCTTGTGCCAACATGCCATGAATGGAGTGGCCAAACTCATGTAACAGAGTTTCCACCTCGTCGAATGTGAGGAGGGAGGGCTTGGTCTCTGTCGGACGAGTAAAGTTCATCACGATGATAATTTGTGGGCGGTTGTCTATCCCTTGTTTATCAATGTATTGAGACTTGATATTGTTCATCCATGCTCCTGATTGTTTTCCATCGCGCGGGAAGAAATCAGTGTAAAGGACGGCTAAGAAGCGGCCGTTGGCATCATATACCTCATAGGGGGTCACCTCAGGATGGTAGACTGGAATTTTTTTGTTTTCTTTGAAGGTGATGCCATATAGTTGAGTGGCGAGGTTGAATACAGATTGCTTCACATGATCTAACTCGAAATAGGGGCGGGTCATCTCGTCGTTGATTTGAAAGCGGATATTGCGCAACTTCTCTGAATAATAGCTCCAATCCCAAGGCATGACTTTGATGTCTTGCTGCTCTTTACCGATGGCAAAGCCTTGTACTTGGTTGTATTCGTTGATGGCGACCGGTTTGTAAGCATCGAGTAGTTGATTGAGTAATTGATACACATTGGCAGGATTCTTAGCCATGGTGTGTACCAAATTATACTCTGCGTAGTTCTTGTAGCCCATCAAGTGCGCAATCTCCAAACGGTCGTTGACGATCTTTCGGATGATCTCTTTGTTGTCGTACTCATCTCCTTTATTACCTATATTCATATAGGCTCGGTACAATTGCTCACGCAAATCCCTGCGGTCAGCGTAACGCATGAAAGGCACATAACTTGGGGCAGATAGGTTAAAGAGCCAGCCACTCTTTCCCTTGCTTTTGGCACGCAAGGCTGCCGCTTCACGTGCGCTCTCCGGAAGGCCAGATAATTCCTTCTCATCTGTGATCAACAATTCGAAACGATTCTTGTCTTTTAATGCATTTTGATCGAATTGCAGGGTCAATTGGCTCAACTCCATACTGAGCTTACGATATTTAGCCTTGTCGGCTTCTTCTAAGGTTGCTCCCTGTATCTTGAATGCCTCATAAGTCTCCTCCAGTAATTTGGCCTCCTCTGTAGAGAGCCCTAATTGCTGGCGTTGGTCATAGACTGCTTTCACTCGGGCGAACAGCGCCTCATTGAGATAGATGTTGTTGGAACACTCGGATAGTTTGGGAGATACCCGTTGCGAGATCTCCATCATCTCGTCGTTCGCCTCTGCGCTGAGTACGTTGAAGAAGACGGAAGAGACGGTGTTTAATAACTCTCCCGCACGCTCCAGTGCGACAATCGTATTGGCGAAGGTGGCCGGTTGTGGGTTGTCGGCGATGGCCTTTACCTCAGTTCCCATGCGACGAATACCTTCGTTGAAAGCGGGTTCGTAATGCTCTGTCCGGATTTTATCGAAGGGCGGAGTCTCGAACGGTGTCTTGAATTTCCCGAAAAACGGGTTGCTTGCAGCTTGTGTCATTTGCATTACACTTACTAAAATTACTACATTTAACAATAGATTTCGTATCATGTCTGTTTTTTAATGATTTGGGTCCAAAGATAGTTATTCTGATACAGATAGCAGGTGAGTAAATAGAACAAATATATGTTTGATAACACACCTTTTGAACATCATTTTTTGTTAATCACTTGATTTATAAAAAGCTTTGTAAATAAGCGAAGGAGATTTTTTTAATAAATCTAATGAGCGGTTTGCTTATTTACGGATTAAACTCTACTTTTGAATCGTTGAAACTGACTTAACTGTTTCAGATAGTAAGATATTAGCAGCAAAAAACTTAAAACCCAAATATAAAATATGAGTTATCTTAGATTTGACAAGACAGTAATGATAAACCTGGAAGAGTCGTTGACTCGTGAGGTGCTTCGGACGAATCGGTTAGGAGCCTATCACTGCACTACTGTTGTTGATTGTAATACCAGGAAATATCACGGACTTCTTGTGATGCCTGTGCCCGCTATTGATGACGACAATCATGTGTTACTGTCCTCGTTCGACGAGACTGTGATTCAACATGGAGCCGAATTCAATTTGGGATTGCACAAATATGCGGGCGACAATTTCAGCCCTAAAGGTCATAAGTATATTCGTGAATACAGCTCGGAAACGGTGCCACGTACGCTTTATCGTGTGGGGGGTGTGATTTTCTCAAAAGAGAAGGTCTTCTCCATGTATGAGAACCGTATATTGATTAAATATACATTGGAGGATTGTCACTCTGCTACGACGTTGCGTTTCCGTCCCTTCTTAGCGTTCCGTAGTGTGAAAGAATTGACCCATGCCAATGGGAATGCTAATCAAGCATATCAAGAGGTGACTAACGGTATTAAGACCTGTATGTATCCAGGCTATCCGGAGCTGTTTATGCAGTTTAATAAAAAAGTGAAATTTGTTTATGAGCCCTATTGGTATAATGGTATTGAGTATCCGAAAGAGCAGGAGCGTGGTTATCCTTATCAAGAGGATCTGTATGTGCCGGGTTACTTCGAGGTACCTATCAAGAAGGGTGAGAGCATTATTTTCAGTGCAGGTGATACCGCAGTGGCGACTACCCGCTTGAAATCACTTTATGAGTCTGAGGTAGCTGCTCGTACGCCTCGAACCAGTTTCTTCAATTGCTTGAAGAATTCCGCTCAGCAGGTGTACTACCGTCCGAAAGAGGATGATGCGTATCTGTTGGCTGGTTATCCTTGGTTTAAGGTACGTGCGCGAGACCTCTTCATCGGTTTGCCGGGTTGTACGCTCTCTATCGATGATCCGGTTCGCTTCGAGAAGATCATGCACACGGCTATTCCTGCTATCCGCACCTATATGCAAGATGGTGTCGGAGATCGGGTGATCCAGGAGATTGAGCATCCTGATGTATTCTTATGGGCTATTTGGGCTATCCAACAATATACTAAGCAGGAGGGATTGGAGAAATCTCGCGTGATGTATGCGCATATTGTGAGGGAGATCATTGATTATATCCGTGAGCAGAAACATCCGGATATGAAGCTGATGGAAAATGGCTTGCTCTTCGCTAACGGTCGTGACAAGGCGATCACTTGGATGAACTCCACCGTGAACGGGAAACCTGTTGTGCCTCGCTCAGGCTATATCGTAGAGTTCAACGCCTTGTGGTATAACGCCCTCTGTTTCTATACAGAATTGATGGGAGGAGCTCCGATTGAGGAGTTAGATTTGATTATCAAGAAGATTGAGAAATCGTTCCCGGATACTTTTGTCAATGGTTATAACTACCTGTTCGATTCTGTAAATGGTTCGACCGTGGATTGGAGTGTTCGTCCTAATATGATTTTTGCTGTGGCATTGCCTTATTCGCCATTGACTCGTTTGCAAAAACGTGCTGTGGTAGATATTGTGACGAAGGAGTTGTTGACTCCGAAGGGCTTGCGTTCATTGAGCCCGAAGAGCGAAGGTTATCGTCCCTATTATGTTGGTCCGCAGTATGAGCGTGACTTAGCCTACCATCAGGGAACGGCTTGGCCTTGGTTGTTAGGAGCCTATTTGGAGGCTTACCTGCGTGTGTTTGGTAAGGGAGGCGTTGCTTTTGCCGAGCGTATGTTGATAAGCATGGAGGAAGAGATGTCATTGCACTGCATTGGCACGATCCCAGAACTGTTTGATGGCAACCCGCCATTCACCGGTCGTGGCGCTGTTTCATTCACGATGAACGTGGCCGCTATCCTCCGCATTGTGGATTTGTTGAAGAAGTATAACGCCGAATAAAACGAAAGAACCTGTATGAAAGCATTGATGTTTGGATGGGAATTCCCTCCTCATATCTTGGGTGGTTTAGGAACAGCCAGCTTCGGTTTGACACGAGGTATGGCGATGCAGCCCGATATGGATATTACCTTTTGTATTCCGAAACCCTGGGGCGATGAGGACCAGAGTTTCTTAAAGATCGTGGGTGTCAACCACGTGCCTGTCGTTTGGAAAGATGTTGACTCCAGCTATGTGGAGAAGCAGATGGTGAAGGCGGGTATGAATGCCGAGCAATATTATCGGTATCGCGATCATATTTATGCGGACTTTAGTTACCGTCATGTCGATGACTTGGGCTGCATGGAGTTTTCTGGTCGTTATCCCGACAACTTATTGGAGGAGATCAACAACTACTCCATTGTAGCTGGTGTGATTGCACGTGCTGAGCAGTATGACATTATCCATGCGCATGACTGGTTAACCTATCCGGCTGGTATTCATGCTAAGAACGTGAGTGGAAAGCCTTTGGTAATCCACGTACACGCAACGGACTATGACCGTAGCCGTGGCAATGTCAACCCGGATGTGTATGCCATCGAGAAGAATGGTATGGACAATGCCGATCACATCATCACCGTGTCTAACTTGACCCGTCAGACGGTAATTGAGAAGTATCACCAGGATCCGGCGAAGGTGACAACGGTGCACAATGCTGTGGAGCCGTTGAGCCCGGAGATTTTAGCTATCCAAGACAAGAAGGGAGTGAAAGACAAGGTGATTACCTTCTTGGGGCGTATCACTATGCAGAAAGGTCCGGAGTACTTCGTGGAGGCTGCGGCCAAGGTGTTGGCGAAAGCACCTCATGCGCGCTTTGTGATGGCTGGTAGCGGTGATATGATGAACCAGATGATTCGTTTGGCTGCCTCACGTCATATTTCCGATCGTTTCCACTTCACTGGTTTCATGAAGGGTAAACAGGTTTATGAAGTGTTGAAGGCCAGTGATGTCTATGTGATGCCGTCTGTTTCTGAGCCGTTCGGTATCTCTCCGTTGGAGGCTATGCAGTGTGGTGTCCCTTCCATTATTTCTAAGCAGTCCGGTTGTGCAGAAATCTTAGATTATGCTGTAAAGGTGGATTATTGGGATATTGAGGCATTGGCTGATGCTATGTATTCAATTATTACATACCCTGCTATGCACGAATTCTTGAAGGTAGAGGGCAAGAAAGAAGTGGATAACATCAAATGGGAGTATGCAGGCCAGAAGGTGCGTCGCATTTACGACATGGTGATAGAAAGTAAAAAGTAATATTAACGACAAGACAAGAATAAAACTAACAAGAATATGAAAACGATCTGTTTCTATTTTCAGATACATCAACCGTTCCGTTTAAAGAGATACCGTTTCTTTGATATTGGCAACGATCACTACTATTATGATGATTTCCAAAATGAGGAGATCATCCGCCGTATTGCTGAGCAGTGCTATCTGCCGGCTAACCGCACGATCATGGAGATGATCAAGATCAGCGGAGGCAAGTTTAAGGTAGCCTTCTCTATCTCTGGAGTTGCGTTGGAGCAGATGGAGATCTATACGCCGGAGGTTATCGATAGCTTTAAGGAGCTGGCTGCGACAGGCAATGTAGAGTTTCTTTCAGAGACCTATGCGCACTCACTCTCTTCATTGGGCGATCCCGATGAGTTCAAGCATCAGATTGAGAAGCAAGAGGATAAGATTAAGACGCTCTTTGGAGTGAAGCCGAAAGTGTTCCGCAATACGGAGTTGATCTATTCGGATGATATTTCTGCATTGGTAGCTGAGATGGGTTATAAGGGTATGTTGACCGAGGGTGCTAAGCATATCTTGGGTTGGAAGAGTCCGAACTACATGTATAGCTCTTGCGTGGCACCGAAATTGCATCTGTTGTTGAAGAACGACCGTTTCAGTGAGGATTTGTCTTCTCGCTTTAGCGATTACAGTTGGAATGAGTATCCGTTGACTGCCGAAAAGTTCATCTCTTGGATTGCTGAAACTCCGGAGTCTGAGCAGGTGATTAACCTCTTCATGAATTATGAGGTGTTGGGTTCATTGCATCCCGCTTCAACAGGTATCTTTGATTTCTTCAAGGCGCTGCCTCGTTTTGCGGCAGAGAAGGGTATTAGCTTCTCTACGCCGTCAGAGGTATTCACTTTGATGAAACCGGTAGATTCTATCTCTGTTCCCTATCCAATGTCTTGGGTAGATGAGGAGAGAGACTGCAGCTCATGGTTAGGTAATGTCCTCCAGCAAGAGGCATTCCGTACGATCAATGAGATTGGCGCTCGTGTAAGATTGTCACAGACTCGTCGTATTCGTCAGGATTGGTACTATCTGCAGAGCAGTGACCATTTCTATTACATGAGCACGAAACACATGGGTCATGCAGGTTTTAGCCCCTATGATAACCCTTATGATGCATTTAATAACTATATGAATGTATTGTCTGATTTTATTGTGCGGGTGAACGCTGAGTTCCCGGAGAGTATCGAGAATGAGGAATTGAACGCATTGCTTTCTACGATCAAGAACCAAGGTGAGGAGATTGAGCAGTTGCAGAAAGAGTTGGACAAGTGTAAGAAAAAGACAACAAAGAAAAAAGCTACAGAATAATCATAGCTTTCCAAAGGTTAGTAGAAAAGAGGAGGGTGATTCTGAAAAGAATCATCCTCCTCGATTTGCATATACGCTGGCAGAAGTAGCATTAATTTATCTGTTACTCCCCTTTCTGAGGCAAATCGTAACGAATTATGCTGTAATAATGACATATATTTTTTGTATTTGCATTATTTAACCCCAATATGTTTTGTAATCTCGATTAAAAAACTTTCATTTGCATACAAGAAAATACAAAAGATAGTGACAGAATGTATATGCTGACAACATTGTTTGATAAATATTCAAAACAGGCACTCACGGAGCTTCATCGCTATCGGGGTGTGATGTTCAGTCCGACCTGCTAAAACCACGTGCTTTGCATGACTGGGTATACTATGTCATGTAGAAGCTATCCCCCTTCTTTGTTTTTTCGATTTGTAGATTGTAAACCACTTTATCATACATCATGAGGACTAAATTATTATTTTTACTCATAGGGCTTGCTGTATCTGTAGGCCTGCGAGGGCAACAATTCAGTGATTATTTCGCTGAGAAGACTTTGCGTTTGGATTATCTCTTTGTCGGGAATACTGAGTGTCAAGAGATTACCCTTAGGGAACTTTCCTGCGTGTCTGGTTGGTCAGGTAGGCGGCACCATCTTGCTGAACTTCCGTTGAAAGGCGATGGGCAGATCCACGTGCGTGATAAGTCCTCTGGCGTGGAGATTTACAGTCATTCTTTTTCCTCCCTGTTTCAGGAATGGTTAGATACGGATGAGGCGAAGGGCTCGACGAAAGGTTTTGAGAATGCGTTCTTGGTGCCTTTCCCATTACGTCCGGTTGAGATTGAGGCTCTGCTTTTCGATGCGCATGGCAAGGTAACCGCTCGTTTTGTGCATACGGTGGATCCTGCGGACATCTTGATTCATGTCAAAGGAACGGGAGAGATCCTTCCGCATAAATATATATGGAAGGGGGGAGATGTGGAGCAGTGCATAGACATCGCTATTCTGGCGGAAGGTTATACGGAGGAGGAGATGGAACGTTTCTATCTGGATGCCGAGGTAGCAACGGAGAGCCTTTTCAATCATGAGCCTTTCCGGTCGATGAAGGAGCGTTTCAATATTGTGGCTGTGGCCAGTCCTTCTATTGATAAGGGGTTGAGTGTGCCTCGTTTAGGTGAATGGAGACACACGGCTTTTAGCTCCCATTTCAGTACCTTCTATTCGGATCGCTATTTGACGACGAGTAATGTTTTTGCGATTCACGATGCGCTGGCAGGCATCCCCTATGAGCATATCATCATTTTGGCTAACACGGATGAATACGGGGGTGGGGGTATCTACAATGCCTATACGTTGACTACAGCTCACCATAAGGATTTCCGTCCTGTGGTTGTACATGAGTTTGGACATAGTTTTGGAGGTTTGGCTGACGAGTATTTTTATGAAAACGATACGATGACCGATACCACACCTTTGGATGTGGAACCTTGGGAGCAGAACATCACCACTCGGGTTGATTTCACCTCGAAGTGGGCAGATATGCTGAAGAAAGGAACACCTATACCTACTTCACCGGATGACAGTAAGAAGTACCCAGTGGGTGTCTATGAGGGAGGTGGTTATTCTACGAAGGGGGTCTATCGCCCGGCGGATTATTGCCGCATGAGGGTGAACGAGTGGCCCGAGTTTTGTCCGGTTTGCCAACGAGCGCTCCGTCGTTTGATTGATTTTTATACTCAACCACAATAAATACATTTTTTCTCATGAAGCACAAAGACATGAAAATTAAGTTAGGTTTGCTTCTTTTCCTCCTCTGTGTGACGCTCTGTCCCGCATGGGCGCAGTCCTTCAGCGTGACGGGTACGGTGGTGGATGAGCAGTCAGAACCTGTGATCGGTGCTTCTATTTTGGTGAAAGGAACCAATCGAGGAATGATTACCGACATGGATGGTAAATTCCATTTGAATGATGTGCGCGCTTCTGACGTGTTGGTCGTCTCTTTCGTTGGTTTGCAGACGCAAGAGGTGAAGGCGAAAGAACGGATGCGCATCGTGTTAACATCCACTTCTGAGGAGTTGGATGAAGTGATTGTAACGGCCTTTGGTACGGCCAAGAAATCGGCGTTCACCGGTTCGGCCACCGTATTGAATAAGGCCACTATCGAGAAGAAGCAAGTAACCAATGTGTTACAGACCTTGGCCGGTGAGGTCCCGGGTTTGCAGATGGCTCCTTCTACAGCCCCTGGATCTACCTCATCCATCTTGATTCGAGGAGAGGGATCTATCAATGCTGGAACTGACCCGCTGATCGTATTAGACGGCATGATCTATGAGGGTGGTTGGAACAACATTAACCCACAAGATGTGGAGAGCATCACGGTTTTGAAAGATGCGGCCTCCAATGCGCTGTATGGTGCGCGGGGTGCGAATGGTGTGATCATCATTACGACAAAGAAGGGGGAAGCCGGTAAAGGCTTGATCACGGTAGATGCGAAATGGGGTGGCAACTCACGAGGACTGCCCGACTATGATCGCATCACGAATCCGGGTGAATACTATGAGATGTATTACCAGGCGCTTTACGACAACTATGTGAGTAAAGGGTCGAGTGCGCTTGCCGCTCACCAGAAAGCCAATGAGAATCTGTTTGGTGACGCTTCGGTAGGAGGTTTGGGCTACAATATCTATACGGTGCCCGATGGCGAGTATTTGATTGGTTCAAACGGCAAACTCAACCCGAATGCGACGTTAGGTCGTCGTATCTACCAAAATGGGCAGGTTTATACGCTTTATCCCGATGATTGGACGGATGAGGCTTATGGGGTCGGCTTACGTCAGGAGTATAACCTGAGTATCTCCGGAGGTAGCAACAATGCGCAACTTTATAGTTCGTTTGGTTATTTGAAAGATGAGGGTATTGTTGACGCTTCTGATTATGAGCGTTTCACGGCTCGTCTGCGTGCCAATTACCAGGCAAAGCCCTGGTTGCTCTTCGGGGCGAACGTCAGCTATACCCGTGGACAGACCCACAACGTGTATAACGATGGTTCCTATAATAATAGCAGTGTCTTCACACAGGTATCCAACGCGGCACCGATCTATCCGATGTATGTACGCGATGGGGAGGGGAATATCATGTCCGATAATAACGGTATCTTGTATGATTGGGGTAATGGTGTTTATAATGAGAATAGTATCATCCGTCCCTTCTGTAACAATGTGAACAATGTCAACAGCCTTTTGATTGATTATTCGGGTTCAAAGAGCAACGCTGTGAATACGGATGCGTTTGTCGATATCTCCTTCTTGAAAGATTTTAAGTTTTCGTTTAAGGTGGGTACATCGTTGTTGGAAGAGCGTGCGAGCAGTACGACGAACCCCTTCTATGGCTATTATGCGCAGCAGGGTGGTACCAGCTACGTGAGCCATGTGCGAGCCATGACGTTGAACCTGCAACAGGTGTTGAACTGGACCAAGGCGTTTGGTCATCATCACCTCAATTTGATGGTCGGTCATGAGAGCTACAATTACGATTTCGAGTCGTTGGATGCGACGAAGGCGGGCGCCGTGGATTACTTCGGCAACTTGGAGTTGAATGGTTACTTGAACTCCTACGGCATCCCCTCCTCGTATGCGGAGGACTACAACACGGAGGGCTATCTGTTCCGAGGCATGTATGATTACAATGAGCGTTACTTTGCGCAATTCTCTTATCGGCGCGATGCCTCCTCCATGTTCCATCCCGACAACCGCTGGGGTAACTTCTGGTCGTTAGGTGGTGCTTGGATCATCAGTAAGGAGGAGTGGTTCAATGCGGATTGGATCAACACCTTGAAGCTGAAGGCCTCTTATGGAGAGCAGGGTAATCACAACATTGGTTATTTCCGTTATGTCAATACCTACACAACTAATAGTGTGAATGGTGACCTTTCGTTAGACTTCAATAGCAAGGGTAACAAAGAGATCACGTGGGAAAAGAATGGCAATCTCAACGTGGGTGTGGAGTTTGAGTTGTTCAAGCATCGCCTGAATGGTGGCGTGGAGTTCTACAACCGTACGACGCGCGACATGCTGATGTGGTTCAGCACACCGACGACCTTGGGTTATAGTGGTTACTACCAGAATGTAGGTGACATGCGTAATCGTGGTTTGGAGCTGACCTTGTCAGGAACCCCCATCCGTACACGTCAGTTTGAATGGAGCTTGAACTTGAACCTCACCTATAATCACCAACGGGTGACCCACCTCGATGAGGCGAATAAGAGCATGACGGTGGATGGCTATAACGGCTTCCAGCAGGGTAACGACTATTTTATTGGAGAGGGCTTGCCTTTGAACACCTTCTATATTTTGAAATATGCCGGTCCGTCAGAGGAGGGTGCTTCACAGTGGTACAAGACCGACGAGAATGGCAATGAGGTGAAGACCACGAACTATAGCGAGGGAACCTATCATTTGATTAAGGGACAATCTCCCGTCTATGGTGGTTTCGGTACGACTATCAGTGCTTTCGGTTTCGACCTCTCCGCACAGTTCACCTATAACCTCGGTGGTAAGGGTTACGATGCGCAATATGCTTATTTGATGAGTAGTCCCTATTCGGGTGTGACCGGAAGTGCGATCCATGCGGATTTGCGTGATGCGTGGAGCGTAGATAACCCGGATTCCAACATCCCGCGTTTCCAGTTTGGCGATGAATATACCGGCATCATTTCGGATCGCTATTTGATCAGCAAGACTTACTTGAACCTGCAAAACATGCAGTTGGGCTATACGGTGCCTGCTGTGTTCACGGCGAAGTTAGGTTTGAGCAAGTTGCGTCTTTATGTGACTGGCGATAACCTTTACCTTTGGTCTAAACGCAAAGGGTATGACCCACGTACCAGCTCCGGCTATGGTGTATATAGCCCGATGCGAACGATCTCAGGTGGTGTAAATCTTCAGTTCTAACCAAATTAAAATGAATGAAATGAAAAAGGTTATTCTAAATATAGCTATGTTGGCCACTATGGGTATTGCATGCAGTGGCTGCATTGACGAGAGTTTTCCGAATGATGATTATGTGACGGAGGACCAGGTGGATCAGATGGCATCAGGTATGGATGGACTGGTGAATGCCATTGCGGGCCATTTGGGTATGAGCGAGACCTACGGCTCGTATGAGTTTGACCTGGGGTATGCGGGTCTGGGCATGATCCGTGATGTGCTGGTGACCGATGTGACGATCTATTCGCCGGGTTATGACTATTTCTACTACTGGGCCAGCGATACCTATCTCGGTGGTAACTATTCGACCGCTTATTTCCCTTGGGGCTATTATTACAAATGGATCGAGAAGAGCAACATCATCTTGCGCAAGGAGTTCAAGGAGAGCAACAAGATCTATTTTGGCGTGGCGCATTTCTATCGGGCATGGGCCTATTTCGATTTAGCGCGCATGTACGAGTTCAAGAAGACGGGCGTGAGCAGTCTCGATCAACAGGCGGAGGCGAACGGCATCTATGGGCAGACCGTGCCTATCATCCGTGAGAACACCACGGAGGCGGAGGCTCGCAACACGCCGCGTGCGATGTTCTATGACATGTATCGTTTCATCCTCGATGACTTGACCCAGGCGGAGGCGTATTTGGCCGATTATCGGGAGAGCGATCGCAAGGCACACAATATCCCCGACATCAGCGTAGTGCATGGTTTGATGGCTCGTTTCTACTTGGAGCTGGGCACTCGTTTTGAGTTGGCTCCGGCTGATCTATCTACCTATCAGTCCTCGGGCGTGGACTTGGGTGTCGCATCGGCGAAGGATGCCTATGCAAAGGCAGCTTCCTATGCGGAGCGTGCGATTGCCGCCTCCTCTTCCACACCGCTCAACGAGGATCGCTGGTTTGGGGGTAGCGGGTATAGCAATGGCTTTAACAGTGCCTCCGACTGGATGTTGGGCGCTTTGGTCAGTAAGGAGATCATGAGTACCTCTGAGTGGCGCAACTTTATTGGTCACATGTCGCCTGAGCAATATTACGGGGTGGGTGGTATCTCTTTTGAGAGTGCGACCAATACCTATACCAATGCCTATGGTGCGCAGCGCATCATCGACCGTTCGTTGTATGACCAAATCTCCGATACGGACTGGCGAAAGCTGACTTGGTTGAATCCGGCGGATGAGGGAAAGAGTAACGGAGGCAAGTACAAAACCTCTGTGACGGATGGCCATTTCAAGATGATCCCGGCGTATGCCAGCTTCAAGTTCCGCCCGAAAGAGAATGAGCGGAGTGATTACAGTGTCAGTGCGGCGGTGGATTATCCGTTGATGCGTATTGAAGAGATGTTTTTCATCCAAGCCGAGGCGTTAGCGGCCAGTCAAGGCGTGGCAGCCGGTGAGGCAGTCTTAGAAACACTCATGGCTACCCGTGATGCGAATTACACATGCAACGCCACCTCTTTGGCCACTTTCCGCAAGGAGTTGATGTTGCAGAAACGCATTGAGTTTTGGGGTGAGGGCATCCTCTATTGGGACTACAAACGGTTGAACTTGCAAGTGATGCGTGGTTACATAGGCACCAATTCTCCTACAAGCTATCGTTTGAACAGTATCGATGGCTATTGCGCACCTTGGTTCAATTTCTTTATCCCCATCAAGGAGTATGGTATGAATACGGCGATGAAGGCTAATCCCGATCCGTCCGGTTCAATTGACCCATGGGAGGAATAATTCAGAGTAATGAACGGTTAAACAAATGAGATTATGATTTGCAATACATATTTTCGATTCTTGCCGCTACTCAGCATCTTGCTCTTGGGGGTTGTGGCTTGCGATAACAACGATGAGGATTGGGCAGCCGGTCCGGCCGTGAAGGGAACGGTTTCCGTCTATTTCTCCAGCGAGAATGAGACTGCGATTATTTCGACACCGGAAGAGTTTGCCACCGATCCGACCTTCACTTTGACGCTGAAGCGTAGTGACGCGATGGGTTCGCTCACTGTGCCTATCGAGGTAGAGACGAATGAGGGTAATTTCCAAGTACCCAATCAGGCCGAGTTCGCGGAAGGGGTAGCCGAGACCTCGTTGACCATCAATTTTGGTCAGATAGAGAGCTTCAAGACCTGCGCATTGAAGCTGCGGGTGGGTGAGGAGTATGCCAATCCCTATGCACAACAAGATGGTTTGGACTATTACGACGGAACGGTGTTGGTTTCCCAATGGACCAAGATCGTGGAGAACGCCTCTTTTGCTTTCTCCAGCCTTTACCCCGTGGTGCAATCTCCGATCTACCATTTGGAGGGCGTGAATCGTTTTCGTATCGAGAACTTCTTGGGCTCGTCTTATGATTTGGTGTTCCGTTTGGAAGGCGCAAAAGTACAAGCGGACGATCCCGCTACTTGGGAAGGGGAACTCTATCCGCTCTCGAATGCGGAATGGGATGAGTATGGCTATTGGTGGTTGCTGAATAATGCAGGGGATGACTATGCGACGTGGGTGATCTCCGGGCAACCGATTGCATATATTGAGTTCTATTACGAAACGGGTTACAGCACCTTCTCAAATGCCAATAAGATGCTCAAGTTGACACCTTATGTCTATCAAGATGAGGCCAATGGCGGATGGAATTATATCACCGCTACCTGGTAATGAGAATCAGTATGAATCCATTTAAAAAGGAATGACAATGAATCGAATAATGCAATATTTCAAGCAGCTGGTTTTGATAGCCGGATGCTGTCTCGTCGGTTTATTCACGGCGTGTGAAGAGGACGAGTTGGTGACTACGCCGTTGGATACTCCCTCAATCAGTGCGGGTGCGGCAACAGTCTCTACGTTGACCTTCTCTTGGGACAAGGTGGCCAATGTGTCGCAATATGCCTATGAGTTGAAAGATCCGGAGGGTGAGTTAGTGAAGGGAGATGTGATCACGACAAACACAGTCTCTTTCAATGGGTTGAAGGCAAAGACAACTTACACACTTGATGTGTGGGCCTATGGAGCTATGAACAGCACCTACGGAACCTCTCCGGTAGCCTCTCTGACAGCCTCTACGACTGATTATATCGGCTTGGAGAAGCCCAATCCCATCGTTGAGGTCAGTGGTGGTACTGTGACGATCACTTGGGACCCCGTGCCTCATGCTGATTATTACATTTATTATTATACGAATGAGCAGGGTGAAGAGTCTGAACTGTTTAAGACTTCAGATACCTCTGTGAGCCTGGGTCTGGAAAGCGGTACGTATGAACTTTGCATGTCCGCCCATTCGAATGATGTGAATTATGTGACCAATCAGGAGGCTAAGCTCTCTATCACGGTGACAAAGAGGGAACAGTATCGTGCGCAAGGAACCTTCACCTATGGTGAGAACAGTTGGGAATCGACGATTGTCTCCTATGGCAACGGCGAGTATTCGATCCTGAATTGGCACGGTACGGAGGGCTATGACATGGACTTCACGTTGGCTGAGGATGGCACGGCTGAGTTCTCTTCAGCGTATGAGTCGGATGACTGGTATTTCTATATCCCGATGGATGCCGATTATGTGGCTTATTCTTATAAAGGCTATAGTTCTTGGGAGAAAGAGGGCGACAACATGACCTTCTATTTCTACGAGTATTATGTGGGTGACTATTGCTCATTCACTTGGACGGAGTCTCAGCAATCCGCATTGACCGTGGATCAGCTGGTAGGTAGCTATAAAGAGGTGGCTTCCGGCTATGATTACAACATCTGGGGATGGGGAACCACAGACTACTCTTTCGCTTACGATGACAACACCGTGACGATCTCGAAGGTGGATGAGACAACCGTGAAGTTGTTGGGCTTCTACTGGTGCTCAGAAGAATTAGTAGGTACGGTAGATGTGATGGCGCGCACCATTACTTTCCAGCCGCAAACCTTGGGCACCTACTATACATTTGCACAAGAGACGGATGAGCAGGCTCCCGTGGTGGCTGCTATCGCTGAGGATGGCACTATCCAGATCAAGGGCTGGGGTGCTTGGTATGGCGGTTATACCTATATCGAAGGAGCGCAGACCCAATTAAGTAAACAATAACGTAATATATAAGTACAGAACAATTCAATTATTAATCATTCATTAAACTATTATCACTATGGATAACGCAATTTTTAGATTCCCGAAGCCGGCGAATGAGCCGGTGAAAGCCTATGCACCGGGTTCACCCGAGAAAGCTGCTTTGAAGCAAGCCTTGGAGCAGTTGAGTGGTGAGGAGTGGGAGATACCTTTGGTCATTGGCGGTAAAGAGATCCGCACCGGTAACACCGGTAAGGTGGTTATGCCGCACGATCATCACCATGTATTGGCTACCTATCACAAGGCAGGTGAGAAGGAGGTACAGATGGCGATTGATGCTGCGATGAAAGCACATAAAGAGTGGTCTGAGCTGCCTTGGGTAGAGCGTGCCTCAGTCATGTTGCGTGTGGCAGAGTTGTTGGCTACGAAATATCGCTATATCTTGAACGCTTCCGTGATGTTGGGTCAGAGCAAGAACCCTTTCCAGGCAGAGATCGACGCTCCTTGCGAATTGATCGACTTCTTGCGTTTCAGCACCTTCTATGCCAGCCAGGTCTATGCCGATCAGCCCTATTCTGATCCGGGAATCTTGAACCGTATGGAGTATCGTGCGTTGGAGGGTTTCGTCTTCTCTTTGACTCCGTTCAACTTTACTTCAATCGCTTCTAACTTGAACATGGCTCCAGCTATGATGGGTAACGTGGCTGTATGGAAACCCTCTACAACCGCTTTGCACTCTAACTACTTCTTGATGAAGGTATTCCAGGAGGCAGGATTGCCCGATGGCGTTGTCAACTTCATCCCGGGGCAAGGTAGCGTGATTGGTAAGGTGATCACGGCCAGCAAGGATTTGGCTGGATTCCACTTCACGGGTTCAACTAACACCTTCAACACTTTGTGGCGTCAGATCGGTGAGAACTTGGGTCACTATAAGTCTTATCCGAAAATTGTCGGTGAGACAGGCGGTAAGAACTTCATCTTTGCGCACCCCTCTGCTCCGGCATTGGATGTAGCGACTGCGATCGTACGTGGTGCTTTCGAGTATCAAGGCCAGAAGTGCTCTGCCGGCTCTCGTGCCTATATCCCCGCTTCACTCTGGAAAGAGGTGAAAGATTATGTGGGTGACATGCTGAAAGAGATCAAGATGGGTGATGTATGCGACTTCTCTAACTTCATCAACGCCGTAATCGACGAGGCCTCTTTCGACAATATCATGAGCTACATTAACTACGCAAAGCAATCTCCCGATGCAGAGATTATCTTCGGTGGTAATGGTGATAAGTCGGTAGGTTACTTTGTTGAGCCGACCGTGATCCAGACAACCGATCCGATGTTCAAGAGCATGGTTGAGGAGATCTTTGGTCCGGTGATCACGATCTACGTCTATGAGGATGCGAAGTTTGAGGAGACGTTGGCGCTTTGCGACCGTACCTCTCCTTATGGCTTGACCGGTTCTATCTTCGCGCGTGATCGTTTCGCAATTGATAAGGCATTCAATACGCTGCGTTATGCTGCGGGTAACTTCTACATCAACGATAAACCGACCGGTGCGGTTATCGCACAGCAACCGTTCGGTGGCTCACGTGCTTCCGGTACAAATGATAAGGCTGGTGGTCCGTTGAACTTGATTCGTTGGACGAACCCGCGTTGTATCAAGGAGTGCTTAGTGCCTCCGACAAGCTATGGTTATCCATTCCTTGGAGAGAAATAATACAATCAATGATGAATTATGAATTTTGAGTTATGAATGGGGAATCTGTTTAATTCAAAATTCATAATTCAAAACTCAAAATAAAAATATCGTATCATGTTAGACTTTAATAATACCGAGATTGCCTTTTCCGCAAAGACGGATGGCGAATTACAGAATGCAAAGTTGCTTTTCAGCACGATTCAGTATCCTTGGCTTGTGAAATGCGCCAAGGTGGCCAGCAATATAGCCATTAAGATTCATTTCCCGCTGGCTTGGGCGGTTAAGCCAACCCTTTACAAACAGTTTGTGGGTGGTGAGACCCTGCAGGATTGCACCAAGACCATCGAGCACTTGAAACACTTCAATGTAAAGTCAACGCTTGATTTTTCTGCGGAGAGTGAGCAGACACCCGATGGTATCCAGGCTACTTTTGAGGAGACGATGCGTTCCATTGATTTTGCGAAAGGTAATCCCAACTTGGCTTATGCCGTGTTCAAGCCCTCTACGATCACTACCGATGATCTGTTGGCGAAGGCTTCTGAGAAACGGGGTGAGCTGAGTATTGAGGAGGTAAAGCAATTCCGTGAGTTTCGCGATCGTTTTATGGCTTTCTGCCAGCGTGCGTATGACAATGACGTACGTATCTTGGTGGATGCGGAGGATTACTGCTTCCAGGATGCCATTGACGAGCTGACGGATGAGGCTATGCGTAAGTTTAACAAGAAGCGTGCCATCGTTTTCGCTACGTTGCAGATGTACCGTCACGATCGTATGCCTTATCTGGAGCGCATTTATAAAGACGCTGTGGAGAAGAACTACATCGCCGGTGTGAAGTTTGTGCGTGGTGCTTACATGGAGGAGGAGCGTGCGCGTGCAGCGAAGATGGGTTATCCTGATCCGATCTGCAAGGACAAGCAGGCTACAGACGACAACTATAATGCAGCTGTGAAATACACGGTGGATCACTTGGATCATTTTGAGATGTTCATGGGTACGCACAATGAGGAGAGTAACCACCGCTTGGCTAAACTGTTGGATGAGAAGGGTATCGCACACAACGATCCTCGTATCTTCTTTGCGCAGTTGTTAGGTATGAGCGACAATATCTCTTTCAACTTGGCGCATGAGGGTTACAATGTTACGAAGTATGTGCCCTATGCAAAGGTGAACGATGTATTGCCTTACTTGATCCGTCGTGCGGAGGAGAACACCTCAGTGGCAGGTCAGACCGGTCGTGAGCTCCGTATGTTGCGTGCGGAGATTGCTCGTCGTAAGAAATAATATCATTTACACATAAACACATAACTAACCGATCTAAATGAGTGGGGCGTCGCATGCGTGTGGCGCCCTTTTTTTGATTACCACAGAAGGACAATCTTGCCTCCATCGACGACTTCAACCAATATTAGCCTGCCATTAGGTAACGCCACACCAAAATATAGTGTATATTCGCGAACGAACGAAATATAGGGATAAAGCGAAATGAGCAATTTACCTTTATTGAAGATCGTGAATTTGATGCGTGGCGCATCGACGGTCGATAGCTTTAGGGATGAATTGGCGGTGGGTGAATTCATCGGCCAAAGTATTCCTGGTATTCGTGAGGGAGAGGCTTTGCCCTTCTCTCCCATGCGGGTAGATGCGTTGCTGATGCTCTTAGTGGAGGAGGGATCAGCAGATATCCAGATTGATTATGCCCCCTTCAAGGTGGAGGCCAAATCGTTTGTGGCATTGATGCCTACCCATGTGATTCAGCTTATGCGGATGGATGAGCACTTCAAAGGGAAGTTGCTGATTGTCTCTCGTGGCTTTATAGACCACTTCAATCGGTCGGGAATGAAAAATCATTCGGCGGCCAATTATATGGAGGCACGCAAGAATCCGGTTACTCCACTCAGCCCCTCTGATGAGAATGTGATCCTCCAAGGATTGGAGCGGGTTCGCGAGAAGGTGAATGTGAAGGGGCATTATTACCAAAAGGAGGCGTTGCAGACTGCAGTGGTGGCTCTGTGCATTGATTTGGCCAATATTTTTGCCCATCATCGGGGCACGTTGAGCACTCCTTCGTTAAGTCGGAAAGAGGAGTTGTTCGAGCAGTTCCTGCAATTGCTTTATACGCATTGCCGGGAACATCATGGGGTGGCGTTCTATGCTTCGCAGTTATGTATTTCTCCCCAATACCTTTCGATGCTTTTGCGTGAGCAGACAGGTAAATCGGCCAATAAGTGGATTGACGACGCAGTACTCATGGAGGCAAAGACGCTCCTGAAGACACCTCAGCTGAGTGTGCAGCAGGTGGCTGAGCAACTGCATTTCTCTGATCAATCCACTTTCGGTAAGTTCTTTAAGAAACACATCGGCCTGTCACCCTTAGAGTTCAGGCGTTCTTGATTTTTAGAACAGTTTACGCTTCCATTTCCTTCCTGAATTTATAGGCGTTAATCAGTTCGCAGACACCATAGAAGAGGCTGGCGATACCGAAAATGACGAAGGTATTGGCCACTGCGTCGAACGGATAGGCCAAGATCATCGCTCCTGTCAAGAGTAGCAAGGTCGGCATAAAGTAAAACCCGAATGGTACGTGGCTCCATTTCCGTGCCCGTATCAATGAGGCCAATTGCTGAATGCCGGCGATCACCAAGATACCGCCTAATACATACATTAATATATTGACGAAGAAAGTTGGGGTGGCTACTAACCAAGCGCCTAAAAGCAAACTGCCGGCAGCCTCGATGGGGAAGATGCGCTTGCCCTCTTCCGGTTGGGCGGGACGTACGAAATAGCGGATCAAAGCATAGAGAGCAGGTAGCATAAACAATACGCCAATGAGGATGACCAAATAGTTGACTGCGGCATCCGGCCACATCACCAATACAAAACCCAGCACGATAGCTAGGGCACTGCGTATAAGCGTTACATTTTCGAATTTCATATCTTTCCGAATTTAAAGGTTCATAATAATAAGGTGAATCTGACAGCGAAGGTAGCATATTTTATCGGAAGCAGTCGCAATTCGTCGAAGGAAAAGGGGGTACTGGTCGAAATATCCTTTACGGTGGCTGAAAACGGGGGTAGATTTGCGTATCGAAACAAAAGAAATAATAAATATCAAACAAGATAAAGCGTATGAAAGCAACGATGAAGATTTTCGGATGGATGGTCGGCATGATGGTGATGGCCACGGCAACAGTCTCAGCACAGAAGACGATTGTCAAAGGCGTGGTGATCGATTCCTTGACGCAGGAGGGCGAGCCTTTCGCCACGATCCGTATCTATAAGCAGGGCAACCGGGAGAAGCCGGTGGCGATGAACGTGACCGACATGGATGGTGTGTTCGCACAGGAGGTGAATGGCATGGGAGCCTTCGAGGTGCTTTTCAGCTCAGTGGGCAAGGCCAACAAATATGTTCCCTTCACGTTGAACGGGCAATCGGAGCTGAGCCTCGACACGATCTACGTCGCTGAGGATATGCAGCAGCTGAAGGGGGTTGAGGTGGTCGCTCAGCGTCCGTTGGTAAAGATGGAGGTAGATAAGATGACCTATAACACCGCCGAGGATGTGGATGCCAAGTCGAGCACGGTGCTGGAGATGCTCCGTAAGGTACCGATGGTGACGGTGGATGGCAATGACAATATCACGGTGAACGGTAGCAGCAGCTTCAAAGTCTATGTCGATGGCAAGCCGAACGTGATGATGAGCAGCAACCCTTCTGCGATCTTCAAGAATATGCCTGCCAGTGCGGTGAAGAACATCGAGGTGATTACCAATCCGGGTGTGAAATATGACGCTGAGGGCGTGGGTGGTGTGCTGAACTTGGTGATGGACAAGGTGACCGGACAGGGAGCGACGGACATCAGTGGCTACAACGGAACGATCCGAGGGATGGCTACCTCTCGTGGTTTTGGTGGCGGTGCCTACTTTAGCTTGCAAAAGGGTAAGTTTGCGATGTCTCTGGATGCCAATGTGATGAAGAGTACGCCGATGAATTCCACGGTGGAGATGACGCGTGAGCAGTATAGCCCGGCAGGTACCGGTGTCTTGAAGAACGAGAGCGATGGAGATACCGATTTCTTCATCAAGATGGGCAACTTGAACCTGAGCTACGAAATCGACAGCTTGAATATGCTGACCGCCTCTTTCGGCTTGATGGGCTTCGACAACAAGAGCGAGATGAACTCCGCCAACACGATGAAGGGTGGTTTCTATGGGGGGGGCTTCAGCTACAAGAGCTTCTCGGATCAAGACAACGATAGCTATTCCATCAATGGAAGTGTGGACTATCAGCATACCTTTGCCAACAACAAGGAGCGGATGTTAACACTCTCTTACTTGATCTCCACCACGCCGAACTATACGGATGCGTATAGCCTGTTTGAGACCAATGGCCAAGAGAGCCTGTTCAATATGACCAATCGCTATACGGATGGCTATCGCAATACGTTGGAGAATACCTTCCAGGCCGATTTCTCCACCCCGTTGGCCGCAGGGCATAAGTTGAATGTGGGTGCGAAATACATCCTGCGCAACAACAAGTCAGATTCCAAATATTACTTGGATGACAACGGGCAATATGTCTATAACGAGGCAGGTAGCTTGAACTACAAGCACCAGAACGACATCTTGGCTGGCTATGCGGAGTATGATGGACGTTGGGGCAAGTGGGGTTTGAAAGGTGGCGTGCGCTATGAGCATACTTGGCAGAATGTGAAGTACATCGTGGGGCAAGGAGAGGATTTCAAGATGGATTATGGCAATTTGGTGCCCTCGGCCAATCTCTCTTATGCCTTGGCGGATAATCAGAATATCGGTCTGACCTACAATATGCGTATCAGCCGTCCGGGTATTACCTATCTGAATCCCTATGTGGATCAGACAGATCCGACCAGCATCACCTATGGTAATACCGATCTGGAATGCGAGGAGGCACACAACATCAGCTTGGTTTATAACCTCTTCACGCCGAAATGGATTGTCAACCTGACCTTGCGTGAGGGTATCTGCGACAATGCGATCGAGAGCTACAGTTTCTATCAGGACAATGTGCTGCATACCACTTATGGTAACATCGTGAAGAATCACCAGACCGGCCTCAATGCCTTTGTCAACTGGAACGCAGGCCCCAAAACCCGTATCTATATGAACGGTGGCTTGTCATACATTGACTTGAAGAGCAAGCCGCTTGATTTGACCAACAACGGCTGGCAGGGGAATATCATGGTAGGTGCGCAGCAAACATTGCCTTGGAATATCCGATTGAGTTTGAACATGATAGCCTCTACGAAGCAATACAACCTGCAAGGCTGGAGCACTGGTTTCAACGCCGTGATGGGTAGCATCTCTCGCTCCTTCCTCAACGAGAAGTTGAATGTCTCTATCAATGGCATGACTCCGCTGACAGGTGCGAAGCTGAAGATGGAGACAATGGCACAGGGCAAGGACTTCCTCAACAAGACGAAGATTCGCGTGCCGATCCAGATGGTGGGTCTCAGCATCAGCTATACCTTCGGTAAGCAGGGCATCAAGAGCAAGAAGACCGCAAAGACGATTCAGAACAGCGACCAGAAGAATCAGCAATCATCTAATCAGCAGATTGGTACGATGATGATCCAACAGCAATAAAAATGGATCACTAACTGTTTGAGCGAAAGGCGTAGTGCAGGCTACGCCTTTCGCTATATGTGTGCTTCCTAAGACAGTGTGTGCGCTCTTCCTAAGACCTGGGGTGCGTTCTTACTAAGGCCAAGGGTATGTCCTTACTAACGTAGGGAGTGTGCCATTACTAATGTTGAGGGTGCGTCATTACTAATGTCTGATCTGCCTTCTTACTAAGCCGAGAAGGAGGTGTTTCTTTTACGCACGAACCTTATAATATCTCTATTTCTGAGTAGAGAGATAGGGAACATAAACTATCCACTTGAAATCAAGGATTAAACCACACCGCTATATTGCCTATTTGGAATGGAATAACTAACTTTGCGGCACTTTTTTAGAGAGAAAAGATTAATAGAACAAAATATGAGCAAGAAATTTACCGAATATGCTGCCTTCGATCTGTCGGCGGTCAATAAAGAGGTATTGGAGAGATGGAAGCAGGGAGACATCTTCCATAAGAGTTTGGAAACCAGAAAAGGACACCCCTCTTTTGTGTTCTATGAGGGACCGCCTTCGGCAAACGGTATGCCGGGTATTCACCATGTGATCGCACGCTCTATCAAGGATATCTTCTGCCGCTACAAGACCATGAAGGGTTTCTTGGTGAACCGCAAGGCCGGTTGGGACACGCACGGTCTGCCGGTGGAGTTAGGTGTAGAGAAGTCGTTGGGCATTACGAAGGAGGATATTGGTAAGAAGATATCTGTGGCTGAATACAATGCCGCTTGTCGCCGCGATGTCATGAAGTTCACGAAAGAGTGGGAGGACTTGACGCAGAAGATGGGCTACTGGGTGGATATGGATGATCCGTATATCACCTACGATAACCGCTACATCGAGACCTTGTGGTATCTCTTGAAAGAGCTCTATAAGAAGGGCTTGCTCTATAAAGGTTATACGATCCAGCCCTATTCGCCGGCGGCTGGTACGGGTTTGAGTACCCATGAGTTGAACCAGCCGGGTTGTTATCGCGACGTGAAGGATACGACCTGTACGGCTCAATTCCTGATTCTCGATCCGAAGCCGGAGATGACCGGCTTTGGTGATCCCTATTTCTTGGCTTGGACTACTACACCGTGGACTTTGCCTTCTAATGCAGCACTTTGCGTAGGCCCGAACATTACCTATGTGGCCGTTCAGACCTACAATCCTTATACCGGTATGCCGATGACGGCGGTCTTGGCGAAAGATTTGCTTTCCGCCTATTTCAACCCGAAGGCAGCCGATTTGGCTTTGTCTGACTACAAACCGGGTGATAAGTTGATCCCGTTCAGCGTGGTCGGCGAGTGGAAGGGTCCGGAGTTGGTCGGTATGCACTATGAGCAGCTTATTCCTTGGGTAGATCCGGGAGAGGGTGCGTTCCGTGTGATTCCGGGCGACTATGTGACGACTGAGGATGGTACGGGTATTGTTCACATTGCGGCTACGTTTGGTGCGGATGATAACCGGGTGTCTAAAGCGAATGGCGTTCCGGGCGTGATGTTGAAAGATAAGGATGGCAATATGCGTCCGATGGTTGATCTGACTGGTAAGTTCTTCAAATTGGAGGATTTGGATCCCGACTTCGTGAAGGAGCACATGAACGCTGCCGATTACGATCCTTGGCAAGGCAAGTTCGTGAAGAACGCCTATGATCCGGAGAAGACAGATAAGGATGAGACACTGGATGTGGAGCTTTGCATGATGTTAAAGCAGCAGAACCGGGTGTTCAAGATCGAGAAGCATGTGCATAACTATCCGCACTGCTGGCGTACCGACAAGCCGGTGCTTTACTATCCGTTGGATAGCTGGTTTATCCGCACGACGGCTTGCCGTGAGCGCATGATGGAGCTGAACACTACGATCAACTGGAAGCCGCAGAGCACCGGTACGGGTCGCTTCGGCAAATGGTTGGAGAACCTGCAAGACTGGAACTTGAGCCGTAGCCGTTACTGGGGTACGCCGCTGCCGATCTGGCGAACAGAGGATGGCAAGGAGGAGAAGTGTATCGGCTCTGTAGAGGAGTTGTATGCCGAGATCGAGAAGGCCGTAAAGGCTGGCTTGATGGAGGGTAATCCTTACAAGGAGAAGGGCTTCCAGCCGGGCGATTACACGAAGGCTAACTATGATAAGATTGATTTGCATCGTCCCTATGTGGATGAGGTGATCTTGGTTTCCGATTCCGGCAAGCCGATGAAGCGCGAGAGTGACTTGATCGACGTATGGTTCGATTCGGGTTCTATGCCTTATGCGCAGATTCACTATCCGTTTGAGAACAAGGAGGCATTCGACGCACGCAGCATCTATCCGGCTGACTTCATCGCTGAGGGTGTGGATCAGACCCGTGGCTGGTTCTTTACGCTCCATGCGATCGCTACGATGATTTTTGATAGTGTGGCTTACAAGGCAGTGGTATCCAATGGTTTGGTATTGGATAAGAACGGCAATAAGATGTCTAAGCGTTTGGGCAATGCTGTGGATCCCTTCTCGACGATCGAGAAATATGGTTCCGATCCGTTGCGTTGGTACATGATCACGAACGCCTCTCCGTGGGATAATATCAAGTTTGATGTGGATGGCATCGAGGAGGTTCGTCGTAAGTTCTTCGGTACCTTATATAATACCTATTCTTTCTTTGCGCTCTATGCCAATGTGGATGGCTTTGACTATTCACAGCCGGATGTGGAGTGGGAGCAACGTCCGGAGATCGACCGTTGGATCCTCTCCTTGCTGAATAGCTTGATCAAGGATGTGGATGGTTATTTGGAGAATTATGAGCCTACCCGTGCGGGTCGTGCGATCTCTGACTTCGTGAACGACAATTTGAGTAACTGGTATGTACGTTTGAACCGTCGTCGTTTCTGGGGTGGAGGCATGACTACTGATAAGCTTTCCGCTTACCAGACGCTGTACACCTGTTTGGAGACAGTGGCCAAGCTGATGGCACCGATCGCTCCTTTCTATGCCGATCAACTCTTCTTGGATTTGATTGCCGTGACCGGTCGTGAGCAGGTAGAGAGTGTTCATCTCGCTGACTTCCCGGTATGCGATGAGGCTAAGATCGACAAGTTGTTGGAGGAGCGTATGCACATCGCTCAGGAGGTCTCTTCCATGGTGTTGGCTTTGCGTAGAAAGGTGAATATCAAAGTTCGTCAGCCGCTGCACACCTTGATGATCCCGGTAGTGGATGCACATCAACAGGAGAGCATCGAGGCTGTCAAGGAATTGATCTTGAACGAGGTGAATGTGAAGGAGATGAACTTCGTGGATAACACGGCGGGGATCTTGGTGAAGAAGATCAAGCCCGACTTCAAGAAGTTAGGCCCGCGTTACGGCAAGATCATGAAGAAGCTGGCTGCCGCTATCCAGGCGATGAGCCAGGAGGAGATCAACGCCTTCGAGAAGGCCGGCAGCTGGACCTTGCAGGTTGAGGGCCAAGAGGCTGTGGTAGATCGTCAAGACGTAGAGATCATCAGCGAGGATATCCCGGGCTGGTTGGTAGCCAACGAGGGACGCCTGACTGTGGCATTGGATATTACCGTCACGGAGGAGTTGCGCAAAGAGGGATTGGCTCGCGAGTTGGTGAACCGTGTGCAGAACCTGCGTAAGAGCAGTGGCTTCGACATCACCGACAAGATCCGCATCGAGATTCTTTCTTGTCCGCAGATGAACGGGGCGATCGAGGCTTATAAAGAGTATATCTCGAATCAGGTCTTGGCCGTTTCGATTGAGATTTTTGAGGAGGCGATCAGCGATGCCACGGAGCTCGACTTTGAGGACTTTAATTTGTCGGTGAAGATTGAGAAAGTAAATGAATGATAGTAGAGATACGGAGAAAATCGTATCTTTGCGCTTCATTTATATAAAACGAACGTAAAAACAGATAAACAAGGTAAGCTATGGCAGAGAAAACAAGATATTCAGATGCTGAACTCGAGGAGTTTCGTGCCATCATCTTAGAGAAGCTGGAATTAGCTAAGCGTGATTATGACATGTTGAAATCCGGAATCACCAATTCGGATGGGAACGATACGGCGGATACTTCGCCTACGTTTAAAGTGCTGGAAGAGGGTGCCTCTACCCTGTCAAAGGAGGAGGCCGGTCGTTTGGCACAGCGCCAGATGAAATTCATCCAAAACTTGCAGGCGGCTTTGATCCGTATCGAGAACAAGACCTACGGCATTTGCCGAGAGACAGGTAAACTGATTCCGAAAGAGCGTTTGAGAGCGGTTCCCCATGCGACGCTGAGTATTGAGGCTAAACAGGGAGGCGCACGATAAATGAGTAAATCTAAAGGTTGGGGAGCAGTATGCATTGTTATGCTGCTCCTTATTCTTGACCAAGCCTTGAAGATTTGGATCAAGACTCATCTCCAGTTGCATGAGAGCATTGAGATCACGCCTTGGTTCTACCTTTATTTTACGGAGAACCCCGGCATGGCATTTGGCATCGAGGTGATTGGCAAGCTCTTCTTGACGCTCTTCCGCATCGTAGCTGTCGGCTTCATTGGCTATTTCATTTATAAATTGGTGAAGGAGCAGTACAAGTTCGGCTTCATCGCCTGCGTCTCGTTGGTTTTGGCGGGTGCGTTGGGCAATATCATCGATTCGGTGTTCTACGGGGTTGTGTTCGATCATAGCTTTGGCCAGGTGGCGACCTTTATGCCCGAAGGGGGAGGATATGGGGAATGGCTGCATGGTAAGGTGGTTGATATGTTTTATTTCCCATTGATTGATACAATCTTGCCGGATTGGGTGCCGGTGTGGGGCGGACAGCCGTTTGTTTTCTTTCGGCCTATCTTTAACTTGGCGGATTCTGCGATCTGTGTGGGCGTCTTTTTGCTTTTGATTTTTTATCGGCATACATTGGCGGTGAGTCTGTCGAAAGACGAGGAGAAACATTGATGCGGACGAAAGGGTGGATCGGTGGTGTGGTGTGTGGCATCCTGTTTGGATTGTCGGCTTGTAGCAAGGTGCCCGATGGCATCCTGTCAGAGAAGCAGATGCAGCAGGTCTTGAAGGATATGCTGGTGGCGGAGTCGATGATCAGCGTGGATTATGAGCATTACAAGACCGATACCTCGAAAGTGGCCCTTTATGAGTCGGTGTTTAGGAAGCATGGTATTGACCAAATGATGTATGATAGCTCACTGATTTGGTATGGCCGCAATTTGGATATATATATAAAGGTATATGATCGAGTGGTGGCTGACCTGAATCGAGAGATCAACGACATGGGAGATATTCAGGTTGATGCGGTTCCCGCCTCTAACAATGACTCCATTGATATATGGCCTCGTCGCCGCTTCCTGACCTTCAAGCCCCATGCCGCTTTCAATGGAGTGACGTTTGATATTCGCCCTGATCGGCCCTACTCGTCGGGTAGTAGCTTTGTGCTGGGTATGCGCATCTGGGGATTGGATCCAAAGATGAAACATAAACCGGAAATCCGTATGCAGGCGGACTTGGGCGATACAACAGTGGTCGTGAACCAAACGGTGACACGAGATGGCTATATGGAAACCCGCTTACGCACGGTAGCGACGAAGCGTATTAAGCGAGTGTATGGCTTCATTCGTTTGGACAATGCCGATGCCCGGTACGGAAAGATCTATTTGGATAGCCTGAACCTAATGAAATACAATTACAAATAGTATGGTAAGGAAGCGATTTGCCGCCCATTACGTTTGGTGTCGGGAGGCGTTGCGTCTCCATTATGTGGAGTTAGACGGAGCTGGACGTTGGGTAGGTTGCTATCCCTTGGAGGCAGAGTTGGCCGCTACCGCTTTCTATGATGGAGTCCTGATTCCCCTTCCACAATCGGTTCAGCCCCAAGATGCAGCTACATTGGTCGCTCATTGGCGTGAATGGACAGCGAGCTTGTGTCCGGGAGATCCTGTTGCGCTCTATCAATGGAAGGGCATATCACCCACGGCGGCGAAACTCGGCACAGACAATGGCTGTGGCAATAGCCACATTCAGCGACTCTGAGGTGGCTCGTCCTGCTGGATAGTTGGGGATGTAAAGCCGTTCGTTTACCCATTGGGCGCACGCAGGTCGTATGCCATTTCCCTCATTTCCCATGATTAAGATACCATTCGGGCACAACGGTTTCGTGTAGAGATCCTCTCCATCGAGAAAGGTGCCATAAATAGGAACGCCTTTGGCTTGTTGATCCGCTAAATAGGCCGCCAAGTCGGTATAATGTACGCAGACGCGAGCGAGTGCTCCCATCGTAGCCTGTACGGTTTTGGGAGCAAACAGATCCGCAGTGTCTCGGCTGCATACAATATGCTGAATGCCAAACCAATCTGCCAGACGGACAATCGTGCCTAAATTGCCTGGATCTTGCACGCCGTCCAACGCCAATACCAAGGATTGGTTAGGTGCTGCCTGATCTAAGCTCACCTGCGGACGTTTGAATACGCCCAATACCTGCTGCGGACTCTTTTGCAGGCTGGCTTTACGCATCTCCTCTTCCGTTACTTCGATTACCTTTTTTGCTTTTACCGGGCCTTGGGCCGCTAACCATTCCGGTTGGGCAATAAGCAGCTCACAGGAAAAGAGGGGCAGGATGTCCGCCACCAGTTTGTTGCCCTCTGCCACGAAGGCCTCCAGCTCGTTGCGGAACTTTTTCAGCTCTAAAGAGTGAATCAGTTTTATCTTGGCTTTGCTTAACATTGTCGTACTTTTTTAGGAACAAAAGTAGGGTAATTTCTCGAAATCGCCGTACATTTGCGGGATAATGTAACGAAATGAATCGTCTCTTACGCAATATCGGGCATTGGATTGTCTTTCTGTTTCTCTTGACAGCTTGTAGCACGACGAAATTCGTGCCTGAGGGTGCGTACCTTTTAGACGAGGTTAAAATTGTTTCTGACGGTGAGCAGCCAGCCACTGTAAAAGCCTCTGATTTGAAGCCTTATGTACGTCAACAACCGAACTTCAAAGTTTTTGGTTTGCTAAAATGGCAGCTCTATCTCTATGGCTGGTCGGGCAGGAACGAGCGACGCTGGATCAATAAGCAGTTGCGTAAGATGGGAGAGGCGCCTGTGTTGTTAGACACGATGCTGATCGAGCAATCGGCCGCCGAGTTGCAACGTTATTTAGTGAACAAAGGTTTTGTCCATGCGGAGGTTACCACCGAGATTGACACCTCACGAGCTAAGAAAGCCATTGTCTCTTATCGGGTAAGTGAGAATGAGCCTTATCGCATTCGTGACTATACGATGCAACTGTCTGATGCTCGTATAGACAGTGTCGCACATTTGGCCCCGCACCACCGATCCTGTTTCCTGTCAGCCTTTCGCTCCTCGCAAGATGAGTATAATAGCTTGGTGCATCCGGGCGATCTGTTCGACAGGGATCAGTTAGACAAGGAGCGGGAGCGCATCTCCACCTTGTTGCGCTGGAATGGTTACTATGCCTTCAATAAAGACTATTTGGGCTATATTGCCGATAGCTCTTTTCGGGAGAATGCCGTGTCGTTAGACATGGTTTTACGCCCCTATCGCTTGGTGCAGCCCAATGGAGAGGTTGTGGATCGCCCGCATCGGCAGTACTACATCCGAAACGTGAAGGTCATGACCGACTATAATACGATTGGAGTAGGAGAGGAGGCTGGTTTCACCCCGACCGATACCCTTTGGAATCGAGACATTCAGATTCTTTATGGTGCGCATGGTCGCTCCTTGCGTCCCGGTGTCTTGCGCCGCAGCACCTTCCTGCGTCCGGGGCAACTTTTCAATGAACGAGATGTGGAGCAAACCTATTCCGCTTTTGCTACCTTGCGGGCGTTGCGCAATGTCAATATTCGCTTCACGGAGGTGGAGGAGCGAGATACAATGAAGTTGGATTGCGAAATACAGACCTCACCCGCTAAGATCAACACTATCGGTGTGGATCTCGAAGGCACTAACTCTGCGGGCGATTTCGGCTTTGCCTCCAGCTTGACCTATCAGCACCGTAATCTTTTCCATGGCTCGGAGGTCTTCTCGGCCCGGTTGCGTGGGGCATACGAGGCACTCTCAGGGGCACAAACCGATGGATTTGGAAATTATTGGGAGATGGGCGCTGAAGGCTCCTTGCAACTGCCTCGATTCCTGTTACCCTACGTCAGCAAAGAGTTCCAACGTTATCATCGGGCTACGACGGAGGCTAAGATCAGTTATAACTTGCAAACGCGTCCGGAATACACCCGTGCTATTCTCTCCGGAGGGTTGAGCTATGGTTGGCAGGGTATGAATAACCAGATGGCCCGTCACACGTTCCGCTTGATCGACTTGAGTTATATCTTCTTGCCGAAGCGGAATGAGGAGTTTATCAGTACGTTGCCCGACTATATGGTGCTCTATAACTACACCAATCACTTCATCATGAGCATGGGTTATACCTATAGCTTTACCAATTACTCGCCTCAGAATCGGCAGCGCGACACCCATTCGTTGCGTGCCTCGGTGGAGTTAGCAGGCAATCTGTTGAGTGCCTTTTCGCATCTCTTTGGTGCCACCAAGAATGCGGATGGCTGTTACGAGTTGTTCGGCACGGAATACGCTCAGTATGTGAAACTTGATTTTGATTACAGTAAGGCGATTGTCTTGGATAGTCGCAACAAGCTGGCCTATCATATTGGCGTGGGTGTGGGTGTGCCCTATGGCAACTCCGACTATTTGCCTTTCGAGCGTGCCTATTTCTCAGGAGGGGCGAACAGCGTGCGCGGATGGTCGGTGCGCGAGTTGGGCCCAGGTGGTATGTCGAAGGATAGTATCTTCTCTTATGCCCTTCAATGTGGAGATATCCGCTTGGATCTCAACGTGGAGTATCGTACGAAGTTGTTTTGGAAATTCGAGTTGGCCGCCTATGTGGATGCGGGTAATGTCTGGTCGATGAGGATGTTTGAGAGTGAGCCGAACGGTAATTTTGATTTCTCCCGTTTCTATAAGGAGATCGCCGTCTCTTACGGGTTAGGTTTGCGTATGGACTTCGATTTCTTCCTGTTGCGCTTAGATACCGGTTTCAAAGCATACGATCCGCAGCAGAGCGGTTCTCGCCGTTGGGCGATCAAGCGCCCGAACTTCAAGGATAATTTCGCCCTTCATTTTGCCGTGGGCTATCCTTTCTGAAAAATGTATGGCTTATAGCCACAAAAAGTATTGCTCATCGTTTCTAAAAACATTGCCCATACTTTCCTAAAACGTTGCCCATGGTTTTGGAAAACATTGCCCATTGTTTTTGCTTCCGTTGCCCGTCGTTTTGAAAAACCATGGGCAATGCTTTTCATGCTAAAAAAGTGCCTCTAAAATTTGTGAGTTAAGGAAAAATCCCTACCTTTGCGCCACCAAACAAAGGATGGTCAGGTAGCTCAGCTGGATAGAGCAACAGCCTTCTAAGCTGTGGGTCCTGGGTTCGAATCCCAGCCCGATCACGGAAATGGGGTTTCGGCGACGGAACCCCTTCTTTTTTTTAATCAACGACTTACGTTGTAATCTCTTGACTCTCATACATATCCAAACGCACGAATCGAGATGAAAATAACGTTTCAGTCCCTCTATCGTCTTGAGTAATATGTCCTTCTCATCCATTGCCTGTCTTCTTCTATAGGTGTAAAAAATCCTAAAGATTAGTGAATTGCTCCACAATATCAGTACTTTTGTTCAATAAAAAGGCTATACATGGCACTCCTTACGCTGTGCCCTGAGTCGCAGGAGCTTCTATCCCGGGTTCTCTTGGATGCCCTTGACCATCATTACCAGGTCACGCCATTCCATGGGGTAGCTGCTTGACCTGACAAAGATGAACACGTCGCCGTTCCTCACCTCGCTCCTCATCCTCTCGTGGAACAGCCCGCATAGCGAGCTGATGCCCTTGCGCATATCCGTCCCGCTGCTTACAGTGAAACCTGTTTTCAGAATGAAAAGCCTACCTTTTCATTTTGAAAGGGTCGCTCCATGCGCTTGTAGCCTTGAGATAACGGTTTTTTCATTGATAAACAACCTGCTGCGAGGAGAGGTACGAAGTTGGCACTATTTTTGCATATCCTTCATCGTAAGAGGAAGATATGGATATGGAAAATGATACAAGCTATTTTCTCGACCTGATACGTCGATCGCATCGGGGCAGGTTCAAGATCTACATCGGCATGATAGCCGGGGTGGGCAAAACCTACCGGATGTTGCAGGATGCCCGTGAGATGCTTCGCCAAGGTACGGACGTACGGATAGGCTATGTGGAGACGCATGGCCGTCCTGACACGGTGAAAGCGCTGAAAGGGCTGCCCGTCATCCCCCGCAAGAAGGTGTTCTACAAAGGTAAGGAGATGGAAGAGATGGATCTCGATGCTATTCTGCGCGTACACCCAGAGATCGTGATTGTAGATGAGCTGGCCCATTCGAATGTGGAAGGTTGCCGCAACGCTAAGCGGTGGCAGGATGTGATGGAACTGCTCAATGCCGGCATCCATGTGCTCTCGGCGGTTAATATCCAGCACATCGAGAGCTTGAACGACGAGGTGCGGCAGATGGTGGGCATTCAAGTGAAAGAACGCATCCCCGACTGTGTGCTGCAGGAAGCTGATGAGGTGGTGAATATCGATCTCACAGCGGAAGAACTCGTGGAACGGCACAGGAAATATCCTGCAACTGCGTGAGCTGGCACTGAAGGAGGTGGCTCTACGGGTGGGGAAGAAGGTGGCGGATGAGGTGCGACCCCAAGAACGGAGGGTAAATGGAGTGGCGCGGTTGGTGGTTTGCGTGAGCAGCAACAGTGAGACTCAGCAGCATATCATCCGTAAAGCTGCTCGTGTGGCTGATATGTATAATGCCGAATGGATAGCGCTCTATGTGCAGACTTCGGACGAGCAGACCGACCGTATTCTGTTAGATGCCCAGCGTCACTTGATGAGTCATCTGGAGTTAGTCATGCAGTTGGGCGGGCAAGTGCAGCAAGTGGTTTCCGACAACGTCGCGCAGGTCATTGCCGATGTCTGTCGTGAACAGCACGCTACCCTTCTCTGCATGGGGCAGCCCTCCCTCGCCTTTCCTCGCTTGCTGATGCGAGCGGGGCGTTATCAGAAATTATTGGCTGAACTGAAAAGAATGGGCGTAGATTTGATTATCTTCGCATAAAATAGGAGTCAACTAAAATTAGTAGTAATGTTTAACTGAGTCAACTCTTTTTAGGGTTAAAGACAACATGTAGTCAACCTAAATCGGGAAACTACAATGCCTTGTTTTACTTCATCAAATTGCAATCTTTCTTCTATTTATGCGAGAGTCTGCATTTGATTTTATACCTTTCCTCTACAAAATAGAATTTTTTATTCTGCTGGTGTAGAATCTCATGGATTATATCTACATTTGTAGCCTAACAATGACAATTCTTTCAATTAAAAGGCTACAACAAAGACTATATATAGACATAGTTTGCAAAATATAATTGTTATTTGCAATGGGAGGACTTCTAGCATTCAGAGTGGGGAACTTTGACACAACAGCAGAGCGTGAGCAGTTTCGGTTTCTCTGTGAGCAACTTAAAGTTCATTATGAGGATTCGAATGAATTCTGTGTGTTCGCAGGCAATTATAATATTGGTTGCGAACTGGATGCCTTGTTTATAAAGAAGGATGCGATTATCGTCATTGAGTTCAAAAACTATGGTGGTAAGGTTATTGCGAATGAAAATGGAGAATGGACATGTAATGGCAAGACTATTAAAGGAGGCTCTCGTAAAACGGTACTTCAGCAAGCTCGCATCAATCATTCTACGGTTAAAAAGGAACTAAAAATTCTTGGTGTTTCAAGGGAAAACGTCAAGGACGTACCTTCCTTAATTATTTTCAACCAACCTGTAGAAATCACGAATAACCTTAGTGCTACCAACAAATCATGGCTTCACATTACCGACAACGAACATTTCCTTGAAAAGTTAGACGACATCACTTGTCCTCATACTGACTTTGACCCGTTAGGAATCGTTAATCTTGCAGAAACTCTCAACCTAAATTCTTTCTATCTGACGGAATTCAGCAATGCCACTTATGACACACATAAGAAACCAACTGAGACTATAGATTTGTTCGAGGATATAAGGAGGCTTGATTCCCAGAATAAAGAGAAGCTGCAAAATAAAACAAAGGAAAAGAAAGTCTTTTTAGACCTCGATTCTTTTGTTATCGAGGACGAAGAGAGTATTGCGCTTTCGGATTTTGTAAAAAGGATAGTGAATTTATCGCTCAAACTTGATAATTACTCTGTGAAGGTGCTTGACGGAGTTAGAGCCTATTCATCTTTTGCAGCATGCGGAATGAGTTTAACTCAAGAATATGTTGTGACAATAAGTGCAGAAGGCATAGGTGAATATTGTGCAAAACTTACAAAGTTTACTAATCATGATGTTAAAGCCATTTCACCTAATACAATTTTTTTGGAAGAAGGCGAGAGAATTGCAACCGAAAGTGACAATTCATCTGGCGTTGTCGAAGAACATCAATCAAAAGAACTGTCAAATACTAATTCGAACATTTGTTTCCGAAAGTCAAAGACGATTCTGCCACATTGGCTTGACAAAAAGATTTTCAATGACCATCAAGCTATTTATGCTCCAGAGCATGAGCGTTATGAGTATAATCTTGATCTCAACGAAGCAGAACTTAAAGTCTATCTTGGTACTTACTTTCCTCGTAGTTATGCAGAAATGTTTTGTATTGCTGATAATCTTTTGCAGAATAAATGCCTGAAGAAAACGTTGGAACAAGATGAGATTAGTGTATTGGATTACGGTTGCGGTACGGGTGGGGAAATTCTTGGCTTGATTACAGCAATTGGAAGACATTTACCTCATACAAAGATAAGCATCACAGCAATAGATGGCAATGATGGTGCTTTAGCCATACTCAAGGATTTAGTAGAGTGTAACCCTAATAAAAATATGCAAGTCGAACTAACTACATTTAGCCAGACATTAGGCACTATTGAAGACGTGGAAAAACTTGCATTCGGAAAGAACGATTATCATTTTATCCTCTGTGACAAGATGGTTTGTGAGTTAATTTCTAAAGAAATCCTACCAATAAATGCATACGCAATAATGGCAAAGAAACTTACGGCTTTTCTTCATGAAAATGGTTTGCTTATAATGCTTGATGTAACAACTAAAGACGAACATTCAGGATACTTCTATCCTCAATTGATGAATAATACAATAAATGACTATGTTTGTAAAAGCAGAACCATTGAGACTCTTCTACCGTTGTCGTGTGCTTGTCATGATGGATGTAGAGACTTTTGCTTTATGCAACAAACATTCAGTGTAAGTCATTCTCACAAATCAAATGACGAAAGCAGGGTATGTTATCGAGTGCTGTGTAAGAAACCGCTTAAGACAGCTATCATGCAAGGGATGGAAACAGCAAACCTTATCCACGTAATACACCCCACCAAATACAAGCAAAATGATGATTTGGCAATTTGCTGCCATTCAAAAAACAATGAAATTACAATTGATAGTTTCAACATAAATCTATAAATCTAATCATGGCTAAAAGAAGTTTTTACGTTAAAGACTCGGAACTTGATGATTATCAGGTAAAGGTAATCAACAAGAAGACAGACAATTCATACATAGTTAAGGGTTGTGCTGGTAGTGGAAAGTCCATTCTTGCCTTGTGGAAGGCAAAACAAATACAAGAGGGCGGCAAGGGCTCCTATTTATATGTAGTATATACGAAAGCACTTCGTCAGTATATGAATGATGGCATTAAACAAGTTGGTTTACGTGAAAGTAATGTGGTAAATTTTGATGCCTGTTTCCAATGGGGAAGAAATGATTATGGAAAGCCTCAGCGTGGCGTATGGATGAAAGGGTCTTATGACTATGTAATTGTTGATGAAGCTCAGGATTTTTCTCGTGATGATATTGAACTTTTGAAATCAAAGGCTCGTAAAGCTTTACTTGTGTATGGCGATACAGCACAGCAGTTATATAAGTTCTTAAAAGATAAGCAGACTGTTTCAATGGAGGACATTCAGTATTTTACAAAGTTCCCTGTAGAACAGTTGGTATTCAATCACCGTTTACCGAAAACAATTGCTCGTGTTGCACAGTATCTCAACTCTGAAAGTGACGAACTTGAAGAGCGTTGTACTGAAGAGGGTGTTGAAAAGCCAAAGATTATCAAGTACAATAATATTACAGAACAGTATGATGCCATCATTTCGCTTATTCAAAACAAAAACATGGAAGATGTTGGTATCCTGTTTAGACACAATGATGAAGTAGAACGTGCATATGACTATTTCAAGAATCATGGGGTAAACGTTGAAGCTAAGTATGGGATGTTTATGAATCTTGATTTCTCTTCTGACAATCCAAAGATGATGACCTACCATAGTTCAAAAGGACTTCAATTTGAACACGTTTTCATTCCAGAATGTACTGTGGAAGACGATGAAAACAGGAATCCACTATATGTGGCCGTAACAAGAACCTATCGTGCTTTGTACATCATGCATTCAGGCAATCTTTCCAGTCTTTTTGATGATGTACCCACTTCGCTTTATGACACGAGTCTTACAAATGGTCCCAAATTAACATTAGGAGGTCTGTCAACTCCAAAAAAATAAGGATAATTATGAGATTATACATACCAACTTGCACTCTGAATTTCAATAATATATTGTCTTCAGAGTCAATTTCTCCCTTAGGTTTTTACGCAAGACGCGGCTTTGGTAACAAACGCTTCTATCCTGTCTGTGCAAACGGCAAGGAGCAAGTAATTATATCGTATAGTAAATATCCAAGGTTCGAGGTTGAAGAAAATGACCTTGAGAACTATCCTATGGTAATTGAGATAGAATCTGATGACTATCAAGTTGGATTCTTTGAGAAGGTTAAGGAACATGACGGAGTAGAAACCTATTTCTGCTATCATACCATCAACCTTAATCCTTTTCATTGTCGAATTTATTTTAATAGTTATCAGGAGCGCCAGGGGGTACTGTCAAAGGCGGAACAAAGTCTGGAAAATAAGTTCTATAAGCTTTATGCTCCTAACATAGGTGTTAAATCCGAGGAGAAAAAAACATTGTTGAGTACTGCATATGACTATGCAAAAGATTTATTTTCTCAATCTGAAAAAGATGATTTCTTATGGAATTCTTCATATATAAATTGCGAGATAAGGAATGAATCCATAGATGTTGATAGAGATATTCTTATAGACAGAATTAAAGGTTTCATCTATTGTTATTTAATAGGTGCTAACAGTTCCGTGAGCTATGAGGTTGGCAAATTGAAGGCTTTATCAAAAAAACTTCGTAATACACTTTCTGCAGTTGTAAATTCTCCAGATAAAAGACCTACTCAGGCACAAGACGATGACATTTTAAATGGGATAAGAGAGTTTAATAGAATCTATTCCTCTATAGATGAAGATTCTATTTGGAATAATAACTTGTTAGAGTATAAATTGTCAGACAATCCCCAAGGACTTTCTGCGAAAGATGCTAAGATTCTTTTGCGGCATTGGGGTGTTTATAATGCATTTTGTGACAAACTTTGTCTTCGTAGGGTTTACGATGCAAACGATTTGTGGAGTTGTTTAGAGTATACTTCTCCAGAGACGTTCACTCGTGTTACAGACAGCATGAATAGTGCAGTTCGTCGATTGGAAATAAAAGACAATGCACGACGTGAAAAATATGCCATTGAGACGTTGCTAAATGTTGATGAAAGTCTTTCCCTACAGATTATAGATTCTTCATATAATCATTCTTTCTATGAGAAACTTATTTGTTCCCAGTTTATGGCTGAATACAAATCAGTAATGGAAGAAAATGGTGTAGCAGAACCTTTGGCGCAGGCATACAATGGAGGTATGATTCTAAGGGATATGCTTGGGAATAAATGGAATAATCATCCAGCATCTGCTTATGTTGGAGCATTGCTCAATCATTTTCAAGAAAACTCAGCCTTTGACTTGTTCGCTATTGATAATGACGTACTAACATCATTTGCTGCATTCTGTCAAAAGGGAGATGATATTGACCGTTTGGCAGAGTACCTTGTGCAGACAGGTTTTTGCAATTACAAGTTAGCTTATGGTATCTATGGTGCTACAAGAGGCTTTGCGTCTTTGCCTAAGACTTTCACATCTGTATTGATTAATGGTGATAAAGATTATTATCAGTCATTTGCAGGTAATGTTTGGCGAATGCTAAATGGTATAGAGATAAAGGATGCTGTTTTGCCAAATGAGAGTTCTTCTATTATTGTTGAAAGCCAGCTAGGGACTAATATTATTGAAAATATCAATAAATTAGAGCCAAATATCACAAAACAGTCAAAAACTGTTGAGGCAATTACTACAGTCAAAGAACTTGAAGATGCTGTTCAGAGTCCAAAAGCATTCATGTATATTCTTGATAGTTTCCCAAATATGACTCGAACCAAAGCCTACAAGAACCTTATGAAGGCAGATTTTGCAAACGACCAAGGTACTTATTCAATTGAGGAGTTTAAAAAGAGAATATATGATATTATTGGTAAAGCTGCTTTGAAAGGTCAACAGGATAAAATTGACACTGCTATTGAATTGGAGGCTAAACGCCAAGATCCCGACGCTTTCTTATATGTACTTGATAACTACTTTATGGATAAGTCATCTAATGCATACAAGAGAATTGCCGACCTTATAAGGACTATTGGCATTTCAACCTCTAAGCTATCTACGCAAACACCCATAACAGAGAATAGATATACCGTTGCTGGTGCTTCAGAAGGACAGCACAATCTCCGTCCTATCAGTGCGACTTCAGCTATTTTTGTTGATGATATCAATGCTAGTAATTTCATATTGTCTCGATCTTATCTTCCAAATGAAGTTCGTGATGTCTTAGCAAAAAAAATAATCTCTTTCCAGAATGATTATGCTCCTAATGGTTATTATTATGGTCGGGAAGATAGTCCTCGAACAAATAATAACACGATAAAGCATTTTATTAATAGATGTACATTTACAAAACGCAATAATCCTTCATGGATACCTTCAACGATAGAGAATAAGGCTTTGTTGGAAAGACTTAAACAGGATCTATACGATAGATATGCCAACAGATAAAATTATTGTCACGAACGATGCTGGCGAACAAGTTGAAGCTACCGCTCCTATCATAATTTCAGCCAGTCGCTCGACCGACATTCCAGCCTTTTATGCCAAGTGGTTTTTCAACCGCTTGGCAAAGGGGTACTGTGCTTGGTTCAATCCGTTCAATCAGCAGAAAATGTACATTTCGTTCAAGAAGTGCAAGGTAGTTGTATTCTGGACAAAGAATCCTAAACCAATACTTCCTTATCTGCACGAATTGGACGAAAGAGGCATCCATTATTATTTCCAAGTCACCCTCAATGACTATGTAAAGGAAGGATTTGAGCCAAACGTGTCTTCTGTTGATGATCGTGTGGAAACATTTATGAAACTGTCGAATATGATAGGTAAGGAGAGAGTAATCTGGCGTTTTGATCCTTTAATAATTACGCCAAATATTGCTCCTCGTGACCTCTTGATGCGCATTTGGCACATTGGAAATAAACTGAAAGGTTACACAGATAAGCTTGTATTCAGTTTTGTTGATGTAAAAGTGTATCGCAAGGTTCAAGACAACCTTGTTAAGGAAACTATGCTTTTTACAAAGGAGAATGTGGAGAATGCCGAAGCCAACCTTGCTCAACGCATAGAAATCGTAGAAGGTCTTCAAAAGATTCGTGAAACTTGGCAAAAAGACAGTTGGGACATTGAAATCGCCACTTGCGCAGAGGATATTGACCTCGAAGCATACGGCATAGAACATAACCGCTGCATTGATGGCGAATTAATGAAGCGAATCTTTGCTGATGATGAGGAACTTATCTATTATCTCCATACATTAAAATGGCCAGAAAGGGACATGTTTGGCAATCTTCCACCTATCCCACAAAAAACACGCAAAGTAAAGGATACGGGGCAACGCAAAGCATGCGGTTGTATGGTTAGCAAAGACATAGGAATGTACAACACTTGCCGTCATTTCTGTGTGTATTGTTATGCAAATACAAGTAAAGAATGTGTTTTGAATAACAAGGATAAACATAATGATGAAAGTGAAAGTATAATCAAATAAACAATTATGTCAATCGAGTCTGAGATAAAACGGGCAATTACCCATGGATATGATATTGAGATTAGATATGAAAAGTACGGTGGAGAATTATCTCAAAGAAGAGTTAGCAATATTTCATACAACAATGAGTTTGGCGATTTTGGATATAGCAATGCCCATATTAAAGGATTTTGCCATCTCAGGAATGAGGAAAGGACTTTTCGGATTAGTCGAATAACTGCAGTTAGAGTGATTCCCGCTGGAACGTGGGTATCACTACATTCTTCTTTAGTTGATAGGGAACCTTCTACTGAGATCAACGATTCATCAAGATCATCAATCCATTCAACAGGTTTGAACCGTTCATATCCCTATTCATCGAACATGTCATCATATCAAACACACAACACAGGCGGTTCCTCTAATGAAGGATGCTATATTGCTACTATGGCATATGGCAGTTATAATCATCCTCAAGTAATGATTTTAAGATGGTATAGGGACAATATCTTGAAAAGGGAATTATGGGGGCGTTTATTTATTCGTATATATTACCATATTTCTCCAAAACTTGTTGTAGTTCTTAAAGGACACAATGTAATAAACAAGGTGATCAGATTTATTCTTGACAAACAAGTACAACGAATAATAGAACGGGAAATAGACAAAGAATGAAAATGAATCTGATAAGAATGTACGACACATATGAAGATGTTTTGATAGCAAGAAAATCTGATTATCAGAATAATAATATCGGTGATGGATATTTTATCGTCCCCAAAGATGAGTGGATTTGTGAAGATGATGGACTTAACTGTTTTCATCTATTTCTTACGAAGATGGACGGGAACAGAATAACCTTATTCTTGACAAGTGAAGGAAATCCCGTTATTTTTACGAACTTCCCTTATCACGAAGAAGTGATTATGTAGAAATATAACTATTCCAGAAACAGAAAGAAGTATTGAGTATGACCGAACTCGAACTACAACAAT